>Ga0041059_1000294_pt1 | contig 35125 bp, 17 predicted proteins | sample AraColnosormetaG_FD_56232 | JGI IMG/M metagenome (GOLD analysis project Ga0041059, IMG submission 56232) | Arabidopsis roots microbial communities from North Carolina, USA - Col MF nosort | ecosystem: Host-associated > Plants > Roots > Unclassified | place: USA: North Carolina | collected...
CATTCATTCATTCATTCATTCATTCATTCATTCATTCATTCATTCATTCATACATTCATTCATTCATTCATTCATTCATTCATACATTCATTCATTCATTCATTCATTCATTCATTCATTCATTCATACATTCATTCATTCATGTATATTTTGCTTCTTTATTTACATCATTAACTTGTTTTACTTGCTCTCTGCTTTGTTTCGTACGCTTTGCTTGCTTAACTTGGTTGCTTTGTTCCTTTGATCTTTGCCTACTCAATCCCTTCATTCATTTCTTAACTTGCTTGCTGCTTTGCTACTCTGATATTTTTGGTTTCCTTTCTCATTTCACTGTTTACATGCTTAACTAACTTGTTTACTTCTTCCTTCTTTGTGTCTTTTATTTCTCTGCTTCTCTCATTGGTTCCTTCCTTCATTTTTGCGTTGGTACTCAACGTTTTAATTTATTTACTAACCATAATTATTATTTAAATGATGTTATAGTTTTAAACTATTTAAAACCATCAGCTTTCATTTTTAAAAGTAAATACTACTATTTATTGTCGATGTATTACGAATGTATCAACTCTTGTATTCGATTTGAAATTAATGAATAAATGAGATGTTTTTTTTAAAAAATACACTCTTTTTATTTGACCATTATTAATTGTAAAATTAATAGTAATTACTTAAAATCTAGTGTAAAGTGATCATGTATTTGGAAATGACATTAGAAATGGTAGAATTTTACCTCTTCACATTTAATTTAAAGTACCTTTTTTTGTCATCGATTTTAAGTATTTATTACTTTTAATTTTCGTACATGTGATAGCATTACCATATGTTATATTCTAACCGCTTTTTGTAAGGACCAATATATATATATATACACATATTTTTATAATGAAATGATTGTCGCTTTTTTATTCACAACTGATTGAAAAAGACATTAAAAAATCATCTTTCAATAGTAATTTGTAATATAAAGAAAGTACATTGTTGAAAGTATTATATATATTTTTTTGCCCTTTTTAATCCGATTTGTACCAAATATTTTTTTTGTCATCGATTTGTAACATATATTAAAATGTGTTTCATGCAACCTGAATTATTGAAAAAATAATATTTTAAACAATTATCTCAAATTGAACCGGACCCTGAATTTGGGAAAAAAGAAAAGAGTACAGGAACCGAAACTTCAACCACAAATGCAATAATATCACCGCATCAGTAACTCCGGTGACACAATCCAACAGAGTCAAAACGCGGTCGTCTCAACTGCCTACAACTTCATCTCACCCTCGTCAAAAGCTCTCTACGCGCACAGAAAGCATGACATTCTCTTCATAACTTGCTATAATGCTATGTTAAATATACACAGATTCACTTTTTGTAATACGTCCAAAACCATTGAGACGACGTTCAATGAGTAAAGCAAATCGAAACATAGTCCCTCATTCATTAAAAGAAATGTCATTGATCATTTAATGTTCAAAAACTAGATACATCAAATATCTTTAATGTCTATCATCTATACATGCAATACACTTGTCTAGAATCAAGCAATGTGCTCTTCCTTCTCTCTGTACACGCAGATCACTTTTGAAGTTTGTGCTTCACCCTAGCTTTTCGGATAGAGTTGCCACGAGATCTTCCCGAGCTTTCTCTAAGGCACTTGGGAGATTTTCAGGCTTTCTGCCGCCTGCCTGAGCAAAATTGGGCTTTCCACCACCTCCTCCGCCACACAGCTTAGCTATGGGGCCAATGAATTTCCCTGCTTGAACACCTAGGGAGACTACTCCAGGACTAAATGCAGCAACTAAACTAACCTTGTCTTTTTCTGGAGATGATCCTAGTACCACAGCGACTGGATCTTCCAATGTGCTTATCAAATGCTCAGCTGCACTCTTTAATGAGTCAGCATCGGTGTCATCCATCGACTCAACGAGCACTCTAAAGGAATTAAACATTCAAAGGAAGACGTTTAGTTGAAATTATAGTGTGTCAATTTTTCTGAACAGGAAACAATAGATTACCTTATAGTCTGTGAAGTTCCTACAGTAAATGCTTTGTTCGATATGACAGATGCTTTATAGACAGCTGCTTTTGAACGCAAGTCGGAGGCTTCTTTTCTAGCAGCACGTAGTTCCTCTAGAAGATTCTCCACTCTGTTTGTAACATCCTCTGCTTTCACCTTCAGATTAAAAACCAAACAACAATTGCCAATTGGTCACCGCAAAAGGGTAAGTAGCACTATGCCTTAAAACATGGAAAGGAAAAGCAGAATACCTTGAGAGTCGAGCATAGACGTGTCATTTGAGAATCCCGTGAGTTTATGTATTCAATGAATGCTTCACCTGCAACCGCTTCTATACGCCGGATTCCAGATGCAATGCCCTGTTCTGAGATAATCTTGAAGGCTCGTATTTCTGCAGTATTGCCAACATGAGTGCCACCACAAAGTTCCATGGAGACACCAGGAACTTCTACTACACGAACCTGCGATTAATGTAAGGGTCCTCTTAGTCAAGCGAAACCAAACTGTAACACTTTATACAATCTTTAAATTAATAGTGACATATCTCTTACCTCGTTTTCATCATATTTTTCCCCAAACATTGCGATGGCTCCAGCACGTTTTGCATCAGCAAGAGGAAGGACTTTTGTTTCAAGACGTGTAGCATCCCCAATCCACCTATTGATCAGGCATTCGATTTCCTCAAGCTCATTATCATGCAGGGACCGATTAAAATTGAAATCGAATCTGAGGCGGTCAAAAGCTACTAATGAACCAGCCTGTGATGTTTCTTGTCCTACTACTTTTTTAAGTGCCGATTGGAGCAAATGAGTGGCGGTATGGTGAACCTGGACAGTTGACAAAAAGGATCAAGAATTTGATAAGGGAAGAAGCAGTTGAAATATTGGGATGCAAAAGGACATTCAAACGTACCTTCGCTCGTTGCCTCAAGTCTGCATCTACTGCTGCTTCCACCTCCTTGCCAACTTCTAGAGCTCCACTTTTTACAGTGCCCTTGTGAACAAAAATTTTAAGAGACTTCTGCACATCACTTACCTCAACAACAGCTTTCTCTTGGTTCCCATCACTGCTAACATAAAGAAAACCATGATCTGCAATTTGACCTCCTGATTCAGCATAGAACGGAGTTCTGTCCAGCAGAACCTCTACTTCACTGCCTTCAGAAACCCTTATCACAGGCTTCCCATTCACCAAAAGACTTTTCACAACAGCACGAGCAGAGAGACTGTCATATCCAAGGAACTCAGTGTCTGCAATATTTTTCGTCATGTCAGCATCGTCTTCAACTGTCAGTTTTACAACATTGTGAGCAGCTTGAGATTGACGTCTTTGATTCTCCATTTCCACTTCAAAACCATTCATATCTATACTGACTCCACGTTCTTCAGCAACTTCTGCAGTTATCTCCACAGGAAAGCCAAATGTGTCATAAAGAAGAAACGCATCTTTTCCATCCAGATAAGGCGTATCCTTAGTTTTATCAGCAATTGACAATGCATCGTTAAGCTTTTGGTCAAGTAACTTTTCTCCTCTTTCCAGAGTTTTCTTAAAGTGAAGTTCTTCTTGCCTAATCTCCTCAATGATGCGTGAGGCCTTTAGTTTTACATCTGAATCAATATAAGTGCTCAACTCTATCACCTTTTCAGCAACCGCTGGCAAAAACGCTCCCTTTAGATTACCATTCATATCCCCATTTATTCCGAGAGACTTCCCCTTCCGAACTGCTCTTCTTATTAGCCTCCTAACCACATAACCTCTGCCAATATTTGAAGGAGAAACACCATCTGATATGAGATAGACAACTGCCCGCATGTGATCTGCAATCACTTTTAAACTTGTCTTTGCCTTGTCATTTGCAGAGTCATATGAGATATTCGCCAACTCTGAGATCTTTGCAATGATTGGATATATCAAATCTGTCTCGTAGTTGTTTGGAACCTTCTGAAGGATTTGAGCTATACGTTCCAAACCAAGACCAGTATCTATATTCTTCTGTTTCAAGGGCTCAAGCAATCCATCTTCCGTCTTGTTATACTGCATGAAAACCAAATTATAGAACTCAATAAATCTGGTATCATCCCCAAGATCAACATCTTCATCATAACCTCTCTCAGGATAGAAGTCATAGTACAACTCAGAGCATGGACCACAAGGACCAGTTGGTCCACTAGTCCAAAAGTTGTCAGCTTCACCCATTCTCTTTATCCGCTCAACAGAAACACCAACTTCATTCTTCCAGATTTCAAAAGCTTCATCATCGTCTTCATATATACTAACCCAAACTCTATTAGCTGGTAGCCCAAACTCAATAGTTGAAAGCTCCCATGCCCATTTTATCGCTTCTTTCTTGAAGTAATCACCAAAGCTAAAGTTCCCAAGCATCTCAAAGAAAGTATGGTGCCTAGCCGTTTTCCCAACATTCTCCAAATCATTCGTACGTATACACCTTTGCGCAGTGGTTGCACAAGGAACCTCTCTAGGTACCTGCAACAATTTATAAAAATTCCCACCAGTGTATACATTACATTATCTTCAAGTCTCTAAACGCTTACTAAAACAATAGTGTTTGGCTTGGATTATCGTTATACCTTTCCAAGGAAAATAGGCTTAAACTGAAGCATTCCTGCAATTGTTAGCAAGACGGTAGGATCTTCTGGTACAAGAGACGAACTTGGAAGCACCTTATGACCACGAGAAGCAAAGAATTCAAGAAAACGCCGCCGTATTGAATCTCCACTAACATCTTTGGACTGATAATCCTCCTTAGCATCCTCAGACACTGGCTGTACTGATACTGAAATCCACAAAGTAAAGATATTTTCAGTCCCTCAAATTCAATGCTGATGAATAATGTCAGGAGATACCAAAATGCATAATAATAATAAAAAAACAGAACCTGATGAGCTCTTAGCAATAATCTGAGGAGACTGAGTTGATCTGGGAAGTAAGATAGAAGGAGAAACACCTGCAGAGGTTCTGGTAACAAAACCTACAAAACCCATTATCAAGAAAAACAATCATAAAACCAAATTATAAAGAATAACAGACCAAGATAATGACAATTTCATAGACACGAGCTCTGTAATGAAAAGAAACAAAAAAAAAAAAANAATTAGGAAAGTTCTCTACTGCGACGGAAGACAAAACCCAGATATCAGTTTCATCAATTAGACAAAGGCTAGAGCTAATTTTACAGGTTGAGATAGATTCTGCTAAAAGGGAGAAAACACTTACGTGTAGAAACGAAAATAGAAGAAGGATGCGAAAGCAAAATTGGTCTAAGAGGAAAATCGAAGAGGTTTACTCTGGAGAAATTCATCAGAGAGTATGAGGAGGGAGAGTTTCAGGGAGAAGAAGAAGACACACTAGCTAGCCTTCAAGCGTTTTTTTATCCACTTCGTTTGGTTTGAAAGATTTTTAATCAAAAAAAATTTAATTGCCTATTAATAAGTTAATGAATTCGTTAAATACCTTCATTAGTGGTTAGAGATTGTTTTTTCTCCCATTGGAGGAGACTCGAGAGACCCCTTCTTCGATTTTTAATAAAAACAAAGAATTTAATAAAGAAGATGAAAACGAGAGAATAAAAGTGAATGAGCAAACTTCTTCTTCTTGAAAAATGAAGTACCATTGGAGATGGTCTTACACTACAATTGAGAACATAAGAGATATATATATATATATATATATATATGGAAGTTAATGAATTAACTATACAAGACTTGGTGACAAAGTTTTATGATAGCTTGGAGCTTAAGTTGGATAATAGTTTTATGGATAATTATCCAATTTCAACACAATTTTGTTTTTTGAGCAACTCTCTAGGTTACACCCATAGTTCACAATACATGACTATATATATGAGAGATTACTAGCTAGATAACCTAATTACATGAGTTTGGATGGACTTCTTTAAAGATAATAGCTTGGGCTTTATGTGTACTCTAATAATATATATACCGGACTAATCCCACCTGATAGCCGATTTCATCCTGTTCCTTTTAAGAAAACTTTCTTTTTTGAAGTTACAATCAGCTAAATCATCGACTAGGAAAGCTTCGTGGATCATCAGAGACTTGAAGACCTACTTTTTATGCCCTATGTGACTCAAACACGTTTTCCCTCTCTATTTTCTGAATTCTTTTTTACTTTCCAACCAAATCCTTAGTAATAACCAAAGTAAAAGAGAAGTAATTGATTGACAAAAAAAAAAAGAGAAGTAATAATTTACCGACTAATAATTTGCCCTATTTGACTCAATAATTTACTGACTCAAAAACGTTTTGCCGCCCTATGTGACTAATAATATACGGACTCAAAAACCAAAGTAAAAGAGAAATCCACCATACCGGTGTACCAAAACTACGACGTTACATTGGCTATTTTTCAAAAGATATATTTACGTGTGCATATATAAATCGTATTGACGTATGAATGAGTTAGAAAGACAAGTGTCAAATGGCACACACAACGTAACAGAACTATAAATGTTAAAGACAAATCAATGCCCAAGTCTCGCAACTACTTTCTTTCAATGTCCCTCTTTGCTATTTGCAAAGTGTTTTTACATTTTTCAGGCCAACAGAGACAAATCAATGTGTTGTGCGTTATCAGAGAGACATATAATGATAGATACATAAACGTATCATTATATAAAAACATTTGAGTCCACCTAATCTATCACATTTATTACAATCCCCAAAATGTTTGTCTATTCTAATTCTATATAAACACCCTTGCATGCAAAAACTACATACACACTCATGCTACTCACACAAGCATCAAAAGCAGAAACAAATATATACATCACCATAATCATCATCATCATTAGAACCTTCATCTTTTTGAGCAACAAAGTTATGGGTTTCTCGGGAATTTGGTTAAATCTTTATGTGGTGTTTGGATCTTTAATGGTTTTTGAGAGAATGGTGGTGATGAAGGCACAGCCACTGGTTCCAGCAATTTTCATATTTGGTGATTCGGTGGTTGATGTGGGAAACAACAATGATATCTACACAATCGTCAAAGCTAATTTCCCTCCTTATGGAAGAGATTTCACAACCCATACACCCACCGGACGCTTCTGCAATGGAAAGTTAGCTACTGACTTCACCGGTACTTTTCTGTTTTCTTCGTTGTTTATTTCAGTGATATATATATAGCTAGTGACACATAACATGAAGATATACATGCATGCATGGTTATATACATATACACCATACACACATCCATTTAAACTAAATAAACTTTTGAACAGCATATATGTATATGTGTACTCAAAGAGTAAAACATTAAGAGCCATGACTTGATGATGATTTCTTCAACTTAGAGTAGAAAAATTAAACCACCGATTGTCGGGTACTCGGGTTGTATTAGCATGCACGGGGAGCAATTTGTTACTGAAATGAAGAAAACAATGTACATGCATTAGGTTGAGAAATCTCTATGCATATATATGTACATGCTATATAATAACTAAATGATGAATTAGTTTTTGTGTGTTGGTTGTGTAGCTGAGAATCTTGGGTTCAAATCATACCCACAAGCTTATCTAAGCAAAAAGGCAAAAGGCAAGAACCTTTTGATTGGAGCTAATTTCGCCTCTGCAGCCTCTGGTTATTACGATGGCACAGCCAAGCTCTACGTTAGTACCATAGCTCTTATTTCGTCCTCTAACAGCAAAATTAAACTTTAGTAGATAAAAACGTCTTCTTACTTATTTTCATTGTTGGTTATGAAGAGTGCAATATCGTTGCCGCAACAGCTAGAACATTACAAAGACTACATTAGTCGAATCCAAGAAATCGCAACCTCAAACAACAATTCAAACGCCAGTGCCATAATCTCCAATGGCATCTATATCGTCAGCGCAGGGAGCAGCGACTTCATACAAAACTACTATATCAACCCTCTCCTCTACAGAGACCAATCACCTGATGAGTTCTCTGATCTCCTTATCCTCTCCTACTCCAGTTTTATTCAGGTTATTTTTTCTCCATTTTTCGTTTGTTTGTTTAAATAATGCTTAAATGAGAAATCCGATAGAATGATTTGAGCAATATCATAAACTTAGATGGTGTAATCGGAATAAGACAGTCAAAATGTTGATCAAATTATGGTGGCGGGAATGGTAATATTGTTGAGATAGTTAAAGTGTAATTTTGTTCTGTTTTTGTTTTGTTTTGGGGATTCTGTAGAATTTATATTCGTTAGGAGCAAGAAGGATCGGAGTGACTACACTTCCGCCCCTCGGTTGTTTACCGGCGGCCATAACTGTAGTGGGTCCACATGAGGGTGGATGCTCGGAGAAGCTTAACAACGACGCAATCTCCTTCAACAACAAACTCAATACGACGTCACAGGATCTCAAGAGAAACCTCATTGGACTCAATTTAGTCGTCTTTGATATCTATCAGCCTCTCTATGATCTTGCCACCAGGCCATCAGAATTTGGTATTTATACATACATGTCAAAGCATAAAAAACAATTCTTACTAACATCATACTAATAAGTGTGTGTTTAACTTTCAGGATTTGCAGAGGCAAGAAGAGCTTGTTGTGGAACAGGGTTACTAGAGACATCAATACTGTGCAACCCAAAATCAGTAGGAACATGTAACAATGCAACTGAGTATGTCTTTTGGGACGGATTTCATCCAACGGAAGCTGCTAACAAGATTCTCGCTGACAATCTCTTGGTCTCTGGCATCTCTCTCATCTCCTGATCATCCATCTCTCTACTTTAGTCTCAAAGTTTCAGTATGTTTTATTGTTATGCCCATTTGAATTGAGATTTATGTCGAAAGATACTCGGTGAAACTTCTATTTCTGAATATTTGAGGAGTTATTTTTTCTGTTGCACATCTATTCTTCTTGTGTACAATTTGTCATATTGTGCCCTAAGAGAGAAGCAAGTTCTAACCTGAATCTGTCTGTTCAAAAGTCTACTGGGTCTGCCATTTCTTGAAGCTGACTTCATGTGGTATGCCTTGAAAGTAGAGAAGATTGTAAACTTTCAAGAGATAGATTCCCCATGAATTAAGATCCTTCAATGGAGCTACAATTGAGAAAGAAGAAAATGATGAGTCAAGTATTTCCAAGTATCTGACAGTTCAAAGAAGATAGAAACAAGATCAGATTCTATGAAACTGTAAGACCAATTATAATATGAGAGGTTGCTTTGAGTTTCAGGCTCTCTGGATCACTTGAAACAGTAGTTGAATGCAAACAAGTCTTACAATATTTATAGTTGAATAGCTTCCTTGATATATCTGTGACAGCAATCGAATAGCCTTTTAACATCAGCTAGGTTTATAGAGCAATTCCCGTTCACGGTTTCCTCCTGTAAATTCTCCTTGCGAGCATTCCAATTGTTCAATATCGATTCAATCTTCTGTATCTGTTGTTGCTTAAGGTCCACAAAAGATCTGTACAGGCCAACTATGTAGAATCTAGAAAGAAGTAACAAAATTAGAGGAATATAAAAGTGGATACAGCAATTGTTCGTGCGCTTGACTTTATCTGGGAAGGGAATGAGTTTCGGGACTCGTTTGAATCTTCTAGTTGGGTATCAAGAAAATCATCTTCAATAATATCTGCGTTGCTTAACAAAACCAATATGTACTGACTCAGAAGGAATGTGTTTATCTCGGATTCATTAACTCTGGCAAGTAATCTCGCAATAACATTCCAAAGGGCTCTTCTTGCTTCTACATCATCCGAAGCAAATGGTAAAGTACTGAATAAACCTTCCAAGAAAGAAAAATCTGCGTGTGCAGATTCTTAGTGTCAGATAAAGACATGAAGCAACAACCAAGACCACTACGCAAATTATTTCCCTGTTCATCCTAATTGTCAAGTACAAGCCTTCACTATGTATTACAAAAAACCGAAAATCTCATACTTGTTACAAACTTGATTATAACTTTTTCGTAACCCACAATTCCAGAACTAAGATCTGCGTGCAGTAGAGTCATGTCACACTCTGCAAACCCAAAATGGAAAACTATGACTAGACATTTCATGAAATTAAAGTTTACCTTCCAATACTTCTGGAATGAAATCGACTCTTTCAGACAGCATATTTGCGATTAAAACTCCAGTAGTAACACAAGATGTTGCAACCTACAGTGAAGTTCAGTTTATGTTACATTATAATTTGAGATATATTCAATGGAAAGCTTCATATAAACCTAAAATTACCTCGGCTTTGTCCTGAAGTTTCATAAGATCACAGACTAATTGAAAAAGTTCTTTGCTAGAGCAAATCTCTTTAGAATAGCTATCTGAAGCAGAAAGGGCTTCAATAGCTCGGAGAATAATTTCAAGGACGGGGTACCTGAAAACATACACAAGGGTTCATTGTACATACTACATAGTAAAGCATAACACTTGTTTTTTTTTGCAAGAATAGAAATGCCATTCACTAACACTTGATGATCTTTAAGATGAGTTTCTGTTCTTCCATACCTTTCTGGAATTCTTTCTTTAGTCAACTTGCTCATTTCAAATGAAAGAAGATTGATCAAGAGACTCGTCAAACCCAGATTCATTAGTGGAGGAATCAATAGCTGCTCAACCTCAGGTTGACCTTCTATGATACCTAACAATAGCCCTACACTCTATGGTAAAATAGAAATGAATTAGCAAATTAAGAAAAACCATGATAAACTAAAACTTACAGAAAATGGTGGAGGGACATGAATAGGCATAAAGTAGAGAATTTCAGAAAATTCATTAACTCAGAGTTCATTAAATAAAATTCACCACTTCGATCAACCTTTCAACAATCAAGTCGTCCAGTGCAAGAATGACTAAGTTACAAGAACAAATTTCAGAAGTTACCTTTTCAATAAGATGAGGATTCAAGGTATTTTCCGCAATCCACAAAATATGGCGAAGTATATCATCAGACTCCAAACAATGGGCCCAGGAAGTACACCCAGCGCCAGAGAGTCCTGTGGTGAGTATCCTATTGGAGATACATGTCGGATAGTTAGATAACCCAACCAACTAATCAAGCATGAATCTACATTTGAGGTAACAAATTTATTGTTTTACCTGCAAACTTCACTTAGGCATTGGGTATCATCAAGAAACAACTGCCCCACAAGTGTATTGACGATTCCGGCTGTAGACTCTATATGTTTCAACAGACCTTCATGGCAAGCAAGGTTCCTAATAATCCCGAGACAGATTTCCTAGCAAGCCCCAAAACGAAAAAGAAATGTAAAAATTAAAGTCAATTCAAGAAGACAACAATAATTAGAAATGACTTAGACTTATCATACATACACTGAGTTACTTACTCGAATACGGGGAGATTTTGAAACCATAAGGTTTGCGTGAAGCACTTCTAAAATTAGGTTCTGTACCTGCAAAGCCAAAGCATTACAACTTCAGGTCTCAACTCCACTACATGGATTCAATAGATAGAGCACTGTAGTACATTTCCAAAACCACTATACGGAACCAAGCTGCTCTTTTATCTACATGGAAACCAATTAGTTCTTTTTCAACAACTCTGCCCCAAATTTCCTATTGGTCTAAACTCAACTTTAAACCAACGTTACTACTTGGCAATTCAAAATCCAGAGTAAAGAATATATAAAGGCATTACTTCAAAGTATAAATCCATTTACCATTAGCTCAGCATGAGTTCTACTGGCGGCAAGATCCCACAAAACACAACCATGATCTTCCCATGCCGATGACCCGTCTTGCATTCCCGGCGCTGGACATGAACTAACCGTCTCCCCCACCTCATAAGTGGATTCATCATGATTATCTCCAATGTCCATGCTCTCTGGATCACCATTGGAAGTCTCAACAACCCCATTTCCAGATATAGCTACTACACCTTGAACCACATTATCCGTATTCATATGATCATTATGTCGTTCGTCACTTCCCGAATCAATTGGAAGGAGTTTCCTTATCAGTGAAATAAGATAGCTAGGATCAACTGTAGTCGAAATGTCAAACAACTGCACAACACAGAAAATAAGAAACATCACTCTCTACACAAATAAAAATCACAACTTTAAATCCAAAAACTACTCTTAAATAGCCAACTAAAAACCCCTAATTGCACAAAGTACCATTGACGCTCAATTTCCTACAATGAAACTACCTCAACAACAACGAAGAGTGAGCAAATTAAGCTCAAAATTTACCTCATCAGGCGGAGGAGGAGGATGATGTGAGGGAAACTCGTTTTCACTTTCTTCTCTTCTTCCAGTAAAATTTTCTTCTTCTTCTTCAAGTATTCCTCGCTGTTTCGTCGCTTCATCGTCTTCCATTTTAATCTCTCTGGTTTTTTAATTTCTCCTTTGCCCTTATTTCTCTTCTTCTCTCGCCAGAAAATTCGAAACACCGCTTTACTTGTTTTACAAAATAGTCCTTGTACTAAATCATGTCTTGTTTTCACACCTACATAATTTACTTCTCTTATAAAGTACCTTAATCTTTTCAATAGACGATTACACCCCCATTTTGAATGAACCACAAAAATCTGCCAACTGTTAAATAAGTCTCGGTGACAGGTGGCAGATTATTCACAGGTGAAAAGATCGTGGGTAAGAAAAGCCTCAGCCACAAAATTAACGGTCAACTACCATAAATTGTTTATTCATTAATCCAAAACAAATCTCTATTTAATAATTTTTTGGAAAAAATTAAATTTTTTAAGAAATAACAGAAATATTTGTAAGAAATAAAAACTTCGATAGAGATAATTTGATATATACAGTAAAAATTCTATAAATTAATACACACGGTAAATTATTATTTTGATATTTTTTATAAAGTTTTCACTTTATTTATTTTATTGTTTTGTCCAAAAATTTATTATTAAAAACACATTAATTTGTAAAAATGCCAAAAAATGATTAGATGTTTCGGAAATATTTGAGAGTGACAAGTCATACAAATTGGATGTTGTTTTTACTTTTTTAGTTTTTTGGTAAAATTATCCTTAAAGCTAAAAATCTCCATAACCAAAGCTTCTTCGTTCCACCAGCACCAAACCAACAATGGCGTTAACTCCAATTCCTTCAACATTCACTTCTCTCTTCAACTTCTCCGATCACTCTCCATATCCATCTCCATCTCTCCATTATCTTCTTCCTGGATCTTCTCCTTCCTTTTCTCTCCAGTTATCTGCGTTGAGTAGAACTCCGATCTACTTCGAGGCACTTAAAGTTTTATCGAGATCGAAATGTTTCGCCAAGTCTCCGACAACCGCCGAGGATTTCGTCGGCGATTACGAATCCCTTAACGTTAGCGACGACGACGATGGTAGTGACAGTAATAGTAGTGATGGAGATAACGGAGGAGGAAGAGATGATTCAAAGAAGATCGATTCTTCTTCTTCTTCTTCATCAAGTGACTCTACGTCTCTGGGAATTCGTGAACCGGTTTATGAGGTTTCTTCTGGATATAATGAACTATTGAATTGCATGTTCATATAGTCAATTAGTCATATATTTAGGATTCTGTTTGAATTGATTAGCTTTGGATGAAACTGTCACTTGTTGTATCTCATCAAAGTTTGTAACTTTATGAAGGTTGTGGAAGTGAAGGCGACTGGAGCAATATCTACAAGGAAGATTAACAGACGACAGCTGCTTAAATCCAGTGGTGACTGAAACAATAGTTAACTATTTTATACATTTGATGATCGTCATGTTGGTAGTTCTCTATGATAAGTCTAATATTTTAATCAGGTCTTCGTCCAAGAGATATACGAAGCGTTGATCCTTCGTTGTTTATGACAAACTCAGTGCCATCTCTATTGGTATATATATAGCTCAAACTTATCATTTCTCTACAGTTATGTGTATGATGAACCATCTATATGACAATGTTGAGACCTTTTCTTACATGTTATTTAGGTCCGTGAACATGCGATTCTGCTAAATTTGGGCTCCCTGAGAGCAATAGCCATGCGAGACCGTGTCCTTATATTTGATTATAACCGGTAATCTTGGTCGCAGTATATCTCTTTTTCTTCAGATCAATTTCTCTAGTATCGCTGGTGTAAGTCCAAAATATTTTCAGGAGAGGAGGAAGAGCTTTTGTAGATACATTGATGCCTCGGCTTAACCCAAGAAGTATGAATGGAGGACCCTCTATGCCATTTGAACTAGAGGTTGGTTTGGCCCATAAATAATTTGATTGGATGATGATTTGTTTATGTAGAAATATATGTTTTGTACACAGATAAAAGATTATAAATATTATCTCTTCAGCCCTGCATAACTTGAGTTTGTTATAATTCCAATCATTTTGGTGTTAACCTTTCATTACTCTGGCTTTATTGAAGGCTGTTGAATCGGCGCTAATCTCAAGGATACAACGATTAGAGCAAAGGCTTATGGACATTGAACCCCGTGTGAGTATGAAAAGCTAGTGAGTATATTTCAGTTAGATCTTCTTCACTTTGACTGCTAGACTAGGACTTCTCCATGACTAAGTTAGATCTTAAAAGGAACGGATTCGTGCTATAGAGGATGAAACTGCCATTTTCGACACACAAAGCATTTCCTTTTGCTATAAGTTTAAGTTTGAACTGAGCATAGGATAAAAGAGCTGAGGCGTTAAAATGAAATCCTTTATATGTTCTGACATGAAACCCTGTAGTTTTTTCCAAACATTGGCTTATGGCTTTTAAAGATCATTCTTTTTGCTCTTAATGTTTATATTACTTCCATTTGGTTCAGGTCCAAGCTCTACTTGAGGTTTTACCCAACCGCTTAACTGCCGATATATTGGAGGAACTTCGTATTAGCAAACAAAGACTGGTAAACTTTATTTAGTTGTTTATGTATGTATATTCTTGTTAGTTGTTCGCTTCAGAGAACTCAATGTTCGGTTTTTTGTATTGAATTTTTCTTTATACACTTTTTAAAGGTTGAATTGGGCTCCCGAGCTGGAGCTCTTAGACAAATGCTCCTGGATCTTTTAGAGGATCCCCATGAAATACGCCGCATATGCATCATGGGAAGAAATTGCACACTTAGAAGAGGAGACGATGATTTGGAGTGTACATTACCCTCAGATAAGCTGATTGCTGAGGGTAAGACTGCAAACATTTCCTCCATGATAATCACCACAAACAGATGAATTTAACGAGATTCATTTTCTTTTTCTGGTTCCGTGCAGAAGAAGAGGAGGAAATCGAAATGCTCTTGGAGAACTATCTGCAAAGGTCTTGACTTTTGCTCTTGAAGCACTCTGATATGTTTCATTGTTATGTAGTGAAACTCTATGGCTTCGTATGTGCAGATGTGAGTCATGCCATGGACAAGCAGAAAGACTTCTGGATTCTGCAAAGGAAATGGAAGACTCAATTGCTGTCAATCTAAGGTACTGAAGATAACAAAATACTCCTTTCTCTTAAATTCTTAGGCACTCTTACCATGGTCCATTGTTTGTTTCCAGTTCTCGGAGGCTTGAGGTCAGCAGGTTCGAGTTGCTTCTTCAGGTCGGTACATTTTGTGTTGCAGTTGGTGCTCTCATCGCAGGTATATTCACAAACTTTTGATGATTTGTATCCGCTTTCTCTGAAACCTTTGAACTATAGTAGAGCCTTTGCATTTAAACTACCAACTACCAAGATTGAACGGAGTGTCCACATTCTCCATTACATATGTGCTATTTGAATTTGACTACAAAGAACCATTTCCCTATGAACATGATCTCAAAGCCAACAAATCCTATTTTTCCCCTGTTCATTGTAAATGGCTTATACCTTTTGTTTTGGGTACCTGCAGGTATATTCGGCATGAACTTGAGGTCCTATCTTGAAGAACAAGCTGTAAGTCCTCATCAAGCAACCACATATTTACAACTATTGTGCCATCATTTTACCATTAACATCTCGGGTTTTGCAGTCTGCATTCTGGCTAACAACGGGTGGAATCATCATAGGCGCTGCAGTCGCCTTCTTTCTCATGTATTCCTATCTCAGTAGACGCAAAATCTTTTGAACCTTCAATCCTAAAAGACGAAAGAAGAGGTAAACCTGTTTCTTCTTCTTCCCATTTCCATATCCCCTTTAAATTTGATAAAGAGCGCTCAAAATATACGTAAATATTACAGGTTTAAAATCCGTGAAGAAAGTGAATTTCATTCATCACAGTTACATTATGGCATTAGGCCCCTACTAGTAGTTAGAGCGAGGTGAGTTCATCAAATGTCTGATAAATATTTATTGTTGTGGTCTCCATTGAACCCCAGTGACTTGTGTGCTATGTCCTCATTGCTTGGTAATGTTGTAAGATCAATGTATCATTTAATAAACTGGTTCGAAAGCAAATGAAAATTCAAATATAGGGTTTATCAAAACTGTTTTCGAGAGTAAAGGGATAAAAAACAATACAGTATCTAAATCTTCGATTCCCAGAGAAGAAATTCAAAGACAAATACAAAACTTTTTCAGGCATTTATATTTGTTTCTTAAGTACGAAGATCACGAGCTGATTGACGACCTTCTCTTGCTGAGGTCTTTCTTTCCGAGCCATCAATGGCGATATTTCCAACACCTGCCTCCATGGCTTCCCTCTCAACCTTTTCCTTATCTTTATCCTCATCCGACGCTTCCTCTTCTTCTTCTTTGGGATTTTGTGGACTCGATGACGGTTTCAGTGATTTAGGGACCGGATTCAACCATGGGTGCGTTAGGCACTGAGCAGCCGTCGGTCTCTTCTCAGGTACAAATTGAAGAATGGGAGTGATGAAATCTTGCATAGCAATTGCGTCTTCCTCGCTGAAGTCATATTTATCTGTTAAGACCTTGCTAAGTGGCCAAAACCGTAACCGCCTGATGTGCCGTAGTTCACCCTGTCGGTTGAAGAAATCCCGCGAATGGCGTCCACCTAATGCAATCTACATTTAACAAAATCCCTTTAAAAAGCTCTATTCTTGATATTGATAAATAAGAGAACACTGTGTTTTTGGATTTACCTTTCGTGGCATCATCCCGAGAAGCTCCATCATCAATGCCAAGTGATCCTGAAACCAAAGTCCATTAGTGTTACAATTGAGTACAAACGACATGAAACGATTTTATTTTTTCACAAAGTATGAGAAATCACATAAGAGATATATACCTCATCTCGCTCAAAGTTTTCACCACTGTGAGGATCGAATAGAACATCTCCGGTGGCAAGCTCAAAACAAATGCAAGCAAATGACCACATATCCGCTGAGGTTGAGTATTTTGAGCCAAGAACAACCTCAGGACACCGGTACTGTCTTGTCTGAATATCACTCGTAAACTGTTTATAAGTCCAACAAGCATTCCCAAAATCCACCAACTTGCATTTCCGATCAACATCCGCAAGTAACTTTTGCCTCGTGGATTGGCTTCCTCTCCTATTTCCCCGGCTCTTTTGACTAACATTCTCTGCATCTTTTACTCTTTCAGAACTCTCTTCCAACCTCTCCACAGTTGCATTTCCATTTGGTCTTGCCTCAGAGTTAGAAGAGTCTCTCTCATTTTCCTCTGAACCTTCCACTTTCTTAGCTTTCTTACGGATCTTCTTCTTCTGATTCTTAGTCAAATCCGCACTATACGTATAACTCTTAGGTTTCTCTTTTTCAACTGGTCTCTCAGGAACAGCCTTGTCCTTCACAGTTGGAAGAACAAGAGGAATCCCCGATTTCCGAGCATCTGCTTCAGGGTCAATAGTGGAACAAAGCAGAATATTCTCCGGCTTGATATCAGTATGAATAATAGAAAGTTCACGATGAAGATAATCCAAACCAACTAAGATATGAAAACAGATCTCTTTAACCATATGAAGAGGAACCCCTCGGTAATCACTGTACTTGATAACCGACAAGAGGTTATCTCCCAAATACTCAAAAACCATACAAACATGTTGCCCATTAGGACCAGCATGCTTGAAATGATCAAGAAGCTTCACAACACACTTCTTATCTTCCGCATCGCCTTCTGCAATCTGTTTCAATATCTTTATCTCATCCATGGCCGCTTCAGTGTAGTGCTGAGCACTCTTCTGGATTTTCAAAGCTACGTATCGCTACAAACAAATGAATTCAAAGGCAAGATTCAATTCTCTAACTACAAGAACTTCCTCATTCTCTAACAAAGCTAGTTCAATCACAACAATGCAATTCAATATATACTGCCTAAACCCTAGCTCAAGCCAGTTCCTTTTCCCTACTATCTAAAAACCCTAAAATTGATTCTCTGAGAAACGAAGCATAGAAGTGAAAGTAGTGACTTACAGAGTTGAGAGTGTCCCAAGCGAGCCAGACAGTGGAGAAATGTCCCCAACCAAGCTTACTTTGAATGACATAAGATCCATTCTTAAAAGTATCACCGACTCGAACCGTATGGTAACCTCCTCTTCTGTAATCTTCTGTTCCTTCGTCCTCTGATGAGTAGTCACTAGCGTCACTCAGACGTCCACCGTTCTTCTCATCCGCCATCGCCGGAATAGTTGAAAAGTACCCCCAATCGAGAAACAGCGAATCTCGATCTGGGAAATTCAATTCAGGAAAAACCCCTAAAACCCTAGAAATTTGAGGTTCTATGGAAGAGAAGAAAGTTGGAGATTTTTAGAAGACGACCAAATAAAAAAAGAGATTAATTGATAAATTACCTAATTTGAGCATAACATTAATAACAGATAAATTATGAAACACGAGTTAGTGTTTGTGTCAGATAAGAAAGATTAGGGCTTTCGTTGACTCTGTCTGAGTAAGAGTGTACGGAAGTATGATGAACAAAATAGAATTGTGAGATAGTATGATTTCGTTTTTAACTTTGCAGAATTTCCACTAAAAAACTTGATCAGGAGAACAATACACACACATAGACACAACTATGTATAAAAGGAATTATGTACATCAAAAACTATAACAATGAAATAGGAATAAAAAAACATACAAACAAACAACAAACAAGTTAATTTTTCTTTTGCTGGGATTCGCCGGTTGGGAGAAACTTACTCGCCGGTGACCACAAATTAACACGCCGACGACCACATCAAAAGGGTATCGAAGAAACTACAATTTAGGCAAAGTTGTGAAAAGCTGTGTGCTATAAGAACATGTTGATTACCATTAGTAACAACATTAGAGTGTTTCCAACAATGTCCAAAGATAACTTCTGCGGTGCTGCAGCATTCTCACTAAACTGTCCTGCGTTCACATATTCGCTTCTTCCGCTGCTGCTAGTCGCTGAGACATTTACCGACGTCGAACCTGAAGAAAGATAAAAAAGGTTAAGAATTTTTTAAGTGTGGTAAGATTTCATTGCTTTAGGGTGTCATTTGAGTTAAAGAGATGAGATTTACAGTCGTAGTTTGCCCATCCGATTCTCTGACCGACCAGATCATAGACAAAGATCTTGTCTTTAAGAACCAAATCTGCAGAAGAAAAAAAGATGACAAAAACAGATGTTTTGTGTTACCAAATGTAGATTTCAAATAACAAAGGCTTCAGCTTTCGATTCGGGTTACCTCCAAGGATCGTTATCCCTTGATTCTGTATCCTTTGAAAACCGATGCACCACACTGCAGTACCTCCCTAGAAAGCAGAGTGCAGAGGCCAATGTTATACCAGGAACAGAAAAAAAAAAACTCACTGTTTCAGGTCAAGGTAGGTTCAGATTCTGAAACCAGGTTCCTATGAAAAGGTTGCGAGTTAAAGTGCTTACGACATTGTTCTGCTGTATGAGGTAATCCTGAGGATTCAAGAACATAGATGCTCCACCAGCAAAGTTCAAGCTAACTGGAGGAAATATGTCTCCGACACTGATCATCACAGTACAATAAAAAAGTTCAAATGTTTACCAATTAAGAAGACATGCTTGGGATAAGAAGATGTGGTCAGAGGATAGACCTTGTGGTTATTACGTAACATTGGTTCCCTTTCGAAACAACGGGTCTGACAGACTGCGAAACAGCATTTGTAATCTGAAAAATTCCATAAGACAGATAACATTTAAGTATTGAACGAAGATTGCAGAGTATCAAGTCAATGGAGTACAGTTATAGTAACTCCATTTCACAGATGGTTCGGTGATATCAAAAGCATATAGCAACGTGAGCTCTGATGACTTACAGCTTCAACGAAAGGAACATAGGCTGCTTCAGAAAGGTATGCCAATGTTGTACCAGTGTCAATGATTGTTCCCTGGCCGTTTGATGTAGAGAAGACCGATGGATTGATAGGTAAAGCTTGGCCATTTACTGAGATGCTCAGCAGATTCACATTGTAATGAGGCCTGACATTTTAACACGCCATAAGATCATGCTTATCAGTCAATCTCTAATGAACATTTGAGCAACTATTTAAATAAGATCATGCTTATCAGTCACTCTCTAATGAACATTTGAACAACTATTTAAAATGAAACGGTTTCGAGGGATAAATGAACACTCACTGTGAGGGAACAAGTGGAGTAAAGACCATGTTTGGCTCCACAATCTCTCCAAGAACCAATATGCCTCCGCCTCCATTCTCTCCTTTCAAGCAGTGAGAGAACACTCTTGGAGCTATTCCCTGTGAAGCAAGCTGAGAAATGACAGACATTCCTTGCTGCCCAAACCCGAAGATTCCATCAACCGCTCTATCAGACTTCACTAAATCTCCCGTCTGAGAGGTGCTGCAACTGGTTCCAGAAAAACAATCCCACATAGCAACCAACAAAGTCAAGAGTAATGGCCCATATTGATGACTATGAAACAAAGGATTCGCTGAAATAAACTCACCCAAACACAACCGGAGCCGTTGAGTTTGGGACCAGAGAGCTTCCCACAATCATATCAAATTGCAAGACATCAGATACGTAGAACCCTGAAGTGCCACTTCCATCCCCATACTGAAACGTGTAAGCACAAAGGTTGTTCTGAACAGAACAGCCTGAATCAGAAGACTGAATACCCCAACTGCATCTTTGATCAGAACATGAAATCGGTGATGCTGTTACAGAGCTCCCTGGATCAAAGAAATTCAACTGAATCTGCAAAAGAAAGAAGCATCATATTAACAATCCAAAACCACAGAAATCATAACTAGACCAAGATTATGACAAAGAATTCAAAAGCTTTACTTGGAGTCCACTGGTTTGAGGACAGCCATTACAAGAAGCACAACTAACCCACAAAACATCACTTCCTGTATCAACCTGTACATAAAAATCTCTTGGAGGAGTTCCTAATCGTAGTTTCGTGTAGTACAGTCTGTTACAAAGTCAAACACCAAAACTAAGCAGAAAACAACAAAACCAAAAAAAGAACTTTTGATTGAGACTTGCAACAAAACAAAACTTTAACAGACAATGACTGAGATTTACTCAGATATTGTATCTAACACCTTACAGGCATTGCCAAAAATCGATCAATCACCAAAAAAGAACATAAAGATGAAAACTTTAAATTACCCAACAACGAAAGGATCAAAAGTTCCGTCCACGGGAAAATCTATGACTCCACCTAAAGACTGTAACAATCTGCCGTGTCTAGCTTCATCACGAGCCTTGAGCTGACTAAGTTCCATTTCGTGATTCGCTGGAATAACTCTTTCAAGTTTCAACGCCGCCGGGAAACCGTAAGACAAAACCGCCGCCGGTAATAAACAGCAAATCAGAATCGCCGCCGCAAAACGAATAGCGGCCATAGCTTCCCGAGTTGGGTCTGCTTATAAGTGTTAACAAGATCTCTGTTTTATCTCATCAGAAACCAAAAAGATCATCTTTTTACTTCCGGGCACGACAAGGAATGAAGAATTGTGCCGTCAAATTGTAAACGGCTAGGAATTGTTAGACTTGAAATTCATGAAGACAGAAGAAGAAGAAGATTTGCAGATTTGTGTTTGTACTTGTGTCGTCTTTTGGGATAGAGAGAGAGAGAGAAGTAACAGCGGATAAACAGAAAATGTTCAAGTGTAGATTACGCCAAAATATCACATGTGTTTTAATTCGATTGATTTACTTTTTTATCAACCGATTTTTATTTCTTTCTATTAATCGATTTATATTTTAATATTATGAATTGAAATAATCGATTTCTTATTTTATATTTATCAAAAAAAATTGTTTATATAAATGATATATACGGTTATGTACTATTTATTGTTATTATATATAATTTAACAAAAAGAATAAAATAACCGTATCTTTTAAATTTGGAAAAAAATTATAATATGTGAGTAAATGTGGCACATCTAAGAAAATTGGATATTCAATAGTTTTGAAGATGGAAGTGGAATTCCAAGTTGGTTAATGTTAAACCGTTGCCAAGTCAATAATCAGTCAATCTTTATTTTATATTATAGATGATGTTTTATCATCCATGTTGAATAGAAAAAAAAAAGAGATCAATCATGATGTATAAAAAGTAAAAAAGAAAGAGAAATATTGCTATCTTTATTTTCTATATGTAATTTCTGCTTCATAGAGTAGAATGATCAACAACTTTTTCTTTACTACTTTTTAAGACAAATCTGATAAATTTCTACCCGAATTTAAGTAATAAATTCGACATTTTGAACAGGCGTGGAAAGGTTGCTTAGCAAACACGTAGTTACTTATCAAATACAAAAAGTATAATTGCGTAGGTGAATAAGGATTTGGATTCTTAAAAAAGAAAGAAAATGGAGACCAGTCAATGGAAGGTTCTTTCTTGGCATCATCTCCTTAGGCTTTCTTTTTTCTAATTTCTTTTTTTTTCATGGACAACATTTCTGGTTACCTAAACCACATAATGCGTACTTTTGACGCACTTCATACTTGTATGCACAGAACAAAAGCAAGTGTGTATTTGTTTATACAGAATTGTGTATTTATTTATACGTACGTGTTTTGTATATGTTGAAACTAAGAATCCATTGGAAATGCAAGTTATACTTTTGAACAACATTGGATATTTCAAAAGCAAAAAAACAATGGATATTTTCAAACAAGTTGATGAATTTAGGTAACTTGAAGACTCGATTGGTTTACGTACGGGTCAAATGTATCATTTCCAATATATAGACGAAGGACATTCGTTCATTTCCAATGGAATCAATTCACATGTAATGTAATACAAAATTAGTTTGGATCAATGAGGCGGTTTCATAATATCAATTCATTCAAATATGGTTATAAAAACATATCTCGAGATAAATAAAGCAATGCCCTTTTTTTTTCCTTTGTGGCTAAGTTATGAAGGTGTGGTGTCACTTTCCACGGAATGTCTTTTATATTGTTTCGAGGCCCATAAATTTACAAAAGACTAATTAACCATAAGTTTATACTATTTTTACTTTATTTTTGGCTTGTCATCAACATTTGTCCCATTTTTCAAATAATGTTTTCTCTTGTCATGTCTTGTTTTTATGTAACTTTTTTAAAAATTAGACACTCGTACATGATTAGATATCATCAACTTACTTGCTTTCCACACAAATATATATTATCTTATCTTAGTCTAAATTAAAAATATATAATAACAACGAAAAAAGTACAGACAAATGAGCTATAATCTAATAATTTTTGGTTTCCCATATTAATAAAGATGTTACTATACGTTGTGGTCGCTTTTCATTGGACTAAATGAGTAGAATTTTTCAGGAAGTATTAAACTCTTATATTATCAAATCACATTTTCTGCGCAAAGCATTAAGAAGGAGGACATTTGATACTCACAATTACTGTTAGGAAGGATATTTTACATTTCAAATGCTTGTTACCACTATGCTTTTCGGAGAGTTTTTATGAGTATTGAATCTAAGGAAAAAAACATATTATATTTCTGTTCTTTATTATTTTTTTCATGTAAATTTATATCTTAATATAATTTTTATTTAGTTAATTAAGATTTTATGTGCCGGAACACATATTGTCTTTTCATCGGAATTGAAATCTCTCTCGAAACAATATTTGACACTCGTATCTACTATTTCTTCGTGGAATAAAAATGACTAATAAGACTATATATTTTTCCAACCACATATTTATATTTTTATCCTGTTATATTTGTACAGTATTTTTTATAGTAAATATGATTCTTTCAAAAATATTCAATATTTCTTACCACTTATATATCATGTCTCATTTATATATCATGTCACTGTATTAAAATTATATAATTATGTGCATTTTTTGTAATGAATTAAAATATTTCGTAATGTTAAATTTAACAGTCAATGTTGTACAAATGACATAATTTCAGAAAAAAATAATACTTTTCAGTTCCAACATTTTCCATTCCTGTTATTTACAACTATAAGAGCATTTCCAACATACCTCTATTTTGTGTTTATATACTCTATTTTAAAATAAAATCTATTTCAACTTACTTTTATTTTTACCTCTAAAATACATATTTTTTTATATAGTTTAGTTAAAAAATTAGATAAAAATAGACAAAGACAATAGAATAAAATCCAGCTCTATTATAGGATTTTTTTATTTTAAAATCAAGAATAGAAAAAAATATTAGAGATGCTCTAATTTTATATTGGCTCCACCTATCCATCAATAAACATACAGCTCTTGACAAAAAAAAATTTATTTTTTTTGGATTTATTTCGTAAACTATATTGTAATGGACCACAATTCAAGGTCCAAAACTCTAGCCCAATCTCACTAAATACTTGGTTTTATATAGATGTCATAGATCACTCAACCAATCAAAAATACCAATTTGTTTTTAATAAATGTAAAATTTTATTCAAACAAAAACCTTTGGTACAATAAATGCATCTTTTAGCTTAATGTTTTGAGAGATTAGAATGAGAGTGTTGAAACACACAAAAAGTGATAGAGCTCCAATTTAAGGTCGTGAGTGAAACCGGATGCGGATACCATCGTCTTATATAATATAAATTTTATATAACTTATGAACCTAGACTGGCATGTTAAGATCTCTTAGATCATTTTGATAAGTTGAAATCCAAGAATCAATAACTTTAATCTCTTTCTCTCTTTGAATCACTAGCCACTCCGGATCTTCTTTGCTCTTCAAGGTGATATCTAGACAATGTGAACCTGCTCATATATTAACTTTCCATTCAAATTTTGAGAGAGTTCATCATCATCTCCATAAACTATATGTTGGATCAAATGTTTAACTAAAACTGAAAATTTACGAAGTTACCATTTTTTGTCGTAATGGCAACTAAAGTATCTGAAATATCCTCCAAAACTCTAGAACAATATCAAAATAATTCCCATAAAACCTTCAATACATTGATACACCAATATCATATTTAAACATGTATGAACAAATTATTAGATTTATTTACCCGCCAACGCTATAAGGATCAGACAATCCATTAGAGAAAATGATGTTGCTTCCAAATTTTTGGAGGATTAACTTGACCTCCTGCATTAAATAGTTCATAATAAGTTCTAGCTAATTATTTTCATCAAACTATTACATATAGAAAATCAACACAACTCTGAATTATTTTTACAATTCTATTAGTACGTTGATTTTGTTGTTCTAAATCATGAAATTTTAAAAAACTTTACAAAAAATAAGCAAAATGTAAGCAAAACATATGTAAAATTAGAAAAAATTCAATCTATATATACATTTTTTGTAAGGATTTTGGGTTGAAAAATCCTTAAACTAAATATTAATTAGTTTTTAGTCTCTACAAATACTATCTCAAAATAAATATTGTCTTAACAAAACCTTACAAATCTAGTTTCATATTAATTAGTTCAATTAATTTTTTCCGTTATTGCCAATTATATGCTTTTCTAAATATTAGAAAATCTCTCACGAATCATATTTAATCTCAACTAACAATAATTAAATCAGTCTTAGCACAATTTAAGCATATGCGATTCATCGAATATTCGTGCTTCATTAATTTCAAAATATGCCACCAATATTTGTTTTGATTTTATAGAAACTATTAACTACTATTTAAATTCGTATTTGTAATATATTCCTTAGAAAATAAAATCAATAGTTTGCAATTTAATTTAGCGGTATTTAATGGTATTGTAGATGTGTAAAAGGGAAATCTTGAAAAGAAAACAATAAATCTAATGACCTAAATTGAAGACCTTCGATAAAAGAAAGAGCTTCATCAAACTTGGTGATACAGTCCGAGAAAGATTCGAACAACAATTTGATGGTGTAGGAAGAATTCAAGGAGTACGCATAGAAAATCAAGAAACTCAAGAAAAATCCCAAAAAAGATCTTGTAGCCAATAATCAAATATTCAACCCGGGTGAAGCACGGGTCATATAATCTAGTTATGATTAAAACTAGAGACAGTAAATACAAGGAACTATGAAGATTTAATTTAAAAGTGTTTCTGAACGATATTTGATTAATCATATATACCTGAATGCCGAAATAAGTTGTGATCCAATGTGGTCTAGGAGTGACACCATGATAAGACTTACATCCATCAATGTAACTGGTCATGTTAAATGGTGCCGTTGGGAACATTGTATCTTGTTTGTCATATCCCACGGGCATCACTATCTCGCTGCAGCTCTATGTAAAGATCATTCATGTAAATTTATTTTCTCTATTAACTAGTCGAATTATGAAATAAAACCATATATAAATCATTAAAATATCTTTAGAATCCACTAAAATCTATCCACGAAATTAACTAAAATGGTTAGTGCTATGCACCGTACGTCCGTACCCTTTTAATGTATGCGTTCGATCGTGTTTTAGTATGTTTTTAAAAGTAGAATTTACATACCTGCCATCTCCATGCGATGTTATTGTTTGTTGGCTGCGCAAACATTTTTGTATCATAGCAAGTTCGGTTGCCTACTAAAGCGACAACACCAGCAAAAATCCGGTCGAGTAAATTGTATCTACGGTTTGGTGGATTGGCGTTGATTGCGTTGCACACTTTGGCCACCCAAAAATTCGGACCTCGGTTGTATTGAACAGCTTCGGCATATATTGTGTCCAAAAAGTCTTTGATATCGAAGCTTCCGTTCAATGGACTGATAAATAATTTTGAAGAAGAAACTAAGCATAAAACATAGATTAAGTGGAAAAAAAAAACAAAAAAAAATTAAGATATTTCTTTCTTACGCGCAAGTTTTGAATTGTTTGCTAAGGATCGAGAGACCATTGGGTTTGCCAGCAACTCTATCGATTTCTATCCAAGAATTACGGATTGTATTATAACATCTTTCACTTGCTTCCTAATGGAATATATTTTAGAGAAAATAAAAAAGAAGAGTGTAATTAGTTAAAATTAGTAAAGACTACCATGTAACAACAAAAACGAAATAGTTGAAATTAATGGACTGATTGTGGGGAAAAAAATAACTCCTACATGTTGATATGGGTTCTGAGTGGATAATTATTGTTACCTTGAAAACTTTGGTTACAATATAATAATAACCAAATTTAGGACGAGTATCTTCAAAGTAGAGAAGAGGAGCTGAAGATGCTAATGCTCCGAGTGCTATGTGTGGATATTTTAGCCTGAACCATGCCGCTAACACTTTTATACCATGAAAAAAATTTATTATTTAAAAATTCATTAATATCATATAATGCTATTTAATATTATCATTATGAGATAAAGATTAACTACATCACATAACCACATAAGTTACGGTTATGATAATTTTAACATATGATGTATACACATACACTGAACTTACTTCCACCATAGGATCCTCCAATTACAATGATAGGGCTGTGATTGGTGGAGTACTTCTCCTTAACGTGCAAGAGAATCGCGGCATAGTCTGCTAGGGCTTGTGCTGCGTTCAAATACCCCAACGTACTTGCGTTCTTTAGTGCTTCTTCTGCTGATCCAAATGGCATCGTCTCCCCATAATACCTATGCTGCATTATACAACGTTTGAATTTATATAATAGTTACTAGGGTCCCTAGTTACTACAAAAGATTAATCTAACCGCATGTATTATAAAAACACACACACCTCTATGTAGACGAGGAGCGCATTTAGGCGAGGACCGTTGTCACGAAGAAAACCGATGGCAGCCAAATCAGAGTCTAACGACGATTCTTCTCCAAGAAATGCTAAGATTGGCGCGTTGGCTTTAGCACCACCCCAGTGCGTGGAATCAATGGCGTATCTTTGTTGAAAAGTCATGTAGCTTTCCGGTGTGAATGTGAAGTGATCGAGTGTCTGATTAAAGTAGTACATTTTAAGATTAGATTCATCTACTTTTTGCGTTGATCCATCAGGTTCATTCTTTAGCGTTTTTGAGGAAATCCCAAGTCTAGCGATTTTGGAGTGTGCGAGGGGGATCAAATAAGATGAAGATGTTGAAAATATAAATAGAATGAGAATTGTATATGGAAGAGACATTTTAGAATGAGAGTGTTTATCTTAGTAAGTTGGAGCGGTATATTCACTAAGTTGGCTTCCCAAGCTCATGCACCAGTACCTTTTTATAGATCCCAAAAGTTGTATTTGCCCAACGAAAAAAAGATCCCAAAAGTTGTAATGCACTCACTATATTATAAACTTATATAGTTATATGTGTGTATATTTTGATACTTATATAGGGAATGCAATCTAATATAAGTTCTATGGTTTTCAGAAAACATGTCTATTTTGAATTTAACATCACTAAAAATTCCGAAAATTAGAAAGTCAATTAAATATTCAACAAAAACCAATTTGAAATCATACTTGTGACGAGCGATCATCTAAACTAGTCTACTTAATCGAGATCATAATCAAAGAAACGTACATGTTTTGGTCACTGCACATGGTTACCGATCTGAAGTACTCTTCCAAGCTCTTAGATATTTTGGAGCGATATTGGACTTAACTGTCACAATCATCTGACTACAAATCAACTATGGATTGTCCAACTCGGTTGTATCACAATCACAAGAGTTTTAATTGAAACAGAATTTTCTAACATGTGGCAGTTGTTACACCATGGAATTCAAGTGGATTATTAACTTTAGAATTTTGTTGCGTAAGCTGATTTTCTTAATCTCTCAATTTTCCTAACCGGTATATTGAATCAATTTCTTCACTGACCGATCAAGCCATATTTTCCTCGGAATCGTCAATCAGTAAAAAAAAAAAAAACGAAACTTTTATTCAATCTCAAACAAACTATGATTACTTTATCAACTAATTACACACGACATTTATATGTGCATATACAGTAGTTTTAAATTCACACGATCTAATGTTTCAAGTTAAGAATCATGGGCTTGTTTTCTCCTAAACCTTTAGAAGTTTATAAAACCCAATACGGTTGAATATTGTAGTGACCATTAACTAGTGCAAAAATAAAATTCTTTTAACTCTGAAATTTGCATTGAAAAATTATATATATGAAAGTGACTCTCTCCATATGATTGATACATCATCATTTTAGCATTTGCTATATGTCTATGTCTATTAAATAATTAATGTAAACTCTTCAACTTCTAATTTATAGGTTAATAATACATTTATTATTTAATATTATATATTATTTAATTTTATATATTATTTTATTTTACATATTTAATGTACTATTACTACTTTATTTTAATATTACATGATTTTTCAATAAAACCATTTTAATAGCTTTTTCATACTCGAAGATTTTTTTTTGTAATCCAAACTCAAAGTATGAGTATATAATAATTATGGATTAGTTAATGATTTAAGTAGGTTATTATCTTAAATTGATATTTATATAATAAATCACCGAAGGTGCATAATACGTACGAAGTTCCATCATCAAATTCTTAGGTTTCTAGAATCAAAGACTAACTTCTGTTAAATTGGTTTAAGATGAACGTTGTTTATAAATTATGTGTATGATGAAATATTGAGAATGTTGTTAGAAAAAATATATTTTAATACTAAAAATAATTTCTTATTGCATTAGTGAATGATTCGATAAATAAAATTATTTAAATTAAACGATACAAAAAAATCCGAAAAAACTGCGACAAATGATGTAGAACTCTGATATTTTCAGTGGATTATCTTTCTTTCTTTTCTTGTTTTTTTTTTATTTTTCTAATGAATTTGGGTAGCCTAGATATTTCTATTCATCCATCATATTTAGAACTCTGATATTTTCAGTGGATTATCTTTCTTTCTTTCTTTTTTTCCTTTTCTAATGAATTCGTGTAACCTAGCTATTTCTATCCATCCATCATATTTTTGTACAAGTTTTCTCGTAGAGTATGATGTAGCTAGAGTGCCTGCCAGTCTGCCACCTTCTCATTCTTTCTTTCTTTTTTCCACCTTCTCATTCTTCATTTTATTTTCTAGCAGTAAATGTTTAGAGTTGTGTCAAAAATAGAAAATAAATGGATGTTGCATTCAAGCTAAGTAACCAAGAAAAAGTGTCATATTGTGATAAAGATTGCGCATGCAAAGCGATGTGCATATATGTTCATTGCAGATTGGGCTATTGGCACCACCAATATACATGCTTGCTTCATGAAACTGCTATCATTTCTTTATTTTTTATGTATAAATTTAAATTAACCTATGTTTTCATATAATGGGTGCCTTTGGCCCAAGGACTTTCACTTTCAATTTTGTTTTCGGTTTAATAATCAAATCTTAACCTATAGTTTTTGAGAGACCATAGACCAACTATTAGTCTATTAACTGAATCTTCATAAATTCACGGAATTATACCTAAGAAAAAGGTATTTTGAAAGAAGAAAAGCAAAAATTGTAAATCTTGGAAAACTAACTTTCTTTAATGGCAAAGTTACATACATATCCTTATAAAATTTTAATGGTTAAAAACAAATTCTAATTCACATCTGGCTTGCCAAACTAATTCATGATTTTTCTTTATTTTTCTGTCATAGGCTATAATGTAAAATGTACGCCATTGTCCCTTTCCTTCTAACAGGTTTTGTGTGGTAATTCAATTTAGCCTAAACGAATATGTATTTGCCTGACAAAAACATGTGGCATATATTCATTATTACCTATAAGTGTTGTAGCCGATATATGCCTTCAACATTAAATGGAGACCTTATCAAGAATAGAAAAAAAATCGAAATGGAGAGGCCACGAATAAGTGGTGTATTTGTTCAAAAGAAGAAAAGAACAAGTGGAGTATATGTAAAGCTGTGAAATTAGAATAATGGTTGCTCAAAAAGCACTACGTTCTATTCACATAATTTTGACTTGGTATAATTGTTCTATGCAATAGGAGATTATTATTTGGAATTACCTAATTAGAAAAACCACGACATCTACTACAATCAGAATGGTACTCTAAGGTAATTTATGCTCTGGTGCGATTCTAATAATAACAAAAAATATAAATGTATATATATGCAAAAAAGATTTTTACTATTAGAACCGTACCTCACTGTACAGTTCGATTTCCATTTGAAACCTTAGATATCTTATATATTCTTTAATTATAGATTTGATTGGGGTGATAAATTTAATCTTAAACATAGTCAAACATTCAATCATATATCTTCCATTTGTTATGATTCTTACTCTATCGCGCCAGGACTGTTTGCAATTAACGAATCCAATATCTTCGCATGTTACGGGTGCATGCAACCTATTTTCTTCAACATACATCCCTCTATTTCTAAGTAATCCATGTTCAAAAATAAAAATCAATTTTTGCTTTAAAAAGTTACATATTTATAATTTATTATGTGTAGTTATTATTCTTTTTCGGTTTATCTCTGTAATATTATCATCTAAAGCAAAAATAAAATTATAATATTCAATTTAATAATATTTCTACAACACATTTTTTATTAAAAAAAAAATTGTTTCTTTTTCTCATATTCTTCGAGAAGGTTCAGACAAGCTAGTCTGTGTTCACATTTCACATAATTATTATGTCTCTTTCATGCCAACACTTTTAATCAGAATGAGCTATCTTTCTTTTCCAGTGAATTCACGATGCTTTGACGGTCAAAGATGATTAGTTAGGTCAAAAGACAACGAACAGATAATTATCTTTGCATTCCTAGAGTGCAAATTGTGGAAATTTCGAAAAAAATTTCTGCATATTATTGTCTCGCTCGAAAGCTGATAATCTAGAACCCGTTTGTACGACAAACTTCTCTCATTTGGGCTTCGAGCTTCCCACATTTACCTTATCTTTAATTGGGTTTGAATTTTTTGGGGTTCCAATATAAATTTTAATTGGGCTTAAAATCAAAATATGGCCCATAAGCACCTTGTAATCTTGTCACAAATTAGTTTATTTCACGTCGTTTGTACTTAACAGTATCTATACCAATGAAAAAATACTATATATATTCATAACTATTATACACATATTATGAATTTCATGGTGTAATTTTTTTTTTTTTAATACACAGTGTTGCTAGAGCAGTATTTGACCCCAAAAATGTATAGATGTTTAGACGATAGAAAAAATAAGTACATATAGAAATGCAATTCGTTCATGCATAACATAACAATGCAATTATTAGTGTGACAATGCAAAGTTACTAATCAAATATCAGCATCACATGAACTATTTTGGGATTTGTTAGGCTGCGACAAAGAGACCGTGACATGAGAACACTTAATCTTAGCTGTACGATGTGATGACTTCCATATCCCCACTTTAAACCTAACCCTAGCCTTAACAAAAACTTCAAACCCAATCTTTCCCAACGAATTTTGAGACCTCAAATCCTTACCATTGGATTTTGAAACGGCAACGTTTTCCGCAATCAACGTTTCATCAATCTGCTTAACGTTCATCCGCGGTTGGTGAAACGGCTCCACTGTGTCGAACGCAAGCGTCTGGTCTTTGAATTTAACGAATATCTCGACGGAACTGTAGTAAACCGAGATTCTGTGGTTAGGGTTGTGCGATTGGATGGTGAATTGGAATGTAGCTGACATGTGATTGTCGTTGGTAAGGTTAAAGTTTTGAACCGAGGCGTTTTCAACAGTGTAACGAAGTTTCTTGGGTTTGGTTTCAAGCCATGTAATGAGAAAACCTACAGCTGCCATGAAGATTAGAGTTAGTATAACGAGAAAAATGTAGCATATAAGGCTAGGGCGGCGCAATGGCTGCGCTGGCGAAGTTTCCATCGGCATCAATTCTAGCTTGGGCTTGTGACACATTGGTTTATATGTATGTTAATGTTTGTATATATAGAGTATATACTTGTGATGCAAGATACTTGGAAAGTGCCTTGTATTCTGATGTTCTTTTCTTCAGCTGTAGAGCGATCAGAGATATATGAGTTATTTGTTATTGTCCCTTTAGAACATTTTTGTCCCATATACTTTGCTTTCCCATCGACTTTGCTTCTAGCAATTGTAAGACAACACTCAAACTGGCAAGTGGGAGTGTGGGACATGACCCTATATAATATTTTTATGTTTAAAAGCTTATTTTCAAGAAGACAGATCATTTTAGGCCTCACACCAAAGCTTATTCTTAGTGTCATTAATTAAAATTAACTTGTTACAATAGGAACAAATATCACCTGCGAAGATCTCGTCTATTTGATCATTCTTGTTCTTATTGTCATTAGTATGCACATAAAAATTGTAGCACCTTAACATTTGTTTATAAACTAGGTTTTAACTCGTGGTATACAGTGATCGATTTTTATAATCAAAAAATTTAAATTTTAAGTTGTATATGTTTTATTAATATTGTTTATTTTGTTTAGTATTTAGTATTGTATAATTGTATTTTGATTGTAAGTTCCAAGAAATTTCACTTGTAATATATCGTCTCATATTAATATCTATCCAAATCCGTCACACTATATATCCCCGTCCAACAATATTAAACATCATTTTGTTATTCTTCTTTTAACTTATATTTCTATTTAAAAGACATCTGATTCAACTCAATTTAAAGTTTTTTTAAAATGGTTCACATAATATATATATTTTTAATTGTTATAGATCTCAGAAATTATTAATATTATCAACTTTTTATAGAATTTATATATTAAAACTATATTACACATTTTACAAAGTTTAAAATTTTTAAAGTTCAAATATTTATAATATTTGAAACTTCATATAAGTTTGAACATAATAAATATTTTGAAATTTTTTACTATCTTTAATTTATTAAATAAATAACGTGAGTAAACTGGATAACACTTTTAATTTTGTGACAAAAAGACATTACTGATCGACGTTTCTTGTAATAAAATAAAAAATGTCTTGTTTTCATATATTTTAAGTTGATGTCTCATGCTTCTAGTCACTGTCTGAAAAAAATTAGCCTGTTTTTATTTATATGAATTTAATAGAATCTAACGGTAATTTAATTCCTTATAAAACTCTATCATAATCGTTGTAAATTTAAAATATAAAAATAAAATAATTTGAAAAAAATAGTAAAACATAAGCAAAAATTAAGCAAAAATATGTATATAAAATAATCATATGATTAGTAGTGGAACTCATTACCAACTTCACTGTTAATCATATTCAAAATCTACCATATTCATCAACAATATAAACGAATAATCCATTGGTGATTCATCAACCATCTCTAGACTCTAGATTACGCATCATTCGTTGATAATGCAAGCGAAATAAATTTATAATAGGCTAGACAGAAGATTACAAGACTTTATTCAAATCTGAATCTATTAAAAACCAAAAACTTCTTCTAACGTTAAACATTTCGATCTTGTAGATCCAAACCAATAAAGCATGTATTACTCTATTTAGTTGTTCAAATAACTGCACCTTCAACAATAATGACCCATATTTTTATTTTTATTTTTATTTTTAATAATGATCCATATACCAACCCTATTTTCCATATAAATTAAACCACTAGGAATCACTCGAAAATAAATGATTGATATGTCGAAGGAAGAACCACTCGAAAATAAAGGTTTTCATTCGTTGAGTAACCTTTCAAATGTAAGTTATTACAAACACGTTATTGGAAATTATTATAATTAGCATAGAATTTTTATTATATTAACAATAAATCAACTTCTTTAATTATAAAATATAATTTAAAATATAAAGAATAAAATTTAGGAGAAACTTAAATTGTTTTATATAGTTATATCTCATTGATATGATAAATTAATATATATAATGTTTAAATTTAAAAGTTAACACAGAAAATTAATCTACAAACAATATATATATATATATATATATATATATATGATTTTGTAATTTGAGTAGTTAATGNATGAACTCA
>Ga0041059_1000295_pt1 | contig 35098 bp, 22 predicted proteins | sample AraColnosormetaG_FD_56232 | JGI IMG/M metagenome (GOLD analysis project Ga0041059, IMG submission 56232) | Arabidopsis roots microbial communities from North Carolina, USA - Col MF nosort | ecosystem: Host-associated > Plants > Roots > Unclassified | place: USA: North Carolina | collected...
ATCCAAAAAAGTGAAAAAACTGGTCTTTGAGGTCAGGTCAGGTCTTCTTCCTGCAAAAACAAAAACCTCAGAAATAGAGAAAAAGTTTCAATCTTTCTTCATCTTCTTCCTCCAAAATCCTTGATTTCTAAAAAGGAGAAGAAGAGAAGAGAACGCGATTACCTTGATTCACCCTCCTCCTTCAGGTTTGGGAGGCTCGAATACTCAGGAAATGAAAGGGGCAAGTGGTGCTGTTAAGAAGAAACCCCAGGTGTTGAACGAAGCTGGTGAGGCGGAGACGGCGGTGGAAACAGTCGGAGAAAGCCGGAAAATTAGTGGAGACGGTGGGTTTGGCAGTGACGACGGCGGAGGGGGAGGTGGAGGTGGAAGTGGAGAGTCGATTCTTCGCGAGATTGGTGATGATAGGCCTACGGAGGATGGAGATGAAGAAGAAGAAGAGGACGAGGATGAAGATGATGGAGGTGATGAGGAAGATGAAGAAGGAGAAGGAGAAGGTGGGCAAGAGGAAAGGCCAAAGCTTGATGAAGGGTTTTATGAAATTGAAGCTATTCGTCGTAAGAGAGTTCGAAAAGTAAGCTCCTTTTTTCGTCTTCACTCAGCAAATGTGGTTTGTTTTTGTTAACCATAATTAGTTGAGGTTTTAGGTTTTCTAGGTTTAAGATAAGTATCAAACGTAGGTTACACATTGGTGTGAGAAAGTGGCTGCTTTAGTAGTTAGTAATCATCGTAACAGAGTAGTTTATAACGAACCAAAGTTTTGATTCTGTGGTTGTTATATGTTGTAGGAAGAAAATGATCTTTAATGTTTGATATCTTCTTGGATTTGATTGATTGAATGATTCTGATTCTGCATTTTGGTACTGTTTTTTTTTTTGTATTTGTAGGGCAAGGTTCAGTATCTAATTAAATGGTGAGTTTTTCTAATCTTACTTGGTTTCATTTTTAAGTTTGTTGTTCTTGATTAAACATATGTTTTTCCATTGACATAAGTTATAAACTCGGTTGTGAAAGGCGCGGATGGCCTGAAACTGCCAACACATGGGAGCCTTTAGAGAATCTCCAGTCTATTGCTGATGTTATAGATGCCTTTGAGGGAAGGTAAGTAAATGGAATCTTATATAAAAGTTTTGTGATACTTTTGAATTGATTGTTTCATGGATTTTCTTGGTTTAATGTATGGATTTGCTTTCTTGTTTCATATGTTTCAAAGTTTGAAGCCAGGAAAGCCTGGTAGGAAACGGAAGCGCAAATATGCAGGTCCTCATTCTCAGATGAAGAAGAAGCAACGTTTAACATCTACATCACATGATGCTACTGAGAAATCTGACTCTTCTACGTCTCTCAACAACTCTAGCCTTCCTGACATTCCTGATCCACTAGACCTAAGCGGTTCGAGTCTATTAAATAGAGATGTGGAAGCGAAGAATGCTTATGTATCCAACCAAGTTGAAGCCAACAGTGGGAGTGTTGGGATGGCCCGACAAGTTCGTTTGATTGACAATGAGAAAGAATATGATCCAACACTTAACGAGCTACGAGGACCAGTCAACAATAGTAACGGTGCAGGATGTTCTCAAGGAGGAGGCATTGGTTCTGAAGGTGATAATGTAAGACCCAATGGCCTTCTCAAGGTTTATCCTAAGGAGCTTGATAAGAACAGTCGTTTCATAGGTGCTAAGCGGAGGAAGTCTGGTTCTGTGAAAAGATTCAAACAAGATGGATCCACAAGTAACAACCACACAGCACCTACAGATCAGAATCTGACACCAGATTTGACTACATTAGACTCTTTTGGTAGGATTGCAAGGATGGGGAATGAATATCCTGGTGTGATGGAAAATTGTAATTTGTCTCAGAAAACCAAGATTGAGGAGTTGGACATCACGAAGATACTTAAACCAATGAGTTTTACAGCATCTGTATCAGACAATGTCCAGGAAGTGTTGGTGACCTTTTTAGCGCTGAGGTTTGTCTCTTTAGCTCTTTGGTCATTTCTCGTAATTTGATTTCATATTTGTACAATTGTACTTATTTGGTTACTCTCATAGGTCTGATGGGAAGGAAGCATTGGTGGACAACAGATTTCTCAAGGCTCACAATCCTCATCTCGTAAGATTATCTTTATAGCTTTTTTTTTCTGCACTTACTCATTTGGAAGTTTCTTATTAGCTTTTCTAATTTGTTTTTCCCACACCAGCTGATTGAATTCTATGAGCAACATCTCAAGTACAATCGAACGCCTTAAATCATCCGGAATGGTAAGAATTTGTTTGTACACAGCCCTTGTAGGTAGAAAAGATTAGATGGCTTCTTTATTCTAGCAGTGCAACATGTAGAGTCGAGGTAGCGACAATTGGATTTTGTATCGCGTCTCCGGGAGGTTTCAGATTGTAATTTATCTCCTCGGGTTCGTTGTGTTCACTCTCTATCTCTATCATAGTAAATCTTGTTACTTGGACCTTTGCTTCTTATAGCGGAAGTTTTCTTGTACTTGCTTCTTCAAAGATCAAGTTCATGATATGTTGATGTTATCAAAATATATGTGATCAATCAATATATAATAATTATGTTTACAAGCAAACCAAGTAATTTTTTTTACTTTCGTATGACATTTCGCTGATGTAATTTGGAATGACGCTCTCGAGCCAAAGGAACTGGAAGAAACTTGATCCTCTTGGGATTTAGTTGTTCCTTATGCAAGAACTCAGTTTCATATGCTCTTCTTTTCAAAATTCTTGCGTCATCAAATGCCTTTGGAAGATCCAAATCAGAACTCTGAATTTTGTCAGAGTCATTAGAGAACTCTTGCATCATGTCTTTGAGTGATATAAGGTGTACCGCACATTTTTTAACCTCTCCAAGCGGGCTAAAGGAATCTCCTTCTGTGTTTTCGACTGAGAATTCAAACAGGGCTTCGCTGTAAGCTTCCATGGACGTGCAGGTTCTGCTGAATAAGAGAAGGTGATCTGATCCAAAATACATGTTTGTGAAAGCTTTTGGATCAGGATACCACACCTCATCCATAACAACCAGCTCACAAGCATCAGCATCTTTTAATATACAAGAGCAGTGTATCTTCAGATTGTTCATCGGGTACTGTCCATCAACTCCAATCATGATGCAGGCAGAAAATCCCAGAATGTCAGACGATGATTCACTCTGAGGTAACTGTATATTCAGCGAAGGACCCATGACTTGGTGATTGAAGCAAGTGGGTATGTCACTTCCAGGAAAATAAGAGTGTTCTGGTTTTGCTGACTCTAGCTTCAAGTTACGGTGAATGAGAATCTGCGCTGCTTGATCCAATTTGTAACAGTTGCTAGCTACAAGCTTTCGCAGACAATATTGGTTGAAGCAACCTGAGATACTCACTAGTGATGTGCAGCTATGGATGTAGATATACAAGAGACCTCGTGGAAGCTCATCGGGCAATGCTTGAAGTCTCTGGCAATTGTTTAAATTCAGTCTGTTCAACCTGGTGAGCCGTTTGATGCTTGCGGGGATGAATTCAAAATTGTTCCCACTCAAATCTAGTTCTAGTAGATTCCATAAGTTACCAATACTGTTAGGAATCTCTGTCATGTTCATGTTGCTTAGGCTCAGAGCTCTCAAGTCATCAAACCTTGATAAGGGAGGACAAAGAGAATGCAACAAACCTTCTGGAGTAAAGAAACTATTCCCAATCGCTAAAACTTGAAGACGGGTAAGTCGTGCAATAGACCATGGTGCTCGCCTTATCACTGTTCTACTGGCTTGAAGCACCTCAAGAGCTACTAAATTCCCAATGTTTTCAGGTAGTTCTTTAATGCTAGTCCTATCTAAATCAAACCACCTCAAGCAGCTCATTGTCTGACAAATTTCTAGTGGAAAACTCTCGAGTACAGAACATCCAGAAAGCTTGAGCTTTTCAAGTGATCTTAGCTCAGAAATGCTTACCGGAAGTGATGCAAGTCTTTTGTTTTCTGAGATATCCAAGGACCTAAGCTGAGAGAGATTACAGATCCTTGCAGGAATTTCTTCAATTGATGTCTCAGATATACGCAGAACTTCTATACTCGTGGAAACACGAGGGAACTCGTTGACATTAAGGCAACCAGACACTTCAAGCGTTTCAAGAGATGTTAGATTCTGTAACGTGTCTGGGAGGTTCTCAAGACGTCTGCAACCGTCCAAATTCAGGGATTTCAGTGAGACCAAGTGCCCTAGATAGCTTGGAAGAGTCCTGAGTCTCTGACAATCTGACATATCCAATTTAACCAGACAAGAGAGACGGCTGATTGATGATGGAAGTTCCTCTATCTTTGTACTGCTCAGATAGAGTCTTCTAGTATTCCAAGAAATTTCTGGAAAATGCTTTAGGCTTGAGCATCCACTCATTCCCACTGTTTCAAGCGACTTCAAAATTATTCCAATCGGAATGTCCTTGAGTTGGATGCAATTAGTCAAGTAGAAGCAAGAAAGTCCCTTTAGGTTCTTGATAGATGGAGTAACCTCAACCAAGCTTTGGCAATAGGAAAGGTTTAGTTCCTCCAGATTTGTGGCTTTTGAGAGGTCTGGAACTTCGACAAGGTATTTACAGCGAGAAAGATCCATCTTCTTCAAGTTCCTCAGAGGCTGAAATTTTTCACATCAGATGTATTTAGTCTTCTCGTCCAATCGCAAATAGCAAAAAGAAAACTTATCTGGAGTTTTTATAGAGAAATTACCTGGATCCCATCCCAAAGTTTTTCAAGATTGCTATTACTCATACAAAGTTCAACAAGAAACTCAGGAAAAAATCTTGAAGGCATAGTCTTTAAAGGGTATCCATCCCAACGGAGATAACGAAGCTTGCGTGGGAGATAACTGAGGCCATTAGGTAGATGCACTCTAGTCTCTCCATCAAACGAAAGATCATAGAAGTTGAGAAGTTTGAGATTAGACAATCCCTCGAACGCTCGATCACTAGCAAATACCTCAGAAATTTCAGAGAGGTTCAGAGAGATTCCTTCAACAAGTTGTGTTCCCTAAAGAAATGAAGAAGAAGCTATCAAAAGTCAAAACCATCTACATGAAAATTCTTAAAAGATAGAACGAGAAGAGAAGCACATGCACTCTAACTTACAGAATTTTCTGACAGCAAATGACATATGTCTTCAGGATCCCATAATAGTAACCGTTGGGCTGGGTTGTTAACTGCTTGTTGACGAACAAGCTCTCTACCCATCTGTTCAAGCAAATCATGTATCTTTACGCATCCATTTGATTCAACTATCAAAGACTTCTCGGTAAGTATCGTTATTCCGATTTCAGCAGCATAGCCACAAAGATCCAGAAGTTTTCTGACATAATCAACCTGCTTCATGTTATAAAAACATGATATATAGAGAAAAATAGCCTTCTCTTGCTCATCCAATCCGTCGTAGCTAACTCTCAAAACTTCCATGATATCACTATGAGGGTAAGTTTTAAGCCTAGCAAGAGTACTTTCCCATTCAATTTGGCTTCTTCGATAAAGGAAGGAGCCTAAAACTCTTAGAGCCAGTGGAAGACCAGAAGCATAGTTAACAGCTTGAACCGATAACTCCTCAAACCCATGTGGAAGTATAATCTCTTCTCTGAAAGCATAATTACAAAAGAGCTGGAGAGCTTCTTTTTTGGGTAAACACTTCACTTTATACACCAAATTTATTCCATGGGAAAGTAGCAAATGTCTATCCCGTGTTGTCACGATGATTCTGCTTCCCGGACCAAACCAACCAGTCTCCTTCACCAATTCATTCAGTTGCTCAGATCTATCTACATCGTCAAGAACAATGAAAACCATTTTGTGCCTGAACCTTTCCTTTATTATATTGCAACAAGAAACCGAACTCCACGCTTCTTTGTCTCTCTCTTGAAACATTCTGCATAAAAACTCCACTTGTAAACGCCTAACTCCATATCTGTTACAGACTTCCTTCACATTCTCCATGAAGCAATGAACTTGAAATTGACCTGAGAGTTGATTGTATAAGTATTTGGCAATCGTAGTTTTCCCAACTCCACCCATTCCCCAAATCCCCAACATTCGAACATCCTTGTCCACTATAGATATCATAGACTGCAGAAAGTCCATATGAGAACTCATTCCAATCAAACCTTTTGAATCATCCCATGAAGTAGAAACCAATTTATCAGAAATGTCTTTAACAATCTTCTTAATCAGCTTTGAGTCATCCCTCCTACCAATACCATACAAAAGTCATCACTTTAATACTAACTTTGAATATACACCAACTAAACTGTTTTAGAAACTTACCAATTCCGAGAATCTTCACCAGAAATGGCAGCTAATTTCTTCAAAGCTTCTTTCCATTTCCCCACTTTCTCCTTGTCACTGTGACTCTCAACATCTTCACCGAAACTTCCTCTCTGTCTTCTCACATCCGAAGGATCAACCTCGTAGAAAATGGGTACAATCGTATCTTTATTACATTCCATGATCTTCAAGAGCTCGTCTAAGCACCAGCTTGAAGCTGCGTAGTTCCTAGAGACCACAACAATGGCAAATCTGGAGCCTTTGATCGCATCTATAAGCTCAGGGGAGATGGATTTTCCTCTCTGTAGATCCAAATCGTCTCTGAAAGCTTTAATCCCCATCCGATCAAACTCGCAGAATAGATGGCTCACGAATGTTTTACGCACATCTTCTCCTCTAAAACTCACGAAAACGTCCGTTTTCCACACTGTTGAAGAAGAAGAAGAAGAAGAAGAAGGAAGAGAAGCCATGGATTGTCTCTGAGCTCTACTACCACATAGATTCCATCAATTGCAGTTAAAGTCGACAATTCTTGTCCTTCTTACTATTTTAGCTCAAGCAGGTATCTATCATCATCATCCAGTATCTCCAAAACCTTGGAACCATGAAAATGATACCCAGAAGTCAAAGGTTCCAACTTTTCAATGACGCGTGACAGAGACAGAGTCAAAATCAAAACTTTTTGACCTTGTTTGCAATTTAGCAGTGATTCTCCGAAATCTAGCAGCTTTTACTCAAATCTCTTCTTGATGGCATTTTGATAGAATTGGATCATTCAATAGTGAAAGAAATATAAATACATTATGTGATTAGAGTTTGAATTGCGAGTCAAAAGATAGAAACAATGAAACGAATCAGTGTTGTAAAATCACTCAAGGAGGTGGTGAATCCAGTCCTTTACAATAACCGGTGAGCCATACCAAGGTCTGGTTTCATCGTCTGAACCAACAGGTGAATGGTAAACACCGTCGAAGCTAACATTAAGTGCACCTTCAAGATGAGCTGAAACCTCAGGAACTACTCCATCACCCCACACATCAGCTCTTCCACATACTTGCTTGTATCCTTGCCCTACAAAACGAGCACGGAAAGTACCACTCTTCTTGTTGCTTGCTATAGCAAGTTCTGAAATCCCTTCTCCACTGTCGATTCCAACAGTTACATCAGAATCAATATCTGCATCTGCATTGTCAACCAAACGAGCTCCACGAATGTATCTACACATGAAGTACTAAATTCAGATTGGACAGAGGTTCCACACATATATGGTTTCTAGAAGAAGCATTACCTCCCGGCGATACAGACATATTTCAGCTCAGGAGTGTAAACAGCTTTTGCACAATTCTCTTCGACATAATAGAGAAGACCTCTTGTTTGATCAATAACCCCCGGAAGTCCTCTCGGTGGTGGTCTAAACGGGATACAAAACCATACATGGTCAAAACATCGAAGCAATATCTCTTGAAAGGTCTAAAAAATGTAATCGACATGTATGTTACCTACAAGTGAGGCGTACCAAGTGTCAACAACAAGGAGATATCAGAGTTTCCGTATTCTTCCATGTAAACTCGAGCAAGCCATCCTCCAGCTGAGTGTCCAATCAAACACAATCCTTGACCTATAAATGACGCAAAACTACCGAGTTTTATGGTTACCGCGATTCACAACTGAAACTAGCAGCTAAGTCTGATCCAAGAACAAAAAGCTTCAAATCAAATGTGAGATTTACCTTGAGCTAGCTCATTGGCTTCACGGACTGCATCATCAATTCTATTCAAGTACCTGATCAACCATATAAAAGACTCATCATTTGAAACCAGTCAAAAAATTCAAAACACAAAACAAGTGATACATTCATTGAGCAATCAGTACCAATCAAGAACAGGACGAGGGCGGAGCGTGCCACGCCAGTAGGCTGGATCAACCAAACCGGCTGCATTTCTAAACCAATCAAGCCTTGATACAGCTGCAACCACAGCAGGAACACCGTATTCACCCAATGTTACCTCCAGCTTCTTGTAGTCTCCTGTATTATTCCCTAAACCCTAATAAACCAATTCCACAAAGCAGCCATAGTGACACTAAACCCACCATTGAATCATATAACACAAAAACCAAGTTTTGGACTTTAAATATGTTTCTAAAGGAAAATGCAGGAAAACACTTAAAACTATAAGAAACAGAAAATTCAGTGAAAATAATAAAAAAAAATTTTGGAACCACACATTTTCCGCCATAGTTGTCTCAATCAAAGGACGGAGATTATTTACCGGGAGAATTACGGCGGGTCGGTACTTGACATTTCCGGCGGAAGAAGAGGAGGAGGGTGACGTGGCTGCGGAGAAGTTTGGCCTCAGCCTGAGCGATGTAACCATCGCCGAGGCCATCTTTTTGGTTAGTGGCTATGATGAGCTCAAGCGGAGAAAGCTGGAGTTTTTAAAATCCACAAGTTCTTAAGCATTTTAATGTATTTACACAAACACCCCATTTATTTCGATTCTTATCACATTAAGTACAAAACTCTTGAACGTTTTCTAGATTGAGATCACAGCTTTCTTCTTCCTTCATTGGGTTTAAGAAGCAGGAGAAGAACACTAAAAGAAAACATTTTTATGGTCTGGAATTGAATCCAATCCTCCTCTGTTTCTCTAACAAAAATGGCTTCTCTATGTCAAGCTTGCTCTTCGTCTTCAGCTACACCATTGCTCCTGGCGAAAAGGGTGTTCTCCTTAGCATCATCTCCGTTTATCTTCATGAGGGAACACAAAATCCCTCGCCATTGTAACAGCTTTAGAGCATTTAATGCCGTTTCTGCGTCTTCGTCAGCGTCTACCTCAGTTTGTGTCGATTTTAAGGATCTGAGAAGCAATGAATTGGTGGAATTGGAGTATGCAGAACTTAACCTCAATCATAAGATATCTGAAGTATCCTCCTTTCTTCTCTCTCCCTCTGTTTTTGCTTACCCTAAATTTGTTTCCTTTTCCAGTCTTTGCTTTCTGGGTATTGTTTTTGTTTCGATTAGTGTTCTTTTCTCTTTTTGTTCCAAGTAGATAGCTTTTCATCTTCATAGACTCTGGTCTATCAGTATCTCTAATTAGTGGTTGAGTATAATTTGTGTTTCTCTCTGTTTTATTTGCAGGAAGTGGGTCATGTAAGAATCAGACAGCATGTTAATCCTCTCAGTTCCTCTTTCTCTGTAAGTTGATGATGTTGCAAAGTTTGTGACTTTTGAAATGATATGTGAAACACTAAAACTGATTTATACTGTTCTTCTTTCTGATAGAAACCAGCTCCAGTTCCTGTTTGGGATGAAGTTTATAAGGATCCATCACTTCCTCTTATGGTGGATATTGGAAGTGGTAACTTGTGAGCTTGCTTAGACTTGTGGGACTTATGCTTTGTCTCAACTCAAATCTATTTATATCTTCTTCTGAAAATTGATATATACTTATGCAGATCCTGTTTTCTTAGTTAAGTTACATTATACACTAGTTGTTGGAGACTTTTGGTTGCGTAATTGGTATAATTCCCTGGAATCTGAATTTGAATTTTGAGTAGTCAAATAGCTCTCCTTTATATCGTTCCTGGTCTTGCGCCTCTTTCATGCTTGAATGTGTTTCAACTTTTAAAGGCCAAAAGTTTCCCATTTGATTTCCGTTCTTGCCTCTCTGCCTTGTAATTGGTTTTTGAACTTGGATTCTTCTACTAACCTGTGGCTACGTCATTATATTTTAGGTAGTGGCAGATTTCTCCTATGGCAAGCCAATAAGAATGTTGAATCAAGAAATTACTTGGGGCTGGAAATACGTCAGAAAGTAAGGATCTATCTCCTTTTGACTGTTTTGATGTTTTCCAGCTGATCATTCATCTACTTAAGCTGATGTATCTTTCGGTATCTTTGGCCTAATGAAGTTTAATTTGTCACATTTCTTTGCAGCTGGTCAAGCGCGCCAACTTTTGGGTGAATGAGCTCGGACTTTCAAACGTGTAATCTCTGCATCCCAAAACCTTAGGAAAGATTTTTTGAATACACCTATGTTATATACTCTGTTGATAACTTCTTTGATGGATGGGTTTCAGACACTTCATATTTGCAAACGCCATGGTTTCTTTTGAACATCTTATATCGAGCTATCCTGGACCATTGGAGATTGTCTCAATCTTGGTAAGTGATAAAAGAAAGTTGTAAGCATCCGAGAAAGCTATATTTACCGGCTCTTTCTTCAGGTGGTGATGATAATCCAACTTATTTGTTTTGACGTGTAAAAATGCAGTGTCCGGATCCTCATTTCAAGAAACGTCATCAAAAGAGACGTGTTGTTCAAAAGCCTTTGGTGAATTCCATTCTTCAAAACCTAAAACCCGGTGGAAAAGTAAGTGTTTTGCTTACTGCCTACCAACACTACTGGTTCTTTTACAGTTTAAACTTAACTATATACATTTTCTTTGTTACTGGTTGTGCACAGATATTTGTGCAATCCGATGTGCTGGATGTGGCTCAAGACATGAGAGATCAGTTGGACGAGGAATCAAATGTTCTTCAACACATGGACACAGTTGACACAGAGGATGGGTGGTTAACGGAAAACCCGATGGGTATAAGAACAGAACGAGAGATCCACGCAGAGTTCGAAGGTGCAAGAATCTACAGAAGACTTTACCAGAAACGTCAGCTATTACCAGAAACATGACCTATTACCTATTCTGATCAATGAACGTTATCCAATTCAGTTTGGTTTGGTTTCTACTTTCTAATAATGCTAAACCGAACCGTACCGACCTCTTGTTTTATTTTTCGCTCTTTTGATTTTAGATTATGTAAAAGTCACGTGACTTTAAAATGGTAGTAAAATCTGTAATGGATTAGGTGTATTAATTTGACTGGAATCAGATCCTATCGTAATAACATTTTTCAATATCTAGAACTTATTCGAATTTTTCTTTCCTCATATAAACAATAGAAGACATATGTTTTCATTTCTGAAGATACTGTAATTAATACTATATATTATCTTGAAGAATAAAAGCAAACGCGTAGCGTGGAAACTACGGCTCGATTAGCAGCGTCTCAGGCGTTTCCTCTGCTTCGACGAAGGCAGAACTATATATGTTCAGACGACTCTTTGTCATCTTTCTTAGCGTTATCCCACTCTGAGAATTTCGAAATCAAATCAGTTCTCGTTGTTAAAGACCGTCGCAGAGTCGAATTAGCGGGAATCAGAAAGAAAGAATCAAAAACCCTTAAGCTTGTGGTACACAAATCTTTAATCTTTTGTTTAGAGTCGTATTTTTTTTTCTAGGTTTTGTGTGTTGAATAGCATTCAATCTTGTGATATGAGAATCTTTCTGTTGTTTTACATTAAAATGCACTTTGTTCTGTTAGAGCAGGGATTTTGAAACCCTAACCCTAGAAATCATACCTAGAATGTTTTAATGATTCTTCTTGTTAGTTAGAGAAGGACTTTGTATGTGTGAAAATGGATTTTAATGTTGGTCAAGTTTCTTAACTATAGTCACAAGTATCTTCTGTGAACGATATGTCTCCATCTGTAGAGAAAAAGAAACAGCTGTTTTTGCCCTTCTCTTAACCTAATGCCAATGTGTTTGATGCAACAAGGTATCTGTTTTCCTTCATAACCTAATGCCAATGTGTTTTCTTGTTTACAGTTTAGGAACCGTTTATTCTGAAATTGAAGTGTGAAGAAATGGGAAATGATCAACATAACCACAGTGACAGAGGATTCTTCCACAACTTAGCAGGGTTTGCAGGCGGCCAATACCCGCCTCACGGTCATGGTTACGGTCATCATGGTCACGGTTATGGATCTTCTTATCCATACCCGCCTCCTCCTCCTCCTCATGGCTATCCACCAGTTGCTTATCCTCCACATGGTGGTTACCCTCCTGCTGGTTATCCTCCCGCTGGTTATCCTCCAGCCGGTTATCCTGCTCACGGTTATCCATCTCACGGTTATCCCCGTCCATCTCACTCAGGTAATTTCAATCTCAACATTTTTCATTCTTTCTCTTACAAATATCTTTACATGTCACCACATTTAGGCTTTAGATTTTTGTTGATGTATGTTTTTATGTTTAGTGTGTATTTGTTTTTGCCAAATGATCCTATAACCTTTAGCATCTTCAAACAAAATTCATTCGTCAAATGGCTTTTGTAACAATAGACAATAGAGACCTTTAGACTTAATGTTGATGTTGAAACCAAATTAATGTGACAGGACATCACCATGGAGGCATAGGAGCGATTATAGCGGGTGGAGTGGCTGCAGCAGCTGGTGCTCACCATATGTCTCACCACCATGGACACTATGGTCACCACCATGGTCATGGCTATGGCTACGGGTATCACGGTCACGGGAAGTTCAAACACGGTAAGTTCAAGCACGGAAAATTCGGTAAACACGGCATGTTTGGGAAGCATAAAGGGAAATTCTTCAAGAAATGGAAGTGATTGTTTTCCAAAAGATTAATCCAATTCAAAGACCATACATTATCATTACATAAAAATAAAAAAATTAAAGTCTTTGTAATTGCATTATGGTTCCAAGCCTAGAGATTAGAAAGTTGTGATCTTTCTTTTCTGTATTTGGTTGTATCAAGCTTGTTATAAAGTTTGCTCCTTTTGGTAGTTGGAAACTGAGATCCACTTGTTTGAAAACGATCACTCTTTAATATTGTTGTTGATGTGGAATCTTCAATAAACTTCTTTCCACTTTTTTTGGAGTTGAAGTTATTAAGATAATTGGTTTTGTTGATACTTATCCATTTTTGTCTATTGGGAAATTGTTTCTTGGTTTGGTTTAAGGAATATATGAACCATAGATGATAGATGAAAAAGTAATTTGGATTTTGTATATAAAGAGTGTATTAGATGCTTTTGAGTTTGCTGCCAACCTAGGAAATTACAAAGTGGAAAGACAAAAATGCCAAAAGAGTTGTAAAAAGTTGGCAAAAGACAACATTATCTCTCCAACGTGCCACTAGTTTTAATTTATACAAAACTGATCAATAATTTATCAATGTATTTGATCTGTGAATTTGATGGTTTTATAAATAAATCATATGATAATTGGATGTATACGACTATGAAAAATAAAATAAAGGATTAGGCGGGTACACAAACTTAGATTTGATTTGAGTTTATGTTAGTTTAGACTCTAGTGATATATACTTGTTTAGTAGACTGAGGTCTTAATATGATGATAACATGTCTCAGCGTTTAGTGTTGTTATGATTTTAGGTTTTCGATAATAACAAAATATTTTCAATTATATCTATGTTATTAAATATCAAAAGTAGAACATGACAAAAGATTAGTTTAACCAGAACTTTGACCTTGTTCATTTATTTTTAAAAAAAAAATCAAGGATGCTTACTACATATATAAATGCCAAGTTCTTGATTTATTAAGAATTTTGGAGCTGTAATGAGTTATATATAAACAACCTACTTTAGCCAAAAACAAATAGCCCGGCAGATAGAGAAGATGAATAAGAAAACTTGTACTGATAAACTTTAGCTATGAGCTTTGTTCGTCTTGATACCAAAAAGAAAAAAGAACACTCCTAAGTGGTTCAAGAAAGGTCCGTAAGAAGTCACTAATTAATTCTCATAATCAGGTGTCCTAATATTCTAAATTTTCAAGATGATGGATGCAATCAAACTCTCTCAAGGAAAACGAAAGAAAGAGAGAATTAACATTTTACATTTTTGCATAAAATGCATTGATAGAGAGAATCATGAAAAGAAGGGTGTATAGATAAAGGGAAGAATTAAAAGATAATTGACAATTTCGCAGACACAATAAAATTTATGTAGTGATAGTAATCTTGTGTTTATCATCCTATTTGTCAAACTCAAAATTGATTTTATAAGATGTATATTTTTCTTTTTAACCGCTATATGATCGACAATAACTACTAGTTTTAACGATTTTAAGACCAAATAGTTTTTTTTTTATTACAAAAAGATATGAAATAGTGAAAGAGAACTAAAATAAAATACATACGAAATTTGTTAACAAACTTTGGTTCTTCTAAACCACAATTTTGAGACCATTTCCAACAACAAATCTTCTCAAAAAGAGAGAAGGAAATATTCCATTTAACACGTATAAATGCTAGCACGATCCTCTTAATTTACCGTTTTATTTAATTACATTCAGTTTTTCATAACCGACCAGTGTTGAGCTGAACTCTCCACCGAATCTAGACTTCAATTATGCATAACCGGCAAAGCTAACGTACCACCGTCTAACACTTAATTACAATTTCAACAAACACAAACTACAATCCACATAAAGATAGATATTCTAATAAACTACATAAACACCATCGCATATAATATGTGTCTCTCACACACTTATGCTTCTTTGGTGCGCATACTCTTCAGCAATGACCACTAGCTACAACTCTTTATCATATCCACAAAATAACAAAAATAAAATATCTTCGAGAATGTATATGAGTATGACTATAGACATACGAAATTTTCAAATTTCTAAGGCTTTATTTATTTATTTCTGCTTAATAGACAAGTGACACAAGTCCACAAGTCTCTACATTTTTTTCCTCGTTTTCTGCTTGTATCCAAAACTCACATGTTGCTTAAACGTTATTTTTTCTTTTAATCCCCAATTAGTTTGACTGAAAACAGTTTAAACATCATTAATTCAGAGAATCTAGACAATAGCATTTTTATAAAAAAAAAATAGTAATATAAAAGAGAAAGAGGGCAAGAAGAAGTCTGAGATTGATGAAGTAAATGACAGTAAGAGGCACATGTCGAACATGTCAGCTCCTCGATAACCCATCTCTATCCCTTTCCTCTTTTGCGGCTCTTTTTTTCTTTGTAATCAATTTCTTATATTTATAACTAAACTTAATCTATATAAGAAAAACTAAAAATAACAATCCAGATTTAACAAATTTATTAATGAATATCAAATCAACAAATTTTTTTAAAATAATACACAATTTGGATGGTCACGTCTATTAGTGCATTAATTCATAAAATACATGTAATTTAGAAGAAACAAATAATTGTAGGTTGCATTCTTAAGAAAACCTAATAAAATAAAGTGGACAGTTGGGATATGAAGTCAGGCTTATGTGTCTGAAAGTGATTAGATTTTTTTGTAGCTTTTCGTTATTCTTCTATTTGTATGTAAATATTGAATGGGAAAAAAGAAGAGAAGAAACATGGCTCCAGCTGTATTCACGTACCCATCCATCTATTTTTGTTTATTTTTTTGTTTATTCTTAAGAGTTAAGATAATAAATAACAAACGTTTGTATTTTGTTATTATACTGTTTCATTTGTTATTGACTTCGATTCCATTATTATTAGTATTTTTTTTCCACCAAACACTATTAACCTACCTCTAGTTCAATAATTCGACTGCGTGAAGTTTTATAATTGACAACCATTTATTAAACAGATCATTATTCTTCCTCAACATGCTTCGAGGATGGGTCTATTATTTTACAAAGTATAGGTAGAGATATTGAATCATGTTTTTCTTTGAATCATATTGAACTTAGACAACGAATATCACTTTGATATATTGAGTATTCTCAATACATATCTTAGTTACAAACTTCAAATTCATATTTTTGTGAAATTTTGCTTACACTTATTTATAAAACTAATTCAGAATATTTTTGTTTGAAAATCCAAAATCAAAATGTATATTCGACAGAAGAAAAATATGTATATAAGTATAAGAAAAATGAAAAATATGATGTGATAGAATTTGAGTGGACAACTCTTTAAGCATCATAACATATTAACATGTTTGTTAGTATATATTTAAGAAACCATTTTATTTTTAGATATATAAAATAAAAACTACAGTTCTATTTTTTTATGTATATAATCATAATTACCCATCTTCCATCATATTTTTTGTATTATATTTTCATTTTTTTACGAAAAAATCATTTTAACTATATAACTATAATTTGATGGATGAATTATGCTTTTCATAATTATTGATTTTACAGAAACTAGTCGAATTTCATATTATATTATTTGGAGAAATGAAGAGATTATGTTTTTGTAAAGTACGTTGACGTTAAAAGGATAATAAAAGAGGAGAGAAAATGCATTAAGGAACAAAAATAGAAACCCTTTATTTATGTTTATATTCTCCCCGTCAATTTCGTAGCAAATATCACACAATTTTTCTTCAATATTTTTACTTATACACAGCAAAAACGAGAGAAAGAGAGAGAGAAGAAAAGTTTCTCTCTTTGGGGTTCTGTGAAAACCAAAATCGAAATCGCATCATAATCTTAAATCTCTCTTCTTTCTACGAATTTTCATGTTTATGTTCCCTCTCTCTTGATTCTCCACCATTTCACTATTCACATATTTTTTTTTTATTGATAAAGTTTTCTCCTTTTTTTGAGTTTTACGAGAGGATTTTTCAAAGGTCTAAACTTTCTTGGGATCTATCAGATTGTCTTGAAACTAATGCTTACGGGTTTTAACAGGTTTGTTGCTTAATTCTTATTTGACTCATTTTGGTAAAATCCTAATTCCATAAAGTTTGTTGCTTTTTTTTCTCTGTTTTTCCCTTGACTTCAATTGGTTCTGGCTTGTTCTTTGAGCTTATTTTCAGCTTTAATGTTTGTTACATGTAATTGTGTTGTTTGTTTAATCTAAACTAATTTATTCTCTTAGAGCTTACTAATGGTATAAGTCATGTGAGCTTTGTTCTTATGGAAGAAAAAATAGACATTAAATTCTCTAGCTTAGTGGTTTTGTAATCAAGAAGGCAGTTATAAAAAAAGAGGGAAATTTCAATTTCAGTTTGAGGATTATCTAATTAGCTGAAGACTGTGTTTTTGTCATATTTCAGTTGTGTTTTAAGTTTCTGTTGATATGGTTTAAAGATGAAACTAACTTTGTTTTGATCTCTTTCGTCTCTGGTTTTGGCCTGTTAGGTTGATTGATTGATCATACCACCATGGATATGCATCATCTCTGAACCAATGGGGAAACATTTCTGACATTTAATGGATCCTCAAGCTTTCATTCGTCTTTCGGTTGGCTCTCTTGCTTTGAGAATTCCCAAGGTCCTTATAAACTCTACTTCAAAATCTAATGAGAAGAAGAACTTTTCTTCTCAATGCTCTTGCGAAATAAAACTACGAGGCTTTCCTGTTCAAACAACATCTATCCCTTTGATGCCGTCCCTTGATGCAGCTCCTGACCATCACAGTATTTCCACTAGCTTTTATCTTGAAGAATCTGATTTAAGAGCTCTTTTGACACCTGGATGCTTCTATAGTCCTCATGCTCACTTGGAAATCTCGGTTTTCACGGGTAAAAAGAGTTTGAATTGCGGTGTTGGTGGCAAAAGACAGCAGATTGGGATGTTTAAGTTGGAGGTAGGTCCTGAATGGGGAGAAGGAAAACCAATGATTCTTTTCAATGGTTGGATCAGTATTGGAAAGACCAAGCGGGATGGTGCTGCAGAGCTTCATTTGAAAGTGAAACTTGATCCTGATCCTCGATATGTTTTTCAGTTTGAGGATGTTACTACCTTGAGCCCTCAGATAGTTCAGCTCCGTGGCTCGGTCAAGCAACCTATCTTCAGTTGCAAGTTTAGCAGAGACAGGTGACATTTGAGTTCTTCATATATGCATAAATCTCTCTCTCTGTACTGTTTGTTTAGTTACTAATGGTGGTATTGATTCTTCAGGGTGTCACAGGTGGATCCGTTGAATGGGTACTGGTCAAGTTCAGGCGATGGAACTGAGCTTGAGAGTGAGAGACGTGAAAGAAAAGGATGGAAGGTGAAGATACATGATCTCTCTGGCTCTGCAGTTGCTGCTGCTTTCATAACAACTCCTTTTGTTCCATCCACTGGATGTGATTGGGTCGCAAAGTCCAACCCGGGTGCTTGGCTTGTGGTCCGGCCTGACCCATCTCGACCAAACAGCTGGCAGCCATGGGGAAAGCTCGAAGCTTGGCGGGAACGCGGGATCAGAGACTCCGTGTGTTGCAGATTCCATCTTCTATCAAACGGTCTAGAAGTTGGAGATGTTTTAATGTCTGAAATCCTCATCAGCGCTGAGAAAGGTGGGGAATTTTTAATCGACACGGATAAACAGATGCTAACAGTTGCAGCTACACCAATTCCAAGCCCGCAGAGTAGTGGAGACTTCTCAGGGTTGGGACAGTGTGTCTCTGGAGGTGGGTTTGTAATGAGCTCGAGAGTGCAAGGGGAAGGGAAAAGCAGCAAGCCCGTTGTACAATTAGCTATGAGACATGTAACTTGTGTGGAAGATGCAGCCATTTTCATGGCACTTGCTGCAGCTGTTGATCTTAGCATTCTTGCTTGTAAACCTTTTAGGAGAACGAGTCGGAGAAGGTTCCGGCATTACTCCTGGTGAAGAAAGGAACTCTCTTTTGTGTGTTTTAGTGTACAGTTTTTGAATTGGACTCAAAGTCTCATTGTATTAGGAAGAAACTGGCTTAAGGATTAAGAAATTTCACTCTTCTCAGAATCAGACCAACTTTATATCAATGGAAAAACATCAAGTAGACGAGGTCAAGAACTAAGTAGATCAAAGTCTTTAAAGCAACTAAACCAGTCAACAGAAATGATAATTCTAGTCTCATAATGAAATCAAAAACAGCAAAAGAAAAAAAGAAAAAACTTGGAAAGAAAGAAAAAGCTCAAGTAAACCTTGGTTTTGCACTTAAAACCTTTAGTTCTTCTTATCACCTCCCACTTCAATCTTCTTCTTCTTTGCAGTGGCCTGAGAATACAAGAAGGTACCGAAAATCGCAATGGCTGATCCAAGAGCATTCAGAGGTCTAACAGGATTCCTAAACACCAAAACAGTGGAGATAATCACCACGACTCGCTTCATCGTGTTCCCAACAGAGAAAGTCAATGGACTGATCTCGTCGAGTGCCTGGTAAGAAGACTGGTTGTACAGATGATAGAAGACACCAGAGAGCAAAACCCAAAAGTAGAACGTTGATGGTGTCCCAACAGATGCAATGGCTTTATGGTAACCTGGAACCCAATGTGATCCTTCAACGAAAATCGCCACGGGAAACAGATAAAGCAGAGAGAGTATACTGATGCAACCGTATAGATTCAATCCATCAATCTCTTTAAAGCTCTGTAAGCTACGTTTAGAGTAAATGTTTCTCAAGACAAAACCAACGTTACTAATCATAGCTCCTGATAATCCACCTAAATTGAATGACACTTCAGTGACTGCAGCTAAAGAACAACCCATAACAATCGGAAGAATCGATAACCAGACAGCTAACGGATACGAATCACCGAGTAAAGACGAGAAGATAACAGAGAAGACAGGCTCTGCTGATTTGATAACATGAGTGAACGAAACAGCGACTTTGGAGAATGAGACACAAGCTGAGATATGTCCAATAGTGTGGAACAATGCAGGACCAAGGAGAGCAATGATAAAAGGCTTGGAGATTTTAGGGCAGGGGTAAAGCTTAAAGGACCATAAGACAAGCATCCAAATAGAACCTGCGAAGAGCTGAAACGAAGCGAGAAGCCATGGATAAGGAAAGACATTGAGTGCCTTTTTGTTGAAGATGTTGAAGACGATGTTCTGGAAATACCAAAGACCAAACACAATCCCTAGCTGAAGAGTCTTAGCCTTCTTCTCTTTCTTCTCCGCTTCACCAAGATCGGATTTTTCGTCTGGATTTGAATCCGATGAGCCAACGGCGGCGATGGATCTGGGTTTTCTCGAGAACCCAGATGAGGATTCAGGGTTTGTGAGTGAAAGCAAGGGTTTTGCGGAAACATCACGAATCTGGAGATTGGGAATCGGTGAAAGCCCTAGTGGGTGTCTGTGATTGAAGGGTTTAGGGTTGGTGACGAGAAGAGCAGAGAGACGGGTCGGTTGTTGACAGGTCCGGGTCTTGTGGAGGAGACCCGGATTGAGGGAAGGAGATAGATTCAGGGAGATCATTGTTTAAGCACGAACGCAGGTAGAGAAGGAGAGAGAGAAGAGGAAAAAGAGATAGCTCTTGGTTTCGGTTGTGGGTCGTCGTCGGCTCTGGACCAAACGTCAGAGATCCGTTGGGAAGTACAACAATTTTTTGAAAGCTCTGTTCTTGGACTTTGCTCCTTCTTCGAATATAGTACTCTTTTTATAATTATTCCAATTATTTTGTTTAGTTATATAATTGGTAAAATGTCCCATCCTATTTGAAAAGCATTGTGGAAAATGTCTCGAGATTCAAAAAAATGGGACTCACATTTGAAAGTTTTGGAATTTTTAATTTGTAAATTTTATAATTTTAAATGTTAGATTAACAAAAAACTTCACGATAAAACTATTTCGTTCTGATTGTTAACAATAACAAAATCGGAACCGATGCCATCATTTGTCTTTTATCATTATTTTTTCATATCGTATATTATTTTGTTATTGCTTATGATTTTTTTATTGTTTATCCAAATATTTTGGTTTTGAATGAATGTGGTGGGTAAAACGGATTAAACCATTTTCTTTTATAGCGAACAATAATCTATCGAGATCCAATTTCTTTCAATGTAAAAGTAGTCTTAAAATTGGTCCGCACCGGTTTTGTCCATTCTAACCGCCGCAATCATTCGAATATTTTACCTTTTTACATCACCCAGATCAATTAGGTCTATTGATGTTAAGTTACTAATGTTTTTTCCTTTCGGTTTTGTTTTCACTTTTTACACGCAGGAGATGAGAAAAAGGCCAATATGGTAAAATTAGTTTTTTAAAGTTTTGAGAGAAAACTTTAGGTCCATTGATGTTAAATTACTTAAGTTTGTTTTTTCTTTTTCATTTTGGGTTTTGTTTTCACTGTTTACACGCTGGAGATGAGAAAATGGGCCAATGTGGTAAATTAGGCTTTTAAAAAGTTTTTGAGAGAAGAAGACGAGACTAGTGTCAGATCTCGAGATTTGAATCGGTGTTGAAGCCGTCGCCAGAATCAGTTGGATAGGAAAATGGCGGCGAAGCAAATGGAAGAGATACAGAAGAAGCTACGGCTGCTAAGTTACCCTAGGGCAAATGCTCCAGCTCAGTCTCTCCTCTTCGCCGGGATGGAACGTTATGCTCTTCTCGAATGGCTCTTTTTCAAGTAACTCTTTCTTCCTCTCCTTCTTTTATAGCTTATTCGATTCTCTTCTACCAGAAAAATGCTGGGAATTCTCTGAATTTTGAATATCAATGTGAACTCTCAACATTTTGAATTTCTCGAGCTCTGATCACAAAATTCGATGGGGTTTACTTATTGTTTCTTCTCTGGCTCTGTCTTTGAAGGTTATTAGGTGATAAATCACCTTTCTCACAGCAAAATCTCCAAGGAGATGCTGGAGTTCGTGATGAAGAAACTGTTCGTATTCAATGTAAGTGTTTCTTTGATCGTGTTGGCCTTTGAACATTGCCTAGCTATTATCTTAGACTATATTAGTTTTTGATGTGTAAGTGACTTCTCGGTTTCAGATTTGGCAGAGATTGCAAAGTTTTTGGGGATTACACCAACTGTAGACATTGAAGCCATTCAAGTAAGTTTGTTTCAAGTAGCCTTACTGGATTTATGCATTTACCTGTATTTGCTCAAGTTCCATAATTTGTCAAAGTGCAAGCATGGGTTCCACTTTTCAATTTTCTTTTGTTTTGCAAATCTTTCAAACTTTTAGGGACATGGAACCTATGAAGATCGGATGGAAATGCTTCGCAATATTGTTGATTTAGTGGAGGCGAGCCTCTTCTCAGATAATCAAGAATGGAGGTAGACATGTCACTTGTATCTGATATCTTCCACCAGTTTTTATCATTAGTGTGGCATTTTTGTAGTCTTTCATCTTCCTTATTCCCGTCGACTTTATTATGTGTTTTGTTCTTTGAGCATAAGACTGCATAACAATGATTTTGCTTATTCTTCAGTATTGATGAGCAAGTTGCCAAAGATATTCAGCTCATAGATGCTATTGCAGAGAGACAGTCTCTTATATTTTCTGAGGAATGCAAACTGTTCCCTGCTGATGTGCAGATCCAGTCGATATATCCATTGTAAGAACCATTTTCTCCTGTTATCTCCAAGTTATTGCACCTTTTCTCACTATTTAGTCATTGTGGGTAATGGACTTTTTCATATGAATTGTAAATGTGAACTTAGTTTTCCAAATTAAAACTTTGCTACTATGAGTCACTAGGGTTAGCAATGTGTTTTTCCGTTTAAAATCAAGCTTTAAGTTATACTACTATTGTACTTGCAAATCTTAGTCCTTAAATTGTTGCTTCATGTTTCAGCAGATGTAGTGACATTATGTTCCTTAATGGAAGTTTATTTGCAGACCAGATGTTTCAGAACTGGAGACAAAACTTTCAGAACAGGCCAAGATTCTCTCTAATCTTCAACAGAAAGTCGATGACTTGGCAGCAAAGGTGTGCTTTTGTTTCCCCATAAAGAGTTATGTTTTGACTCTTAACTACAGAACTCATTTACTGTTTCATCAGACTTAATATATTTCACTCAGCTTATTACTTATCGCACGTTTACATGTAAACTGCATATACCAATTGCTTAACATATAGCTCTTGTTTCTCTTTATAAGTAGTCTCTGATTCTGATGTAGCCAAGACTTGAACTTCATAATGTAACTAATATGTATATATGCATACTCAATTCCTACTACTTAATGACTTGTTGATAGAAGGAAACAGTCATATACATAATTCCTACTACTTATTGACGTTGATAGAAATATGTCTGTTTTCTCCTTTCAGCATGCTTACAACCCAGATGAAGAATATACTGAAGTGGAATCTCAACTAAGGGCTCGTTTAGAATCGTTTCTTGAAACAGCTAGGGCATTCAATACAATCTACACAAAGGTATTTCTTTTTCATACTAACTCATAATTCTCTCTCCCTATCAACCTAGATTAGCTAGAAGTAAAATGCATAAGTTCAGCTTTTTTCTTGTAGACATGAAATCTGCTATTTGTCTCTGTCATGCTGCTTCCATGTCGCAAAAAATGCCTCTGAATATCTTATGATCTGACTATCTTTTCCAGAAACTGAAAAATAAGCCGTTGTATCTTTATCACTATGTTTGGACTTTTTTCAGGAAATTCGTCCATGGACGCATATGATGGAAGTGCCTCAGCTTCATGGTTTTGGTCCTGCTGCAAACCGTTTACTAGAAGCATATAATATGCTTTTAAAGGTGCCCCATTGTCTCCTTCTATCTGTATACTTGGTTGTATCGACTATATTGAGTCCATATAATTTATACTTTGATTCTGATACACAAATCGTTTGGCAACAGTTCCTAGGGAACTTGAAGAACCTAAGAGACTCACATGCAGCACTTTCGATTGGATCCTCGGGGACAGTTGCTGGAGAGCCATCCTCTGTAACCAGAATCGTATCCGACTGTGAAGCTGCATTAACTGTTCTCAATCGAGATCTTGGAATCCTCTCGGCTTCTATTGCTCGTGAGCAAGGTGAGCGTCTTTAACTGTCTTGAGTTGACCACACTTGATAAAGGGTTCAACTCCATGAATGTGATGAGTTGTATTCGTTAGAAATCATTTTAGGGTGGATGTTTTGATCTCAAGAATTGTAACTCTTTTCAGCACTTTTTTGCTTCTGTCAATTAACCAAATCAAATCTAAAGGTAAAATTTCTCATCGACCAAATATTTCACTAATGCTACACATTTAGGACAAAAACAATAAAATGCAAACATATTCAACTAACTGCCCGTGTGAATCGTCTCAAGCTCTTGATGATAATATTGGCGCATACTGCACCGAGAAGTTAAAGAGCTTAAACTTGAGTTTCACCTATTAAAATGATGTTTTAAGATTAACAGAGACGAAACTTTGACTAGTCTAGCTATGATTTGGCTCTACAGCTACAAAAGACTCCCAGCAAACAGAGTTTTCAAAGCAAGTCCTCTTTGGAATAAGCATCGGAACAGTGACTTGAACACACAAGATATAGAAACCATTCCAAGTATGAATGATTCAAATTTGTTATCAAGATCCAGATTTATGTGGCTCCCCCATATCGTGTAATTATGCTGCGTGCATGTATATATAGGTCAAATTGTATTGGGAAGACTCCAACAATAATATGGACTCCTATTCATGACAAGAGAACTGGGACCAATCTGTGCGTATTAAGACTGATTTGTACAATGGTTTCAAGATTCAGTGGATTTGCCAATCATAAACGTAAACGTTTCATATAAACAACCATTAACCCAAAAATTGAGGTTTATAATAAAAGAAGCCTTACATGGCTTCAAACGCGACAGAGCAGAATACTACTGATCAGAAATTCAAGAGCTTAGCTCAGATTTTGGCAAATGTCTTCACTGAGAAAGTCTTATTTGATACCATCAAAAGATGCCTCGAACACCCTCTAAGCTTTCCCCGAGTGATGACCTGAAAAGAATAGATAGATATATAGATGATTCATATCGACTAAGCGAACTTTGCACATCACCAGCCCTTCATATTGTCCTCAGCTACTGAGAACTACAATGATTGTAAAGTTCCAAAAACAGGTAGTAAAACCTAAGAGAGAAATTTATCATTTAAAACCTTACTTGTACATACAATACTTGTACTCTTGGCTCCTAATCAAATCTTTTTCACCTTCTTCAAGCTGCTCAACAAACAAAACAAGCCATTCATAAAAAAGAAGAGACAGAAATTTACAGAAAACTCAATCATCATAACCATCTTTTTACAAACCCTCACCGGATCACTCTCATAAATGAGTTGATAGCAAACCGGAGAAAGGCATCGCAGCGCACAATTCTCTTTCGCTATTGCAGAAGATTTGCATTGCCAACCCCATAACCCACTGTTTAATTTACCACAACACATAACACACAAAAGTGAGTAAAGAAGAAGATAGAGCCAATAATTTGCTAACCATAACAAGTTTAGCCAACTAATCCTACAATGATTCACAATATCTTCCAAGCTACAAAACTTTCCCAATTTGTAAGGATCAAAACCAATAATGAAAAATTCTCAATACAAGTATATCAAATAAAACCAATTCCGGTGATCGTGTCTGACGTCTATACCCTAATGGTTGAAATCAAATCACCAAGAGAGACTACTCGAACCAAATCGCAAGTACATTAACAGAAATTGCAGATGCTGTATAGAAATTTCCCAGTGGACTCACCTCTCTATATCACCGTAGCATTCGCTCTTCTTCTGCCTGATCTCCACATCCTACAAATTCGATTTCTCCGGAAGAATCAGTAAAGCATATTCCCAACGGAGCTCACAGAGATATATGCGAAACTTACGGAGATAGGACGAGGAGATTTGGAAAAGACGCAGGGAACGAAACACATGGAGAGTAACAGAAGAAGAAGACAAACGAAGCTTGAACGAGCTTGGGAAATTTCCATGGCGTCTCTCGAGCTTTTTCTTCTCCGATCGCAGTGGCTAGTTCCAGGCTTCCAGCTTCGATTTGTAAGAAGAACGGTTTGACTAATAACCAGCTGTGGAAGTTTTGAGATAACCGAACCGGTCTATCCCGGTCTTATCTTATGGGCTTACATGGGCCTATACGAGTATCTCTATTTAAATCGAAAGCCTACAAATTTAAAGATAGGTTTTATATGAGTGTAGTACAAAATAACGTCATATATTATTAGTTCAATGTTTAAAGATAGGTTTTATATGGGTTGTTTTTCTTTTTAAGTAAGTAATAGAATGGTGACAGACACTTTGGACTCAAGCTAAAGCATCAGAATCTATCTTTGGAATTCGTTACCTCTCGTGACTAATTATTATAGATTGATTATTTACGCACTTACAAGATTTCCTCCTAAGTTACCAATTCCTATTGACCTTACAAAGTTTACATCACTTTAAATATTTGGTGTTCATGTCCACTCGAAGTTTGTGTTACATAACATTAGTATAGAAGTTACTTTAATTATTTGTGTTATATTTGTCATGAATTAAAGTTAACATTTTATAGATAGTATATTACTATTAGTATACTAAGAAATGAAAATTTATTCGCAAAAGAAGAAGAGGGAAAATGTAAAATTCTTTAGAGATCGTTAAATTATTTATTTGTTTATTTATATAGCATGATCGCATATCCATTTTTGTTTTTTCATTAGTCGATATATCATATATCTTACGACCAAAGCTACATTAAATCTATAACATTACATTTCAAAATGCTCTAAGAATATACAAGGATATCAGTTACTCTCTTTCTTGAACTCTGATCGGTTATATATTTTCATCTTTTTGTTGTTGTTCCATCTATTTTCTTTAAATATGAAATGTTGGTTCATTTCAATTTAAAAACCATGATAGAGCACTTGATATCATTGAATACATAGATTTTGGTACGAAATCAAACTAAAGATGTTTGTTTAGCTATCCCATCTTTGGGTTGTTGGTTTGAAAATAAATGTTTTTTTCTCCGAATACGATGCTCCAATATGTTACTGTTCAAATCATTAGTCCTAATTCTATTTGCGGTGACCATAGTTACTTTTGTATTTGAATAAAAGTAGGTGTGTTTTAACAAATTATTGAGTTGTATATTGCAGTAGATAAATTCATGCCATGTGATTTATTTAGATCCCAACAAAAAGAAAAAAAAAAATCATCGATTAGAAGCTCTAGGAAATAGAGCAAAATGAACACTACAATGTCTTGGTAGGTTAGGAAATCTATCGAACAACGGACAAATAATATACAACCAAACGATTAATATAATAGCATAAACGTGAAGAATTTGCTAGTTCCACATGGCATATGTTCAAGAACCCTTTAGGTAGTCGTCTTCACCAACAATTTACCAACAAATGTTATACTTTAAATGAAAGGTACTTAACCTCCATATGAGTCATATCTACGTAACTTTCCCATTAAATTACCAAACAATAAATATGATAAGTATCTGACCTTTCATATCATATTATCATTCTCAAACACCTTCAACCATGCTTAAAGATACACACGACAAATGTATTATCTACTCCTATAATTTATATCCCAAAAACGTTCACATAGTTTATTAACTTATCTTGGAGACTTACTTAAAAAGAAACAAAACGAATAAAGCTAAAGCATAAAACAGCTACATCTTTGAACCTTTTAGTTCCATGTACATATTTTTTATTACCATATTCTTCACAAAATATTATTGTAGTTTTGTTCATAAAGGTTACGGCCAAATCATTTCGCTTCACAAAAAAGTGAGACCATGCATCTGAATACCTAATCATACTATACTTAAGTTTTAAAATTTCATTTAAAGAAAGTTAGTTGTAAAATGATGTTAAAACATGTATAACAATCATATATATATGAAAGAAAGCTAACTCTCTTCCACAACTTGACAAATCAGCACATGAGGAGCTTGCCACCTAGACTTCATAAAATAAGTAATACATAATTAGTAATTAATTCAACATAACAACTAAAATAGGAGGATATAATTAATGAGAACTTGAACCATCACTCTTTTTACATTTTTTAATTCAATATATCCTCTTTAATTTTGAGATCCACTTAAGTGGTTAAAGTGATGATAAAATCCAAACATGTTACACATATTTCTTGTCTAAAAATTAGACGATTATTATGAAAAAAACTAAATGAATATGCAGATTAAATATATATAAGCTTTTCGAGATTTATGCTAAGAAAACAAGTAATTTGAAAGATGTTTGAAGAGCTATCCTTATAACTAATACGTAAAATATAAGATTATAACAAGAACTTAACTAAACTTTCCAAGAATATCAAGTTGAATATGCTTAAATTGAATATGCAGAGACATGGTTAATAAAGACATGTTATATTTTTAGTGTAAAAAATAAATTTTCTAAAATTCCACCGTCTCATAATCTATACATATAACAAAAAAACAAGGATATATAAATTCAAAAAAAAAACTGAGAATCTAAAACAACAATAAAAAAACAACTCAAGTACATTCGTTTTTCAGATGAACTAATATAGTTGGACTTTTCAAAAACAATTTTAAATCATATTTATGTTTCAATACTGATGCATTCAACTTTACTTTATATGAACAGATATTATATAAAATAATTTGTAAATAGTAATACGTAAACCCGCACGTAGTGCGGGTACTCATCTAGTATTAATTAAAAGTTACATATCTTAAATCACAAAGAGCCCAAAGATAAGGAGAGAAAGAGAGAGTGACACTTCACCACACCATCTCCTCTCTCTCCCTCTTCTTCTTCCTCTTTCTCTTTCTCTGTTTCTGCAACACAAAAACACCATTGAGAACCAATCAAAATGTCGACAAACCCTAACCCATGGTCACCATACGATTCATACAATGATTGTTCTCAAGGAATCTGCAACATCTACTGTCCTCAATGGTGTTACCTAATCTTCCCTCCTCCTCCTCCTTCTTTCTTCCTCGACGACGACTCTTCCTCCTCCTCCTCCAGTTTCTCTCCTCTCCTCATCGCTCTCATCGGTATCTTAACCAGCGCTCTCATCCTCGTCAGCTACTACACTCTCATCTCAAAATACTGTCATCGCCACCACCAAACCTCCTCTTCAGAAACTCTTAACCTAAATCATAACGGTGAGGGTTTCTTTTCCTCCACGCAAAGAATCTCCACGAATGGAGATGGACTCAATGAGTCCATGATTAAATCAATCACTGTTTATAAGTATAAAAGTGGAGATGGATTCGTTGATGGTTCAGATTGCTCTGTTTGTTTGAGTGAGTTTGAAGAAAACGAGAGTTTGAGATTGTTGCCGAAATGTAACCACGCGTTTCATCTTCCTTGTATTGATACTTGGTTAAAATCTCACTCTAATTGTCCACTTTGCCGCGCTTTCGTCACCGGAGTTAATAATCCCACCGCCTCCGTCGGCCAGAATGTTTCAGTCGTTGTAGCTAACCAATCGAATTCTGCTCATCAAACCGGTTCGGTATCTGAAATCAATTTGAATTTGGCCGGTTATGAAAGCCAAACCGGTGATTTTGATTCCGTTGTTGTAATCGAAGATCTGGAAATTGGATCTCGGAATAGTGACGCTAGATCGGAATTGCAACTACCGGAGGAGAGACGGGAGACTAAGGATGAAGATTCGCTGCCGATTCGGAGATCTGTATCGTTGAACTCTGGTGTAGTGGTTTCGATTGCTGATGTACTGCGAGAGATTGAAGACGAAGAAGGAGAATCCGGCGGAGTTGGAACTTCGCAGCGGCGAGAGGAAGGGGAAGATGGCGATGGGAAGACGATTCCACCGACGGAGGCGAATCAGAGAAGCGGCGGAGTTTCGGGTTTTTTTGTACGGAGTTTATCGACGGGAAGATTTATTTTCTCGAGGTATGATCGAGGGCGAAATTACCGTCTGCCCCTTTAGTGTAACAGAATTTCAAATTTACTGTTTTGTTACTGTATTTACTGATAAAATTATACAGCTCACTAATAGTGAATTAGTGATTTCTTTTTGAAGGCTGAGAAAAAGTGATGATTATTTTTTAAGTACAGTAATTTGGTTCCCTCCTGAATTTATGGAACATCCACCACAAAAGCAATGTGGCAAGAGAGAGACCTAAAAAGAATACCTAAACGAGGCGAAATTTGCTCGTGGTGGCCATTTTTGTCGCGGGTTATTGAATTTGTTAGCTAGCAAGTAAGACCTTTTTGGAAAGACGAACATTGTGATACTTGGCTTGTTCTTTTTCTCCCAATAGCTAGTTTATTGTCATGGTCGAAGTTCAAAGGATAAATGTGAACATGTTGACAGAATTCACATAGAATCCAAAAAGAACATGTTGACAGAAGAAAAACTTGGACATCAGAGAAGAATCTTTTGATGCATACAAAGAAAAGTTAAGATGTTAGCATCCCTCAAGAAAAATATATATGTAAGAGAATATGCAACAAAGTTAGAAAATCACACAAGAAATATGTATATATGAATCATGTTCTGATTTTGTAATCTACTCCTAGTTTTAGAATTTTGTTGCGAGCGTACTCTGATTTTGTTGTGTGAACTGCATTTGTTTGTGTTTATCTGAATTTGTCAAAGAAGTGATGCAATGTTGAAAGCGAGACTAATGTCTACATTAAACAGACAAAACAATAAAATGCGACATGACAAAAGCATATACCCACAAACAAGTTCTCTGCTAACAATATCTATATATGGTTCCAAACTTGACTTGAGGCAAAAATTTGATACTCGGTCAGAGGCTTATGCCCCATCGCCATCTCCAAGGAATCAATGGGAGACTCTGAATTTTAAAACAACTGAAGCTCCAACATCAACAACATTCAAATGACCCTTGATGCTAAACATAAAAGAGTTTTACAAAAAAAAAAATGTTCTTCGTAGCTCAAGCAGTTGTACCAAGTTACCAAAGTATTCAATATGCCATAAAATTATACTATATCCAAAGATGTTGGAGGAATGAAGCTTAGTTGGCATATATAGGTCTCAAGCTAGAAGATACAGAATAAATAAATGGACATGTTTCCTTATTCTAGGTTTAAGTTTGGTTAGTATATCAATATGATCTCTTGAGTCAAATAGCGGTTTAGTGTAGTTCCGTTTTTTTTGTTTGAATTTGGTTTTGAATTTTTTTTTTGGTTCTAAAACAAAATTTCCATTTTAATTGTAAATGTTCATGCATTTATAAATTAGTTGAAGAAAAATTCACTCAGTCATTTTTTCTGAATGAAATTTACATTCTGAGAAGTACTGTCTGTCAATTTAAGTCATTGATTTTTTTTCAATCATCTTTTTCAAGAAGACATGTTTTTGAAGTCATTTCCATGTGAATAAGAAAAAAAAGAACAATTGTGGACCTTGTGTGGCTAGATATTCTGAAAAATGTACAATACACAAGTGTATCACAAAAAAAGCCCTAATCATACTTAAAAAAAAAAAGTGGAGGTCATGTATTAGACATCGTGAACGTTCGTCGCATCTTGGTTGATAGCACGATAAGTATATATGTCCCATGTATAGTCTTATTTTATATATTTTTACGCGGTCTCATGATAAATTGCCACCACAGAAAGTTGGTCGACATGAAAAACAACAAAATGACTGACTCTGGAGGTAATTAATTAAACCGCAAATATCATACTAAAAATTCCAATTTTGAATCAATTTTCCCGAATAAATTTGTAGTATCTCACCATAAAAGTTTTACATTTCCTAATTCCTATATTCACTCTTAGAGCGTAAAAAAACTCGAACAAACTTCACAACGACTCACTAATAAAACTCTTCGCAGTAATTTAGCGACCAAAAATTATATATTAAAAACGGAGCCCGCGTTTAGCGCTCTTTTTCAGTTTTCTGTTACACCAAACTTTTCCTTGTCACAAATTTCCCGAGAAAAAAGAAAAAGAGAAAGCAAAAATTCTGATTCAAAGACACATTCTCTGAATTTTCATTTCTGTTACAAAACCAGTGGTCGGAAATCGAATGGATCAGAGAAAAGGTGATCCAAGAATATACATTATCACTGTTCTCTTCCTTTCATGTATCCTCATAGGAGGAGTCCTTTTAGGACTTTACCTGGTCCGTTCTGATCCGAACCCTCTGTTTCTACAAGCGGGTATGGTCTTTGTTGGTGTCCCTTGGCTCTTTTGGTTCTTGGCTTACGTTTACTCCTGCGTCCTCAAACCTTGCGTCATCTTTGTTAGCCAGAGCACCATCTTTAATAGCAAGAGCGTTACCAGTTTCGATCCGGAGAAAGGCGATCCTAACAAGGCTCCGGAAACCGTCACGACAACTTCGGATCCGGCGCCGAGGAATTCACCGAGGGAAGGTGAGAAGCACGTGCAATTCGGGAATGTGGTGGTTCTTGGGGATGAAGAAGGTGGAAAAGAGGAAGATCACAACGAGAGTAGTTCTAATAATCTGATTCAGGATCATATGCGAATCGAAGAAGAAGAAGATCAAGAAAATGGTAGATCGAATTCAAAGAGCGATGATGATGAGAGTAGTGTCGATGAGGACTGCGATAGGACTCCATTAAGAGTATCGAACGGAAACAAATGATCTGAGACTGGATGATCGATATCTATCGCTGGGATCAAGACCTGATCTTTTTTTCTTTCAGGTTGTGCAAACAAGATTGAACAGAGAGATAGAGGCTTTGAGAAAGATACCTCTCTCGTTGACGTGTGAGTCAAGGAATGTTGTTCTTTAAGTAAGAACTAATTACCATGTAAAAGACCCATAGAAGAATTTGTTTTGTTGTAGCTTTAATTTTTTTATGCTTATGGATTTTTGAAGAATTATAAGACAATCAGTAACCACAAAAAAAACAGAACCTGAAAAATTGTTTCTCCAATGTCAGAAACAGAGCAAGAACAGAACATGAACTGAATGTATTCGTTATTCGTAGTGATGATGAATCTTCTTCTTCTTCTTCTTGACATCACAGGTGCAAGCATCAACTGAATAAGAAGAAGAAGAAGAATTCAAGCAACCAAACTTCCTCTTCACTTGCCCCCACACACTTATCTTCTTCTTCTTCTTCTTCATATTCTTCCGACGATGAACAACACATTCATCATTCTCAATCTCAAGTCCTAATAACTTATTACTCATCTTCTCCATCTCATCTTCATCGCTCGAAACCTCAATTTCTTCTTCTTCTTCTTCATCTACTTTCTCTTCCATACCCTTAATCTCTTTAGCCACTGTATCACGTATCTGAAGCTGAGAAACGCACAAAACATTAACAACGATTCTAAGAGGAAGCTTCTGGTTTTTCGCGGCTCGTTCGAATCCTTCCTGAGAGAGTTTACCACATTCAAGAACTTTACAAACTTCCATCTTCTCTGATTCAGTTAAGTATCTATGGCTCTCCAAGAATACATCAATGGCTCTGTAAATCCCATCTGAGTAGCTCAAAATACCTTGCGAAACAGCCACTGTCATCTCCGCTAACTCCACAAAAGCCTCGAGCTTCAGAGAAGCCTCACTTGCAGCCAAGAACAGAAATTCTTCCGACAGTTTTGCTACTTTCACGAAATGTGAAACAGTTTCAGAGTCTTCATTAGCGTAGTAAGTGTAAAAGCTCTTTACGACGGTCTTAACGAGCTCAATATTTTCGAAACCCTCAGCTTTTTCTCCATAACCTCGGGATAGAATCTTGAGATCAGTTGATTTAGCCATGTCGAGCTGCTTGCAGATTCTGATCATGAATCCGTTTTGACATTCAGAGCTAGCTTCTAACCAGATTGAATGTTTTAGCGATTCGAATAAGAGTTCACAAGAGATTAGCCCCCTCTGATATGGCAAAAGCCTCTCAACCACTTCAATTGCTTCTCTCTTTTGCCCTGAAAGGCTTTCTTCTGTATCGAAAACCCATTTCTTCGCGTATTTACAGACAGATAACACGATGTATTCCACAGGAATGCTGCGGGATTTGATTGCTCGGATCATGAAAGGTTCATATAACCGAAGGGGAATTGTGATCAAATCTTCCGATTTCCAATCTATAACAAACAATCTTCTCCTAGGGTTAGGTCTATAATCATCGGTTTCTGCTCTGTTCTTGATCAGTTCACCAAGGAGTCTTGGATCGTAGGAAGCTTTTTCGATAAGGGAATCAAAGAACACATCAACAAGTCCAACATCAGCTAGCTTGTCAAAACTCTTGTCCCCTGAACGAAGAGCATTTATTGTCTCACTCCAGCTCGGAAAAACTCGGTGCTCTAAGAACTCAGATGCCTTGCCTAACAAGTTATTAGAGCTTTGTTCTTCATTCATCCCTAAGTAATACGCGATGCAGAGAACAGAGACGATGGTATCAGATGTAAACTTGAATTCAGAGCCATTACAGAATCTAGCGACGAGCTCAAAGGTTTCTGGATCGACTTCTAAATCTCGTAGGATCAAACGCAGCTCATCGATCTCGTTTCGCTCGAGTAATGAGCTCACTTTGGACGATCTCTTTGCTAACATTTCCTACAAAAACAAACACAGAGAAATTAAGAAACGAAAGTGTCGAGTCTTTTCAACGAATTTATGGAGAATAGAGTGAAACTTACTTTGCAAAGATGAAATGGAACACCCTTAACGTTGATATGAAGATCTGATACATATGATGCTGACATTGAATTTCTTCAAGCAATGAATATATAATTAGAGATATCATGGATTACATCGTAATGATGAATACTACTTTAAAATAAAAGAGATTAAGAAATCTTACCGATTCTCATTGCTGTTCTTCTTATCTGAATCTGACATTTTTTGTAAGAGTTTTTGATCATCTGAAGGATAGTAGAATTGTGAGTTGCTCTGTATCTTAATCTCCAAGAAACAGAGTACTCAGTCTCATGTGTTCTGCAACAATGGATGAAAACAGAGAACCAAAGGCAAACAAAACCAAATTTCAGAAACAAAAATCTATCTTAAAAATCAAATCGGTAAAACTTGAAATTAAAAACAAAAACAAAAAAGCTTATCAAGAAAAGTATGGCTCTTCCAGGGATATAGGATTAAGTTGAGATATAGCAGGATTCTCCGGGGGAAAAGTATTAGTTAGTTTCTATATTACAGTGAAATTAAGCAAACTTGAAATAATTTTTACTAATTTCTTAATAAGGAACTGTACGCAAAAGACTCTAATCACATCATTAACTGAATTAATTTTCACACAAAATCAGAACCTTTGTAGTTTGTACATAGAAAAGTGTGATTGTCTATAACACTAGTACAATAATTCCAAATTCAAACATTCAAAAAAAAAAAGAAAAAAAAAA
>Ga0041059_1000296_pt1 | contig 35095 bp, 23 predicted proteins | sample AraColnosormetaG_FD_56232 | JGI IMG/M metagenome (GOLD analysis project Ga0041059, IMG submission 56232) | Arabidopsis roots microbial communities from North Carolina, USA - Col MF nosort | ecosystem: Host-associated > Plants > Roots > Unclassified | place: USA: North Carolina | collected...
TTTAAATTTTGAAATTAGAAAACATCCATTTGATGTTTAAAAAAAAAAAAAAAGAAGAGTTTCCATTTAAATTGTTTCGGAAATTCTTAAAATTTGTTTAAATCTTCTCAGTGTGTATTTAGAAATAGGGTTGTCTGCCCAGTTCCCCTGTTATATAGTGTTTCAACTAGGTTTACTCTATACTTTTATTCTCTATCCTTTTCACTCTATACAATTTATTTTCTTGTGTGAATGGCAATTGTCGAAGCCATATAAATTTTAAATTAGAAGGTTATTACTTGTTATGCATATTATGTTTGTTATATGGATTCCTATTATAAGTCCAATAGAATATTTTATAAAAATTTATATTACTTGTTTCGCAAGCTAAAAATCCTAACTTTGTATCTCAATGTATAATGCTTGTTTGGGTTAACTGATCGGGTTTATTATGATTGTTTACTATTTGTCATTCGTTTTGAATACATTTGTTGAATACACAAAATTCCTATCTTTTATTGATTTATTATTTATTTGATTCACATATCAATGTTTAGCACGTTTTGAACAAGCAAAGAAATAACAGCAAAAGCTGGTCAAGAGGGCTTTGGGCTCTATCATTCACCTAAAATCTCTCACACAAAAGATTTGACAACATATAAAATTCATGGTCTCCACTGAACATGTACCTCACTATTAAATGATCCAAAAAATAACAGAAATATTTGGTAAAATTATTTTTTATTAGCCCTTATTTTAATTTATCTTGTCACAGATTCCTATTTCCAACACGATAAAGTAATAACTAAACAATGTTCCGTTATAAATGTCAACGTCACAATACACGTCAGTAATCCAATTATTAAAGCCAAAAGTTTAACCAATAAAAGCTCACCACGTGTAAACTGGCATCTTCTTCTTCTTCTACTTCTTGACTTCGAAGCTTTTGTTAGAGTAAAGAACCAGAGAGAAGCCATGTCTGTGAAACTAAACCTATCTTCCTCAATCCTATTGATTCTCTTTGCGGCGGCGGCGAGTAAAGAGATCGGATTCGATGAATCTAATCCAATCAAAATGGTCTCCGACAATCTCCATGAGCTTGAAGACACCGTCGTCCAGATCCTAGGACAGTCCCGTCATGTTCTATCCTTTTCTCGCTTCACTCACAGGTAAATTCTCAATCTGTATTTCTCAGTTGACTTGTTTTGAACTGTGAAAATTTACATTTGGGGTTTTTTGAAGGTATGGGAAGAAGTATCAGAGTGTGGAGGAGATGAAGTTAAGATTCTCTGTTTTTAAGGAGAATCTTGATTTAATCAGATCCACTAATAAGAAAGGCTTATCCTATAAACTCTCTCTTAATCGTAAGTCTTCACTCTCTAATGCTTTGCTTTAAGCCTTCTTGTCTTAATCACATACTTCAAGAACGTTTTATTTGAGCTTTGTCTCAATTCACATAGTTCAAGAAAGTGAGAGAGATGTTTTAACTTTAAGTTGAATTTGTTCTGTTCTATAGAGTTTGCTGACTTGACATGGCAAGAGTTTCAAAGATACAAGCTTGGAGCTGCTCAAAACTGTTCTGCTACTTTAAAGGGTAGCCACAAGATCACTGAAGCTACAGTTCCAGACACAGTAACCATTCCTTTCATGTTCTTTGATCTTTAGCTCTTCTTAAGATAGAAATTTTGGATCCTTGGTTTAAGTCCTTATACTTTGTAAACTGCAGAAAGATTGGAGAGAAGATGGTATTGTTAGCCCTGTGAAAGAACAGGGACATTGTGGATCTTGTTGGACATTTAGGTAAAGTCTATGATAAGATTCTTTCAGTGAGATTTCTCCATGTAAGCAAGATCACTGATATGTATGATCCAATTCTAACTTCAGCACAACTGGAGCTCTTGAAGCAGCTTACCATCAAGCATTTGGAAAAGGAATATCTTTGTCCGAGCAACAGCTTGTGGATTGTGCTGGTACTTTCAATAACTTTGGTTGTCATGGTGGACTTCCTTCTCAAGCCTTTGAATACATTAAATACAACGGTGGGCTCGACACGGAGGAGGCTTATCCTTACACCGGAAAAGACGGTGGCTGCAAATTTTCAGCGAAAAACATCGGTGTACAAGTCCGTGACTCTGTCAACATTACCCTGGTAAAGCCTAGTTTGTAATTGAAATCTCACTTTAGCTGCAAACATTTTACATTCTCTAATATATGAAAACATTATAGGGTGCAGAAGATGAACTGAAGCACGCGGTCGGGTTGGTAAGGCCAGTGAGTGTGGCGTTTGAGGTTGTACATGAATTCAGGTTTTATAAGAAGGGAGTTTTTACTAGCAATACATGTGGTAACACTCCAATGGTGAGTACTTTTCTGCTGTAAACCACAAAAATATTACAATTACCAACGTTTAGTAAGTAAACCGGGTTTTTTTGGTGGCAACAGGATGTAAACCATGCAGTGTTAGCAGTTGGTTATGGAGTTGAAGACGACGTCCCGTACTGGCTTATAAAGAACTCATGGGGAGGTGAATGGGGAGACAATGGCTACTTCAAGATGGAAATGGGAAAGAACATGTGTGGTAAGTTCTTTTAACCAGCTTTGATTTCGGTTTAGATCATTAAGTTAGCATAGAAGAAATAAAATCGAATCGGTTTGGTTCGGTTAATTCTTCTCTATCCCATTGATTTTTTTCCTTTGATTTTGGCAGGTGTTGCAACATGTTCATCGTATCCGGTTGTAGCCTGAGGCTGATGTTTAAACCCGTTTACACCTTACAAGGGACTGAGGCTTTTGGTTACTTGGGATGAATGGTTGAATTGTTGTGAATTTATATCACTAGGGACTTCGGAGTAATTGTTTTTTATACTTGTATGGTTATGTTTCCAAATAATATGGTTGACACTCAATAGTCGACAGAAAAAAGAAAACTATTTCCAGATAATGTCAAGAGGCCTGACTGCCTGAGACTGATGTTTAAGCCCGTTAACTTACAAGGGACTGAGGCTTTTGGTTATTTGGGATGAATGGTTGAATACTTGAATTGTTATAGATTTATATCACTTGGGACTTGGGAGTAATTTTTTTTAAGAAATTTATATGATCTAACAATGGATCCAAAATACATATAGAAACTAGTTATGAGGTAATGTGTATTTGAAATTACTTAAAAATATTATTCTCTTATCTTTTACCTATGGATTCTTTTTCATCCAAAGATAGAGTTTGTCAAATTCTCTCTCTCTCCCTCCAATAGTTAAAGATCCTTCTAATCGATTTTTTTCTCCTTTCGTGAGATTGGATCTTTCTCCCTTGGAACTCTACTATCGAAGATATCTCTATTGTTTATGAGTTGTACTTTTCTCGATTTTGTGTAATTGTTTTCCATGTACTTGTATTTTTCTATTTACCTGGCAATCTTTCAATATGCCACACTTTTGTTTCTTTCGATATGCTATTTTACAAAAATTCATGAGATCTATCTAAATTCCAAGTTATTTCATCTTCTATCTCTTCATTGGAATTCCACCGTCGTAGATATCTCAAGTTTTTGTATCGAATTTTGTGTAATCTATTGCACTAATATCTTTCCGTTTAACATATTATATTTTTGTTTTACATAAGATCTTTCAATATGTCATGGCTATTGTTTATATAGACATGCTATTTTCATAAATACATACGAGTTTGTTCAAATGCAAGTTGTTTCTTTCATTATTTTTATTTGATTCATGTCACTTCTTAAAATTACATGGTTTTTTTCTCCTTTCCATTAATCTTTGTCATTAGATGACTTTTTTTCACTGAACCTTACGTTGAAGTCTCCACCACCAAAAACAAATGCATCAGTGCAAAAAACTATAAATTTACAAGGTTAATTGTCCTTTCCTCACCTTTTCCCCACCACAAAAAGAGTCAGTTACCCCAACAAACTAACCATTATTAATTTATGTGTAAAATTTGGCTAGATTCTAATATTACCCTTTTTATACTTGTATCCAAAAAATATCGTCAACATTCAATAGAAAACAATCGAAAGAAAAAAAAAGAATACTTTATAAATTTATATATTAAACTGATTCAAAAATTAACTCCCAACCTAAAAATATATTGATTTATCGAAATATTAATTTTTTGAGTATTAATTTATAGAAATTTTGTTGTAAACATTTGTTTTGCATGTTTTTAATCTCTCTTTTTTACATCAAAATGCATTTTAGAAATGTATAAATCAAATACTTAAATTTATTGGGGTTATACAAAAATTTATATCAACGTATTAAAAGGTTATTTTTGCATTCAACCTAAACATTCGTACTACCAAAATCATGTTGAAAGGAAAAACCAAAGTATTGTGATAGAAATAAGTTGACAAATTTGTTGTGCATATTTTGTGAAATAATATGTTTGGTTTGAAATAATTTTGATTGTTGAACAAACAAAGATTAATACAGTACATACATTATATATATATATATATATATTATTGCTATTTCTATAAATGTGTGATTAATTTTTCCGATAGGAGCCGACATACTTCATAACAAAAATGGTGAATAAAGAAAGGTTATTTATTATGGTTCTGCCGAATTAGTAAATGATGGTTCTTAGGAGATCACTTTATGATTATGGATATATTGACATAATGGATGACAAACTCGTGGCTGAATGCAAAGATAGCCATGACGATCATCTGGGTGATAATGGATATATTTATGTATCTTCGCGACTTTGCATATCTATGTGGGTGTAGATGGTACACCAAAAAGTCTTTGTTCGAGACTCATCTGAATTCATGCATCTACTAACTAATTTTGTCGTCATAAATATGGATGTGAATGAGGATGATAATGAGAAGGAGTATAAGAGGAGAATTAACTATTAATAATATAATATTACCTTTTTAGATGATATATTAAGAGAAAAACTCAAAGTCGAAGGAATAATGTAGAGTTAGCAAAAATAAAACGACAATGATAATAAGCAAAGATATATCAAACTCTCGTTTTCTCATGCATGTGATTGTGATATATACCAGTCTTTCGAGTACGACACTAGATAAAATTGTTCATGTTTTAGTGACACTATTAGGAATATCATGCACCATTAATTTGATATGTTTGCTAACCATAAGAAGATACGAGGATCTACACTGGAGACCTACTAATATATTTAATATATCTAAGAAACTTTTCATTAAACCGAAGTGGAAATCTCTCAAACTTCCAACTTTCATAGCAAACAAGGCTTCATTTACCCAAATTCGAATGGAGTAAAAATATTTCGCACATAAAAGTAGAATTTTACAGAAATATCCTTTAAAATGCATCTCCATATGATACATTGTATCGCATTATGACGACTAAATCTCTCAAACTTCCAACTTTCATAACAAACAATGCTGCACTTACCTGATTTCTAATAGTTAAAAATATCTCGCACATAAAAGTGGAATTTTACATAGATATATTTTAAAATTCATCTCCATCTGATACATTGTATCGCATTATGGCGACTAAATCTCTCAAACTTCCAACCTTCATAACAAACAATGCTGCACTTACCTAATTTCTAATGGGGTAAAAACATCTTACACATAAAAGTAGAATTTTACATAGATATTCTTTAAAATTCATTTCCATTTGACACATTGTATCGCATTTTATGGCGACTAGTTTTTAGCATGTAACTTTTACAAAGTGTTGAAAATGAATATAACTCACTATTTAAAAAAAAAAGAATATAGCTTACTATACCAAAACTAAATTTTATTCAACTAACATGTTGTACATAGTCACCGTAAGTGAATACACATTGTGTTAACCAGGGAGAAGGATCAGATCAGACTTATCTTCTCTAAATAACCTCAATGAGTCAATGTTAAACACTTTTTTATCTAAAAGATTTTCTAATATATAATACAAAGGAAGAATACAAGTATGGAATACGATTTGATACAAAAAAAACTGGTAGAAACTTAAAATACCTGTGGATAAGTACGATCTATATTTGTGATCCATAATTTTAAAGTATATTATATATAACCTCATTTAACGTCGTTGTACATGAAATGAAGACACATTACATATACACTGTCTTCTACAAATATGTTATTTAACTTTCACAAAATATTATATTGACAATTTTAGTGTTACATATTCATGATGAGAGTTAATATAATATAATATTTCCTAAACACTAATGTGTTCTTCTCTCATCAACACTCACAACCAATTGTTTTGACTTGTAGTATATACATATCTTCTAATATCAAAAACTTTACTATAAATGAAAAAATAATTTTTTTTTGTCGATTTGAAAATGGTATAATAGAGCAGTGTCAGTGGTATGGAGGAGTAGCAAATAGCAAAGTGGTATACGGAACTAGATTAGATGGACCAATGACTCATTGCTCATATCTTCTTCTCAATTCCAATTTTGTAATCCTTATCTCAAATTAATTTCTATTTTTATAACTACTTAATCTCAATTAGAAGAAGCCTGCTCTCTAATAACAAAAAAAAAAAGCCGTTTGGGATTTCTTTTACACGAACACATTCTTCCGATCTTTCTTGTTTTTAACTTACCGGTAATAACGAAGATATGCAGAGGTTTTTCTCCGCCAGATCGATTCTCGGTTACGCCGTCAAGACGCGGAGGAGGTCTTTCTCTTCTCGTTCTTCGTCTCTCCTATTCGACGACACTCAGTTACAGGTTCTCTCTCTCTCTCTCTTCTCTCCATAAATCTGTGATTCTCGTTGTGTATCTGTGTGTCTGTATATTTGCCATCTTCTCGTTTGAGAGCCGAAGGAAATTGGTGTTTGGTGTTTTCTAAGTGTAGCTTTCGACTTGGATGTGTTGGGGTTTTGACATGCCAATTCGAAATGATCTGAGAGATTTGTGTCAGTTAATTTGATGATTGTGTGTTGTGGAAAATGGAATTGGGAACAACACTTCATCATTTGATTTAACTTTGTTTCAGCTGATTGACATAAGTCGTTTATATTTTTTCTTGAATGCATTTTGCGACCTAATTGTTTTTGTGACTACCATTGAAACTGCAGTTTAAAGAAAGTGTATCCAAGTTTGCGCAAGATAATATCGCTCCTCATGCAGAAAGAATTGATAAAACTAATTCATTTCCAAAGGTTTGTTGTTAACTCCTTTCTCTCACGGTTTTTGTTGCTTATATATCTCATCAAAATCTAATCTTTCGTACTTGTTTAACTAGGATGTAAACTTATGGAAGCTAATGGGTGAGTTTAATCTCCATGGAATCACTGCGCCAGGTAGATTTCTCTCCTACCACAAGATCATATGCTTCTGCTATTAGCTCAGTCATGTTTTGTTTTATGTCTAGAACGGTAGCCTAATCGCATGTTCCTCTACCTGCAGAGGAATATGGAGGGCTAGGTCTTGGTTACTTGTATCATTGTATTGCAATGGAGGAAATCAGTCGGGCCTCGGGTTCAGTTGCTTTGTCTTATGGTGCTCATTCCAACCTTTGCATCAATCAATTGGTAAATATATATCTCACAAACTATGTTGCAGTATCTGAGTTTTTGAGTCTGAGAGAGAAGATTTAATACTATTTTACAGGTGAGGAATGGAACTGCAGCCCAAAAGGAAAAGTATTTGCCAAAGGTACGGTTTCATCTTGAGCTTTTGTATCATGGTCTGAGCTTACGGATATTGTCACTGCTATGCAAATGGTTTATCAGCCAATATCACCGGTGTTGGAAATCTCACCTTATAGAAAGACCGTTTTTTATTTTCTTCATCTGTGAACTGTTGCATGTTTCTCCTGATCTTTTTCTCTTAAAATGTCGTTAGAGTTTTAGCTAACTATTGATTCACTGCTATGAAGCTTATCAGTGGAGAGCATGTTGGTGCTCTTGCAATGAGTGAACCTAATGGTAAGATATATATTTTTCGGATCAAGAGTTTGAGATTGTGAGAAGGAAACACATCAATACATACATATAGCCGATGCTTTGTTCTGATGTATACTGATTTGACTTTTTATTTCGTTACAGCTGGTTCAGATGTTGTTGGCATGAAATGCAAGGCTGAGAAGGTAGATGGTGGTTATATACTAAATGGCAACAAGATGTGGTGCACTAATGGTCCATCTGCTGAAACACTGGTAATATAGTTTAGCTCATATGTTAACTTCTGAAACTGATTTTCTATAATTTTAACAGTTTTCTACCATTTGTTGTTTTTTTGGTTTGATCAGGTTGTTTACGCGAAAACTGATACAAAAGCAGGTTCCAAAGGAATCACGGCTTTCATCATAGAGAAAGGAATGACCGGGTATGTGAATTCTCAATCTTGTTGAAACTGACTTTCTATGATCTTTAGTAAAGAACTAATGGAACAAATTCAGAGAGTGAGTTCCTTAAAACCATTTATTGTTGTGGTTGCTTTGCAGATTCAGTACTGCTCAGAAATTGGACAAACTAGGAATGCGGGGAAGCGATACGTAATCCCCATTCTCTCAAGATAAAAATATCTGTGTAAATTAAATCCCTTTTTCACTGTCTCTTTCTCTCTAACATCTGTCTCTCCTGAGCAGGTGTGAGCTTGTTTTTGAGAATTGCTTCGTTCCAGAGGAAAATATTCTAGACAAGGAAGGAAAAGGTTTTGATTGCTGAAACTCTCTTAATCTCTAGTTTGATAGATAATTTGCATTGCATGGTCTGGCTTTTCTAGTTTTATGAGGATCTAATATCTGAGATCAAAATGGTAATGTTGTGCTACATACACGCCTTGTATATTTCTTGAGTCGAGGCTACTATCCCCATCTCTATACTTGTCTGATGTACATAGTGTTTGTACGTGCAGGAGTGTATGTTCTGATGTCAGGTCTGGATTTGGAGAGACTTGTTTTAGCAGCTGGGCCCTTAGGGATCATGCAGGCATGCCTCGACAATGTTCTTCCCTATATTCGCCAGAGAGAACAATTTGGTCGTCCAGTTGGGGAATTTCAGTTTATACAGGTTGAGCTTGATCATCCTTCTCATAAACGTTTCCGAATATCTCAAACTTTAATCATAAGATTCCTAAAACAATTCTGTTGAATTTCAGGGTAAAGTTGCTGATATGTACACTGCATTACAATCTTCAAGGTAGAAAACTTCTCTCAATACTCTGGAAATTATTTTGTCCATAGAAATGTAGCTCAAGCAAAAAGTTGTTCCTTTGGCATATCAGGTCATACGTTTACTCTGTTGCGAGGGACTGTGACAATGGGAAAGTTGACCCAAAGGTAATTTGATAATAAATAACCATCCCTTCTAGTTTCCTGTTATGAAAATAGTCATGCATCACCACCGCAACCTAATACACCTGCCTTCTTGTGTATTTGCTTATTGTCTAGGACTGCGCCGGAACTATTCTTTGTGCGGCCGAGAGAGCAACGCAGGTCGCTTTACAGGTCAAGTACCCTTATTTTCCTTCATACTTAAAGTTACTGTGACACTAGCTCATAAAGCTAGATCAAACCCGAAACCAGTTTTAAGCGTTGTCTCTTGTCTTTCTAATGGTTACCAGCAAAGCAAACCTCCGAAGGGATCATAACTACACATATTGATCACCTAGTTACCTTTCCTTTAAGACTAAAAGATTTGGTTTGATGTTGCAGGCGATACAATGTTTAGGCGGAAATGGATACATAAACGAATATGCAACAGGACGCCTTCTAAGAGATGCAAAGCTATATGAAATCGGTGCAGGGACAAGCGAGATCAGAAGGATTGTCATCGGTCGCGAGCTTTTCAAAGAAGAATAGAGATAAGTCTGTTTTCTGCATTGCCAATGCGACATTTTCATTCTGTACACGTATATATAATTCACAGTGTCCTTAATAACCTCACAATAAGAAAAATAGCTTCAAGCAATCCTCTAGAAACCATATCAATTATTAGTCACATTATGTGTGACATGTTATCACGATACCAGCATGCCAATCTAACACTGACACTTCTGGTTAAACTTACTATTTTGTCATTTGATTCGTCAATAATTAGTAAAGGCAACTCTAAAAAGTTCTTAACAATAATACCAACAATCTCTTTCTCATTTTCCATCAATCTGATCACCTTTCAGTTTTCTCTTGTATCTGTATCTCTTGTAAAATCGGCGATTGTCTACCCGAAAATCTAAACTCAGAAGCAACTTCTGTCTGAACCGGACTTTCTCCAGAATCAATATCACCATTGTTATTGTTACTGTTGTTGTCGGTGTCTGGCGTTTGGATAGTCTTTTTCTTGTCTCTAACCATCCCTTGCCAGTGCCTTAACACATTTGCTAGTTGTTCTTCTAAGATTGCTCTCTTGTAGCTTGACCCCATCTAAACACATATATATATGCATCCAAATCAAATTCAGATCACTAGGTTACACTAACAGTAATAATTTATATACTAATGCAAAACGATTTAATTTAAAAATGGTGTTATATATATTGGACTAAATTACCTGAGTTACAATGGCATAAAGAGGCAATGTAATGTAGCTGCTCAAGAACTGGACTGTCACCCTATAAATCATAATATCCTTAATATTAACGATATGATTTTTAATACAAAAATATAATTTCGAAAATGTAAATAATTTGTGGGATAAAATAAATAAATTGTAGTGCTTACGCTAATACAAGTCGTGTGATTATGATCCCTTGGTTATCATGGTAGCAAGAGTTAATCCCAAATTGCCACTAATTTCATAATTAAAATTATAGATACATCACATATAACAATTTCCTATATTATTTTTCCCTTTCTTATAAATCCAAATATTAAAATCCCTATAAGAAATTAGAACTTACAGTGATCCACACAATAAATGCCATCTCGAAGGTGTTCTGTATTAGAAAAATTAATGTTGGCATTATGATGAAGCATTAGGAAAAACGACATGTAGTTTATAAAAGATTACCAGAAACAGCGTGTAGTGTAGAATGCTTAAGAGAAAACGAGGATTGGAAAACCAGAAATGCGTGTCGTTTGACTCAACGAGAGGGGTTCCTCTAATTACACTGTTATTCTCCTTAATTGTGACCGCCATTTTCGCTACTATCATCTCTAGTTTCGTCCCGATCACTAAAACTATCTACGTAACAATATTAGTTCGTCAATAATTTGAGTTACACATATAGTTAATTAGTCTTAACTAGATTAAATTAGCTCTTACAATGAGTGGCACAAATGACATATAAAAATATACTCTCCAACCTGATGATTAAGAAAAAAAGAAGAAGATAAGATAAAAACGAGTAATCACTAATAATTATTTTAATTTAACTATTTAAGCTAACAAATATATAAATTAAGTTACCAGAAACGTCGAGGAGCATAAAGATGACCACAGTTAGCCACATTAAAGGACTGTAACAAAATTAAAAAGTTTATTTGATTTAACTTTGTTACTTAAGATTCATGTAAAATACACAAATATGACTACCTTATACCAACCACAGTTTTAAAATCTTCATGTAAAGATCTCTGTATATAGTTTTGGAAGTTGAAAGCATTATTTGACGATACATGAGCCTGCATCAATAATCAAAATAACACATTAAATTTAAAATTTATTTATTTTTAAATAATTATTCATTGACAAAAAATGAGGTACTAACAAAGATGAACCCATGCCGAAGTGTGAGGTAATCTACTTTCGCCACTGAGTTGTAAAATTGCCTGAAGAAACATTTCTAAGAAGAAAAAAACTTAATTATTAATATAGTTAAACCTATATATTTGAGATAAATGTTAATTAACAAATTAATTAAAGATTAATAATAGGTACGAACTTACAATCCAAAGTTGAAATGATGTTTCAGTCCATGAACTCAGGTGTCGTCGAGCAAATGTTGTATCTCTTGTTATTCTAAACCTATTCGGATCTTTAAATTTTCATAAAATATTAATTAACTTATCGACTAAGAAATAATTGACATTGCATGTAATTTCGTAGTAGAAAAATACAAAAATCTTACCGTTTGCTGCTAGATACTCCACTGTTTGGGTCTCTTTCTCCCACGAATTCCATTTTCTCATCTATATGTATTACGTACACAAAAAACTTTGTATGTAAACAATAGTAAAAAACCATGTCACAAATTATTGAAGTCTTTATTAAACAATTGTAATGTTATAATATTTGATTGCATAGTGTATATATGTAGTACCTTGGCCATTCCAAGGAGAAGAATAGCAAGATTGCAGAGAATATGCATGCATGCCAACACAAAGAAGAAGTAACTCAACTGAGTCAACCCTTCTTCTGATATTAGTGAAGTCTTACCCTGCAAATTTTATTTTATTAAATCGGATTAGTTACTTCGAAATAAAATTTACTTTAGTAAGCAAAGAAAAAGTCATACTCTTGATATTTTGTTCATAACTCAACAATTTTTTTTTTGTTTTCTTTTTTATTTGGACGTAATTTTCTTGATTAGTGGACTCTAGCTAACGACAATGTCCAAGACTCCAAGTCAACGTCAAAGTAAACTAGTTGACATTTTTGGATTTTGCGGTCCTCTCTCCCTCCATCTTGGATTTCAAGAAGATATCTTAAAACTTTTGGATTCAGAAGTTTCATAAGTTAAGCATATAAAAATGTATATGATTAAATCTCTTATTTAAATAATCATATTGTAGAATAGTAAGCAATAAAAGGTTATGAAAACTGGAAAATCATTTAACGAAAATTCATAAATCAAAAACTAAATTGTGTGATTGATTAAGAAAACAAAATTGCTGCATAATTTCTATCTACAGTTTCACTGGTCATCAAAACTTTTGTTTTTCTAAGTTAAAACCTTTGTATACTACTTTTATACATTATATATATGTCCACCTTGGATTTAAAGATAAATGAAAATAAAACTGTAAAATGATTTTAATTAAAGATCAAAGGGTCAAAAAGAACCTTGGAAGAGCATTGATGAAAGAAGCTGTTGTCATGATTATCACCATCATCATCATCATCATCTTCACTAACATCATTATGTGATTTTATGGTTTTACGGCATGGCAACATTCGATTGGCATACTTTATAGGAATGCATATCTTCGAAACTTCTCCTTCAGTTACATTTAGCATTAGTGACATGAATCCTAGCACCATTAGAACTGCCCTTACAGAACATTAAAAATTCAGAGATTAATAAAATTGGAAGAGATATTTCAATTGATTTTCATATCCAAAAATTTAGGATTTTTTTTTACTATAAGATGTTTGAGCTTTTTAAATTAAACAAAGATTGATGACCAATGAACTTTTCTACGAATGGGACAGTTTTTTACCTGATTTGAGCTTCTCTACAGCTTCAAGTAGCGACGTTTTTCTATTTTTCTTAAGTCTCTGCAAGAAAAGAGACAATATATATATAATACAGTTTTGTCTTGAACTTTCGACTCGCTTTTTATTTTTTGTTGAAATTTCAACTCATGTTATCTAGCTGATATTTTTCGAAAATGGTTAAAATATTAAAATACATTTTTATTAACATACATATTTACTACTTCACCTATATATCTAATTTAATAAAATATAAATATATCCAATTTAAATTCTTGCAAGTGTAAACCAAACTCTACTTTTCCAAGAACAAAAAATTTATAAAAAAAACTTAAAGAGATTAGTCAAAATTTAAACAGTGTATAGAAGAAAGTATATATGATCCTATAATATACATATTTGTACTTACAGTGGATAGAAGATTGATGAGACGCTCGAGGCAAATGGAAACAGCGATGAAGAAGAAACAAACGGTGGCCAGAGCCCAAGTGGGAGTTTCTTGGAGGGATCGGACGGCGCCAACCTCCGAGGAGTGGTTGCTTTCTTCTTTATCCGTCATCTCTTTATATTTTTCCCGGTGACTGATTTGTTTAGTTGAGAAGATGAAGAATTAGATATGTGGTGGAAAATATAACTATATATCTATTAATATTGTCGCAATCATTGTTGTGTTGCAATCAAGAACTTGTCAAAGTTTCTAGTAAACACTGACGTTTAAGCTTTAAATGTGACATTAAATCCCAAGTCCCACTTCATACGTACTGCCCTGTCTTGACTTGGTAAGACTTAATATTATTCTTGGGTAAACTTGATAAGTAAATTAAAATAAAAAAATTTTAGTTAGTAAACTAAAAATGGATTGGAGTATTGGACGGTGAAAACCGACAATGTAAAGAAAGGATAAAACAGTTTCTAATTTTCTGCAATTATAGTCGATTTTACTAGTTAACTTTTAACTTTTAATTTAGTGGGTATATTATTTATTAAATGGAAATTAGAGTTATAAATTATAAGTTTTTGAGTTTGATTTTGTTAGACGTTCATTTGATAGTTCAGAAAACAAAATAGCACGTTACAAATATAAGTTCATTTTAATGTTTCTAGTAAAAACTAAATGAGAATAAAAACAAAATTAAGGAATATACTATGTAATGAAAATTTCTTATTTGTTGCCCTTTTTGTGTATATTATGAAAATTTCACCGTGGCCGTGAGAAGGGGTTACACATGTAAAAAAAAAAACTATGTAATGAACCCAAATCATATTATTGATATTTTCTTAATTTCATCAATAAATATTGCGATCTACCAAATTCACCTTCTTTTTCGGTTTAACAACCACATCAATATATAATTTTTAATACAAGAACGGAAATGACAATAAAAAAAATGATTACTTACTTCACAACATGATAACAAAACAAAACCAATATGACATCGTAAAATATTCTGGATGAACATTTGAACAAACATAATTATACGTACATTTTCTTAAGCTTATATATATATATAGAGATAAAAATAATGAACTTATATAGTTTTCAAAATTGTTGGAAAAAAAATGGAGGGTTCTAAGTCTAAGGTTTTTATTGTGCTTGATTAATTTAAAAAAAAAAACAAGAAACTAAAGCTAGAAATTAGGATTTAAATCATATCCAAATGGCCAAATTAAATGATGAGAACATTTTAGAGAGAAATCCCAACCACGTCTGATTTTATCATCCGAGCAATTCAGGATCCTTTTTTCTCGACTAAGCTCAGATCATCTTTGTTGTATTTGTTTGATGGCTGGTTTCCAGTTTCTTCGTCGAAACCATGTCTAGTGAATATCATTTTTTTGTTCTCTAGCTTTCTTCTCTTTTGTTTTGTTTTGTTTCCGTTTTTCTTTTACAATCTCATTGGTTTTCTCTAGTGATTGCAAAAACGTTGGAATCATAACAAAGAATCCTTTCAAATCTATCCGTACAACAGCCGCCCCACTGAGCACACTATAACACAAACTAAAAAAGATCTGATATATCGATGTTTGTATTATGTTGCAAATTAAACCAAGTTCCGACCCACTCAAGAATTAGAGCTTTAACAATCACGGGTGAAACGTATTTTTACACAAAACAAACATAAATTAAAATAAAATAAAAACATTAATTACATGTTTTATTATATACAGACAAATATTAAATATCAATAATTTTATCAAATAATTTATTTTAATCGTTTCATCCCACACTAGATGCGAGTTCTTATCTAGTTATAAGTTTATAACATAATCGTCGACAAAAGCCTATACGTTTTTTACTTAGGGCTGGCTCAAAATAATTAAAAATCATGTGCTAAAAAAAAGAATTGGTCATCATTTCCTATATTTTATTTTTTAATAAAAATTTGGACCCTAATTGTAACAGATTTACTTATAAAAAAAAATGTTGGATGGACCATGTGCATCAGCTCCTCGAGCACATGTAAGGGGTTCAAATCATTTTGTTATTAATATTATCAGTATATATGATAAAATGGGAGAAAAACTCTAATCATAAAACATTCAATTCAGAAAATCTTGTGCATTTGAAGACTTATAGAAATACTTTTTCCTTTTTTTTAACTAATATTTTTCCTTTTATATTGCAAATTAAAAGTACATGGATATGATCTTAAAATAATTCAGTGGTGCTCGAGCATGTCTAACTTTTCACCTATGAATATTTACAATGAAGATCTATTTGAAGTGATTCTTTAGACACCACAAAATAAAGAAAAAATAATAATCTCATATTGATACAGAGTCTTTGAATATAAAATGAAGTGATACAAAGTCATTCAATAAGTCTTTAAAATTTTTAAACTATTGAAACTACAAGTAATTTGCAAGAAATTTTAAGCGTTACACATTTTTAAGAAAACATATAACAAAGGGCCAATAAAATAATCAATGCATGTTCTTTTTGATTCGTTAATTAACTACAACTCTAAGGAATTACCAGGTGAGACTCATATATCTCCTGGCCCGGAATATGAAATCCTTCCCAACCAATAACCGAACTAGGGATTAATCTTCTAGCTCCAAACGAAGGGTCTCACGAACACTAGCCTAATTCTTAGTTAGTATAGAAAACCCATTATTTTATATTTAACATAATCATTTAGGTAATTATTAACAAATCACTGAAAGAAAAATGGTTTTATTATGAAATAATATGAATACCGTTACATGAAAAAATATCTAAAGATTAAAAAAAAATTGTGATTAAAAGATGCCAATTAATTTGCATGTAATCTTAAGTATGATACGATAGTAGAAACGTATAGGAAATAAAATCCCAAAACAATCTTCGGGAAGACTGAGTAGAATGATACAACATTCTTTTTTTATAATTTTCAAATGGCCCTGTTTTATTGCCTCTACACAATCTGGAATTTTTCTTGCGTCCGCTACACATGATATTGGATTTGGCAGCAACCCTTTCTCTGACATTGGAGCCGGCGCATGATCATTATTACCTTTCGTAACTTTAGAAATTGATAGCATCAAAACCATCACTGTTAAGATAGACACACACACTCTTTGCATATTCTCACTCATTGTTAAATATTTGTATAACTTGTATTTTATCTTGTGATCACTACTACGGCATTGTTTATAGTATTTATATATATTGTATGGTTATGAAACTTTTAGTAAATGAGATATATTGCCTTTTTCGCAGATTATGTATAATGTGTTAGTTGTCTTCGAACATCGTATGCTCGAGAAAAAAAGAATACAATGTATTTAATAAAAAAGTAGAAGAATACAATGTATTGCATCAACTTTTTTAATACAATGTATAGAGTCAAAAGTACTGCATTACTCATTATGTCAAGTTTATATATTAAAGGAAACTATATATTCGATTAAGATTTTTTTACGAAATACATTTTCCTATTTATTCTTAAATTCATATTAAAATGTTTTCAAGTAATGAAAGATATACTATATTTTTTAAATAGATATGTTTCTTCAACTATGTTTTTCAATTAAAAAGATAAAAATAAAAACTGTATATTATTTATAAGCACATGGTCTGAGATATGTTTAGTTGGCAACAAAAAAAAGAAGATTAGAAATATTTTAACAAAGAAATATAAAATTAAATAAAAGAATTTTAGATGCGATAAAATCACATTTTACAAAAACACTATCCAAATTATATTTTTAAAATAAAAAAGAAATAACTAGATTCTCACTCGATGCATTATTGATTATTCCAAGCTTAAACTCCTAGTCTATCTGAATGCATCAATTTAAGTATAGTTCACTTCCGGGTAAGCTATACCCAAATGACTCTTTTATTTCGAAATATTTTTTTTTTGTGTTAACATGTTAATAAAACCTAGGCCCATATGGGTAAGCTATACCCATATGATCCATAGATCGAATATAATTTTTATTTAAACTTTCGGGTAAGCTATACCCAAAATACTGAAATAGTACTATTAAACGTTTTCGTAAACTGACCAAACGGATTTTTTGCAGAATCTTTTTTTTTTTTTTCACAAGTGAACTGAGTTTTATTCAAATATATTCATATGCAAGTTTACAAGCCCACTAAAATCTTTTTGTTAGTTAGAGATAATCAATTTATTAAATATTTTATGCTTAAAGATATTGTAGTCTAAAACTGGTTTGAAAAGCTATATAAAAAAACAGAAAAAAATTCTAACTATTAATACTTCTAATCCCGCCGTTTACGCTAAGCGTCTCGTTTCTGAAGAGAGACTCCAAAAAAGGACAACGGAGAAGAACGAAGAAACAGAGAACCAAATCGGAGACATTCCACAAGAAGAAGAAGAAGCTTGTAGATATGCCGGTCATTGATATCATCTTCAGAGTCGACGAGATTTGCAAAAAGTACGACAAGTACGACATCGACAAACACCGTGAGATCGGCGCTTCCGGCGACGATGCCTTCTCTCGCCTCTTCACCTCCATTGATTCCGACATCGAAGCAGTTCTTCGTGTTTGTCTCCTTCTCTCTCACTCTCTCTTTTTTTAAAACACTAGATCGTTCATTAAAACCAAAAAAACAAAACCCTAGATTGTTCTTGATTTTCTCATTTGATCGCTATTTGAGGAATATTTTAATATATTTTTGGGTTTTTCTGTTCTAGACTTTGAAATATATAAAATCTTTAATCATTTCTGTTGATGATTTTTTTTTATTTTTTTCTCGTTAAGAAAGATTTTGAGATATAAAAAAAAGATTTGAGAATTGATAGAATATGAAATATTTTTTGCTCTTTAGATTTTATCGACCGTATCTTAGAAGATATATTTAGTGTTGTAACCAATAGAATCTAAATAATATTGCTTCATTTTCAGTGACTCTTAACGTTATTAAGTTTAAATTTTGTATTAAACTATGTAGAAAGCGGAGTTGGCATCAACGGAGAAGAATAGAGCTGCCGCGGTGGCTATGAATGCTGAGGTTCGAAGGACAAAAGCGCGATTAGCTGAAGATGTTGTTAAGCTTCAGAAACTCGCTGTTAAGAAGGTTTAACTTAATTACTTATTGTTGGTTAACTATGAGTGAAAGGAATATCAATGGTTGTGTTCAAACTTTGTTTAATTTGCATTGTATATAGATTAAAGGGCTCACGAGAGAGGAACGAGAATCTCGGTGCGATCTAGTTATCGCTTTAGCCGATAGGCTTCAAGCGATACCTGATGGAAATGAACATGGAGCAAAACAAGCAAATAGTGATTGGGGAGGTGCTTCTGCACCTAACAAGAACATCAAGTTTGATATGTCTGGTAGTGAATGTTTCTTTTTTCCTTTCATGTTTTTATCTTACCATAAGACAGTACATATAAATGAGTTTTGTTTTATTCTCTTGTTACTATTAGAGGAAGACATGGATGATGGATTTTTCCAGCAAAGTGAAGAATCCAGCCAGTTTCGACAAGAATATGAGATGAGAAGAAAGAAACAGGTACATGAATTTTATAGACTAGCTTTTATTTTGCCTTTCGACAACGAGATTTCGAATTAGCTTAACCTCTGTCTTTACTTTAGGATGAGGGTCTTGATATCATATCAGAAGGTTTGGATGCACTAAAGAACTTAGCGCGTGACATGAACGAGGTTTGTTGTTTACTCATGCCCTATGTAACCGAGTTTTTCCCTATCCGATGGAGATTTATAATTTACGTTTTTCGATTTCAGGAACTTGACAAGCAAGTCCCATTGATGGAAGAAATGGAAACAAAGGTGAGATTCTTTTTTCCTTTGATGATTACGATAAAAAATATTTGGTGTTTGTCTCTTCCCTTAGTTTTAAATTTGATCTTTATCATTAGGTGGTGTTATCAAAACGCTAGAGATATAATGATTCCATGATTGTTGTAGGTCGATGGAGCCACTTCGGATTTGAAGAATACCAACGTTCGGCTCAAGAAACAGCTTGTGCAGGTAAAATTATAATAGAAACTGGTTCTTGAAATTAATTACTAAAATCGGGTGGGGGATTTCAGATGCGATCCAGCCGAAACTTCTGCATCGACATTATTCTTCTCTGTGTGATCCTTGGAATTGTCTCTTACATTTACAAGTAAGTTTGGTGTCTCAGTTTCGTTCTCTACTATTTATATACCTCGAAACCAATATCGTTTCTCTAAATTTTCAAAACTCGATTTGTTTCTCAATTTCAGTGCTCTAAACTAACTTGGGGATGTCCCACTCCGAAATTCTTCTGGCTTTGTGAACCTTTATGGTAAGTTCTTAACTAAACTGATAAAGTTACTTTCTTCGAAAGCAAGATAGTTCCTAAACTTTAACCATGTGTATTTAACGGATTGTTCTTGCTAAAAAAAGAAAGAGAATTTATTTGCAAAATTGACGCTCTTGTAATTGTGATATACTTTTACATTACTATTATAGTCTATTAAAAAAAAAACATAATACAAATACAGTAATAGAAACAATATCAGAGTAATAGTAGTCATCACAAGATAAATATAAATATGAGTGAAAACATGCAAAAAGTGTGTCTCCATATTAATGGTGATGGTAATGCTATCAATTTCTCAAACTAGGAAAGATAATAATGATTTTGCACTTGCTCCAAGGTTGGAGATATATGATTGCTGTCAAATCTAATTTCTTATGTGATGGACTTAAGAAAAGTTTTGGAATGTGTGGAGCCAGTGAAGTGATTCTATTAAAATATATATCACAAAAGAATGTTGTATTGTTCTACGCGATATTTGCGAATATTGTTTTTTATTTTTAAAAATTTTATTTCCTATGTGTTTCGTCTATTGTTGTGTTTGATATTTAAAAGTGACATGGTTTGCCTTAAAAGATGTATTTGAAGGGCAGTGTTATAGACTTATAGTAAAAGAGATTCATTAAGAGTAGCAAAAAGGAGATTCGTTTATAACAAAACCTTAGATTAAAGAACACACAAAATTTAGTACTTTTAGAGCCCAAATATATGTTCCATATATATAAAGACAATAGTTTGTATTAAATTCTCACTTTTAATCTTTTTCTTACACAATCCATGCATATAAACGGAGAGAGACACAAGTCACACAAACATATGTACATTTACTGAAAATAACATAATTTTCTATGTTCTTTACTTTATATTCGATAACCACTTTTGGAAGGAAGCTGTTGGATCGTTGTTGGTTAAGAGAACATGATATTCCTCATTTCTCTTCAGTCCCTTTCATATATACACAGTTTTATAGTTTATTTATACATATAATCAACCATCCCAGATACGTAGGTAGAGTAGAGGGTTAGTTTAACTTCCAAATATATCCAATACCATATGATCGTATATGACATAATTACCACTTATAATAATTTTAAATTATAATGAGTTTAAAAATAACTACTGCGATTATTTAGTCAGTATATTGGTAAAGATAGTCTCAAATATACTACATTTATATTTATTTAATTTACTATAAAATAAATCTAAAAGTTTTTTTTTTATATTTATATATTGAAAGTTTTCATATATTAAACCACAATATCTCTTGAAAATTACTTGTGGTTATTTTGCAAGAAGTCTTAAAGTATGATACGTTTGAAAGGCCAAAACAATGTTAGTTCGTGTTTAATTTAATGGTTAATACAGAAAGAAAAACATATGGTCGTATTATCAATAAATAGAATTACCGTTGTACTACCTCTACATAATCTTGAATTTTTGCTTCCATCTACGACACAGTATACTGAATTTGATAGCAATCCTTTCTCTGATATTGGATCAATTGAAAGATCATTATTTCCTTTTTTTATTTTTAGAAAATGACGGAATCACTATTAAGATGGACATACACTATTTTCTCATGCCCACTCATTATTTAATGTTTATAAAATTTGTATTTTATCTTGTGGCCATTATTGCTATTAGGATGTCATATTTTCTTATATTTATTGCATTTTTTTGGATTGTGTAGATGCATGTGTTAGTTACCTAATTGCCTTCGAACATCATATAGTTCGGAGAAAGAGAATACAATGTATTACATTAACCATTGTTGGTTGGGTTAGAAGTAAATTATTATCCATATTTTAATTTATGATAAGTTTATTTGTATCGAAAGAAACTAATGGATTAGTTTTCTATAAAATTGGTCAATGGTCCATTAGAACTCAACATTGATCGAGACTCATAGAGACTCTCAAGAATTTTTGTTTGGGTTAAATATTGTCATCTGGCGAACATCTTCTTACTATAGATTTTTTGTCCAATGAATTGACTCTAAATAAGAGTATTTAGGTTGACAATGTATTGATCTAAATCTATACTATTAATTGGGAAGCATTGGATATAATATAATCTTATAAAAGGTAAGATATTACAAAAAATGCTATTGGTTCCAAGTATTTTTAAATTAATTCATTAAAGACGTAATAGTAATCACAAAATTTATATATTTAAATAAAAACAGAAAATACTTTTAAGTAATTATTAGTTTCCAAAAAAAAAATCAGTTTCTCTCTCTTATTAATTATGGACGAAAATTTGAAATTAACATTTTGAAAACTAATTTTTATTTGATATCCAATTATAGTTATACCATGAGATTTAATTAACATTTTGAAAACTAATTTTTATTATAAAAAAGCTTAAAACTTGCTTGATACTATTAATAAAAATCATAATTTGCAATTGATAATTAAATTCAATTTTAGAATTTTGGGTTATATATGCGGGATTTTTTTTTTAAAATTCAAAAATCGCTGAATAAGAAAAGATCTTTTAGTTGTAAGATATTACAAAGAATGCCATTGGAAATATTACATTTAAAGAGTAAAGAAAAAAAATCGTTCAAAAGTAAAAATATAATTACAAATTAAAAAAAATCACGAGTCATGGGCAACTGGATCGAATTAAGACGCGGATCCTGGACTTCTTTGGTGGATCGACGCGCGGATCATGGGCTAGACCCAGACGAAACAGAATTTAGCAATTTTGTATATCGATACGGTTGAGATTTGGTAATCTTAACAAAATTAAAAGATATTACCAAAACAAACATATCCCTTTAATTACGAAATCCGAATAGTAAATTAGAATATATTGTAATTGTAACAATAACTAAATATTAAAAATCCAAATTTAAAGATTGATTTCACTATGATTCGTAACAATTACCAAAAGATGCAAATATAACAATAACTATATATTGATTAATTCTTAAATCAAGTATTATTAATCTAAAAAAGTTAACCCTAGCCGACCTCTGTTTTCTATAAATATAAAATGTCTCTAATACCATTTCGAAGAATTATTAAGCTTTCAAACAAGGGGTCTCTTCAAACAACCTCTCCACTTTTTCTACTACTACAAAAAAATGGCTGCAAATAATGTCATTAACAACCTCTCTAATCTTTTGCTACTCATTTTTTAAAATTGGCTGCAAAAGACAAATCTTGCTACTTCGTTTCTCATTTCTAACAATGGATGAAATCTTCGTATCACCAATCTTGCTAACATCACAAGTGAAAATCGTTCATTTGAGTAAAGGTGATTATTTGTTACTTTCATTTTAACATACTAAGGAATAACAATGTTTTCTATATGAAGTAACCACAATTCGACTTAATAACCGTATGTAAATATACAAATCTAATAAACAAAAGTATATAAATTATGATCTCACTAACCTTTAACATATAGATTTTTGAATAGCTCCTATTGACAATATGTGATGCCTCCTTCATATTATTAATTGTAATAGCTATTGTTTTCAAATCATTGATGCCTAGAACATGTTTATAACCTTTTCTTATTTTGTTTATAACATGTTTAATGTTTTGGCAATAGCTATTGTTTTCTAATCATTGTACGTATCAGTTTTTATTTCTTTGCTAATCCTCTTCTTCCATGAACATCATTATATTTGTAGTATATTGAAATATATTCAGAAGCTAAATTAAGTAGAATTCTTTTCAGGTAATAATATTTATGGGTTTAAAAAATATAGCTAGCTAAACTATAATTTTAATGTTCATCTTGCTTCTGTAGCTAATGAGAAAAACTTAAAAAAATCAAATTCGGTTGATAAAATTCAGTGAAAACAAAAATTTGGATATCCAATTGACAATAATTACATATAGACGATCTGGCTTCTTGAGTCTTGACAATACTTGGACAAAGATCTCTATTCAAACATCAAATTCACAGCTTGGGAATTGAACTGACATATAAAGAATCAGTAAAACTATAAATCTCATTCAATAATAACCTTACTTCTTTAAAGAATTCACAATTTTGCAATAATATAAACAGAGACAAAAATAACACTTGTATTACTAATTTATTTTTAAAACTCTCAACTTTCAATTCTAAACTTAAAGAGTTAAGACTTATTAAATAGAAAATACAAACTGATGCACCACACTATTTTTAAACACACAGAACAATATTTTATAATTATTATGCTAAGTTGATGGTATATATAGATTCACTAACCCAACAAACAAAATATATTAACACGAGTTTTATATAAAGACATTTGTTAAAACGTTTACCCCGCACGAACGTGCGGGTCAGAATCTAGTAATTCGATAAAGGAGCAAAACAATATTTAATATATCTTATTGTGTGCTTACAAGTTACAACATGATCATCTAACAAATCATTAATATCTTTTAGATATTTATTAACAAATCACTAAAAGAACGATAATTTTATTATAAATATTAATAATATGAATTACTGTTACATGAAAAAATATTTAAAGATTAAAAAAAATGATTAAAAGATGTCTATTAATTTTCATGTCACCTTAAGTACGATATGATAATAGAAACACAAATGAAATAAAATCCCAAAACAATCTTCGGAAAGACCGAGTAGAATAGTGAGACTCCAAAATTTGTACACTATGATTCTTTAAAATCTCTAAACACGGGAATTTGGAGATTTTTCACCAAACATTTAAACAAAAACGTAATTAAGTTATATAATCAATCATATCGCGTTATGATAGATAGATAAAGATGTGATGATGATAATATGATGATGGTATGATGATGATAATAAAAATGGTAAAATAATAATATATTATATTCATAACTCTTAATTAATTTTTTTATGTTTATGAAAATTGTTTAGTTAGTTATTATTATTTTATTGGGTACATTGATATAGATTCTTAGTATTTGCCCATAAAATTAAATGGGCTCACAGGTTAATTCAACCTCATTAGTAAACTCATAAACTATTTGTGTCTCATTCCAATTGATCATTGGTTAGATTCAGTTGGATTATCCATTTTGACACACCCAAGAGCAAGTATCAGTCCATCATTATAAATAAATATGCCCATGATTATTATTATAAATATTAATATCATAAATTAAACTTGTGTTACATTGAAAAAAAAAAGAGAACAACAAATTAATAAGAAGGTGGCTTAAAGCCTATCAATTTACATGTAATCTTAAGCATTTCACGATACGCAAAACGCATAGGAAACAAAATTCCAAAACAGTCTTCGGTAAGACCGAGTAGTATAAAGCAACATTCTTTTTTGACATTTTTAAATTTGAAATGCTTCACTGCTTCTACACAATCCGGAATTTTTCCTGCGTCTGTCGCACAAGACAATGGTTTTGGCAACAATCCTTTTTTTGACATTGGAGCAAAGGCAAAATCATTATTACCTTTCGTAATTTGGGAAATGGATAGCATCATTATCATCACTACTAAGATGGACACAGACACTCGCTTGTTCCCACTCATTTCAAGTGTTTATAGAATTTCTAGTCTGTCTTGTGATGGTAATCGTAACATCTTTCATAGTATTTATAATAGTGTATAATTATGACCCTTTTAGTAGACGATCTATATTGTTTTTTTCTTGGATTTTGTGCATACATGTGTTAATTTTACTAGGACATCTTACCTTTGGGAGAAAACGAATACATTGTATTTTATTAACCATTTGTGATATGTTTCATTATATAAAAGAAACTAATCGATTAGATTTTTTCACATTGTATTATTATCTTTGTTTTTTTTTTCCTGAAAATAAAGTTATTCATTTTCTCAACTAGTAAAAAATTTATCTTTGTTTTAAAAATAGATACCGTTTTAGAGTAAAATAATGTGAAATTATATGCTAAGAACAAATATATATAGTCACATATCTATATAAAATTTTACAAAAAAGATTTCCTTACAAGAAACTTTCATAATTAGTGGTGGCTTATTTTCTTTGTAAGCATTGTCGCTCAAATTACAAACCTCATATTTGACATTATCATGAAGAAAACATGGAAGAAAACAATATATCTTATGATACTGAAAATGATTAAAAAAAAAAGAAAAAAGTGTTTTGATACAAGTAAAGAGATTACGAAAAAGAAAGTGCTAGAGTGTGGAGAGAAACAATATCTTTTTGTTCATTAAATTAGAGATAATAATAGTATTTTAGAACAGTAAACTTATGAATTAGTTCTTAATGATTTTTGTGGAATCTATAACCAGAATTATTTTTTTGCTTTCTCTCTTGCGTCTTTTAATCGAACTGAGAAAAGATGCTCTACGGATCGGACACTGAAGAAGCCTATCTGTTTGCTCACATTGGACCATAACTTGTCACATACCAATAAAAGTTTAAGTCCACTAAAAGAAATCTTGTGTAAATAATATTTCAAACAAAGAAATCCATGCAAATTACTTATAAAAATATTACAAGGATACACAAAACATAATAAGAACCCAGAACAACTTTCATGAGAAATTTATTTTAATCTAATGGTTAAATGTTATTTTTACAGCGGTTCAGTCTCATTACCATGCGTTGTAGAATTTATCGGTATATTCGTTGAGTTTTGTCGATCCAAAAAACTACAAATAAAAATCAAAAATATTTAGTGGTCAATGTTTAGATTGACTTGTACAATAAGCTGCCTATTTTGCTGGTTTCCAGTCCTCAGCCAATAAAGAAGGAAGACATGTACAATGGTTGCTATTATGGCGTCGGATGGTGTCAGCTTGTGTGAGACCTCTTTTTAAGAAAAATATTAACAAAAACTTTGAAAAAAAATCTTTTTTGTCTTTCATAAATTTACCATTATCAGTAAGTCTATTAAAATAGCAAAAGATATAAAATCTTCAAATAAATTTTAAATAAGGATATTGGTAAAAACTCTCTCAAGTATTGGCTGGTCTATTTTAAACCTCAACAGAAAAATCCCTCAGATAATTTCTTCTCATGAAAATACCCCTCAACTAAGTTATTAATAAAATAATATGTCAAGTTAGTTCATAAACAAAAAATATTCATTCATTCTATAATACCTTCAAAATCCCAATACTGAAAAAACTAAGCCTGGGCGTTTAATCCGAATCCGATAAACCGAACCGCATCCGAACTGGGAAAATCGGATTAAAAACCGAACCGAATCCGCTCAATTAACCGTTCGGTTATTGATTTCTATATCCACGGTTATCGGATTTTATCCGATCCGAACCGAAATAATATGGCTATCCGAAACCAACCGAAGAACTTCTTCTATACACTACTCTTTAGCCTTCGAAGTCTGGATCCACTTCCCTTATGATGATTATCAAACAATATGATTCGATCCACTTCCCTAATCTTCTTGATTTTCCTAGCAATACGGGATCCACTTCCTCTAGATTATAACCATAAAACCCTAAGCTCTTTCAATATGGAATTCTTAAGCTCTCTTTCGTCACAATCGCCTCCATCAGAAGCATCAAGCAATCGATCTCGGGTATGTGTTTGAACTTCAATTCTTCTTCTTCATTAGCTATCGTCTTTGTTCTTTGATTCTTCTTCTTCATTAGAAAAAAAATTGAAACTCATTTAAATTGATTTAGTCATATAGCTAATGATAAATTCTTTGTTTGGATTTTAAAAATTTGTGTATGTTGGAGTTAAATTCTTAGTCGATTCTAATCCTCTTGTTGTGTCAATGGATGTTTGTTGAGTAGCAAGAGTATATTTTTGATTGTGAGAGTATAGTTTTGAGTAGTGAACGTATATTTAGATGGATTCTCATTATTCTTATGTTAAAACTTCTCATTATTCTTATGTTTAGATGGATTCATCACCATTTCCAAGCAACAGTGATGTGGGGAATGAGAAAGTGACTGAACCTGAAAGTGATGCTGCTAACAAAAGGAAGGATGTTCAGGAAGATAGTGGAGCTACTTCAAAACCACCTAAGACAAAGAAACCAAGTCAAAGGTCGTTTGTCTGGGACCATTACACGAGATTTGAAGATAATCCTAAGAGATGCAAGTGCAACTATTGTCACAGAACCTACGGATGTGATTCTAAAGATGGGACTTCAAACTTGAAGAATCATCTTCGAATCTGCAAGCATTATCAAGCATGGAGTCAGAAAGCAAAACAAACTGTTTTCAACAATCAGGGACATCTTCAGAGTGGGAAAGTTACATAGGAGATTTTAAGAGAAGCTTCAAATGAGATGCTTGTGCTGGGAGAATTACCACTTTCTTTCATTGAAAGCGCGGCTTGGAAACATTTATGTGAAAAGGTAAACCTCTATGCGCCACATTCTAGGAGAACTTGTATGAAAGACATTGTTAAAATGTATGTGGGAATGAAAGCATCTCTGAAGACTTGGATTGCGACTACTAATCCAAGAGTCTCTTTGACAACAGACATCTGGACAGCTAAAGCTACAGTTGCTAGTTACATGGTGATTACTGCTCACTTTGTTGATTCTGCTTGGAAATTAAGGAAGCTAATCATTGGGTTTAAGTACATTACGGATCACAAAGGTGCAACAATAGCAAGGATTCTTCTTGAGTGTTTGGCTGAGTGTGGAATAGAGAAGATTTTCACTATCACAGTGGACAATGAAACAACAAACACTTCTGCTTTGAAGAAATTTCAAGAAACATTCAGCTTAAGGAGTAATGAAGCATTTGTTTTAGAAGGCGAAGGTATGCATGTGAGGTGTGCTGCTCACATAATCAATTTAATTGTCAAGGAGGGTTTGGTTGAATTGGGTGATCATGTGGCAGCCATACGCAATTCAGTGCAGTATGTGAGGTCTTCTACTTCAAGGTGTGATTCATTTGACCAGAAAGTTGTCTCAGGCAAGATGACTAGAGGGAGTTTACCGTTGGACATCAAAACAAGGTGGAACTCTACTTACTTGATGCTGAAAAGGGCTATGGAGTTCAGGTTGGCATTTGATAAAATGGAAGCTGAAGATAAGTTGTATAATGACTACTTCAATGAAGTAGACGATGGAAAAGCAAGATCGGGCCACCTACAAGAGCTGATTGGAATGCAGTCGAGAGGTTAGTGAGATTTCTGATCATATTCTACAACTCCACTTTGGTCGTGTCTGCTTCTAATTCAGTAGCTTCTTATAAGTGCTATGGTGAGATAGTGACTATAGAGACGAATTTGGTGTCACTAGGCAATAATTTTGACAGGGATCTGAAAATTAAGGCTAAAGCTATGTTAGGAAAATTTGTTAAGTATTGGGATGGAACAAGAAACATTAATGTTTATCTGATAGTTGCAAGTGTCTTTGATCCAAGGAAGAAAATGCAGTTTGCTAATATGTGTTTTGCAAAGCTTTATGGGAAAGATACTACTGATGCTAAAGAGATGGCTGAAAAGGTCAACAATGTTTTGACTTCCTTGTTTAAGGAGTATAGTAGTCGTTTTCAGAAAACATCAAGTGGTAGTGGTCCATCATCACAGTCCACTCAGACTTCGATTACTGCTAGCCAAGGTGAGCCCTCTGATTTGATGTCTGATAGTATGGGGTATGAGAGGATGGACTTTGCTTATAAGGAGTTGGTTGATGAGATTGGGGTTGATGATGGTAGGGACGAGTTAGATGTGTATTTGAAGGAGAAAGTGGAGAATCCTAAAACTATCATTGGATTAGAGTGGGAAGTACTTTCTTGGTGGAAGCTCAATTGTGGTAGGTTTCCTGTTTTGTCTGCAATAACTAAGGATGTCCTTGCAATGCAAGTGTCATCGGTTGCATCTGAAAGTGCTTTTAGTAACAGTGGTCGAGTCATAGAGCCACATAGGAGTTGTTTAACTCATTATATGGTTAAAGTGTTGTTGTGCACAGAGCAGTGGATGAAGAATGTGAATCACTTAGGTAATAAATCTGTTGTTACCATTAAAGAGTTGCTTGCCGACATTGTTGAGCTAGATAACATTGAAAAAGGTAAATTCATCCCTTATGCTCTATTTCAATTCTCTCTTAATAGTTTTAATTGTTCACAGTTTTAATTTCTTGTTTTTCTTGATTACAGAGTTTGATGGCAACTCTGCTTAGAAGACTCTTATCCTCAAACTTTTTAATCGGCTATAAGGTAAATTGTTTTAAACTTGATGTTTTTGATTCATGTATTTCATAGATTAAGAAGTTAAGTATTTTGTTGTATCAAGGTTCAAGAACATGGTGAAGTTTGAGAATGCGGCAAAGAAGAAGCTTGAGGTTGCTGTTGTTGGCTTGTTTTCACTCTCTTTCACTTTTTTTTTTACTACTTTCCAATTGAATTCTGCTACTTCTTCACTCTTTAAGATGTTATGGTTTACTTTTCTTTCAAAACTTTGATGTATTGGCATAGTTTATGCCTCACTTTGGTTTCAAAAACTTTATGGTTTGCTTTGCTATGGTTTCATTTCATCTACTCATTTTTTGCATAGCTCGTTTTTTCGGTTTAAGTTCGGATTAATATCGGTTATTCGGGTTCAATCGGATGTTAAATATCATATTCATACCGATCCAAAATCCAAAATATCTAAACCGAAACCGATCCGAATTTTATAATTATCCATATGGATATTAGAATCTAAATCCAAAATAACCGAAATCCGAAACAACCAAACCAAATCCGATTCGATAACCGAACGCCCAGACCTAGAAAAAACCACCATTGTATTAGTGAAGTAGGAATTTGTTTTCCCAAATCAATTATGTTTTAGCCACTTTTATGTTTTTGATTAAAATGATTTATTCTACAAAAATTTGAAAAGCCCAAGACGAACTAGTTTAGTCCTAGCTGATATTATTTTGGTCAGACACTTTGAACTTCCTATTGCTTTGAGAGAGTACATAAACAAAGTAGACATATAAGTTTAAAGATTTGTTTGTCATTATATTATGGTTTGTATTTTCCAATAAGACAAACAAAATCCAAAAATTATTTTGGTTGGCAGAATCAATGGACTTGTCTTGGATATATAATATATCACCATTTATCCTAATCTATTAATGATGCCCTTCAAATTCTAGACTAGGGAGATCATCAACCTGCATGATCATTAACTATGTTTAAGAATTCCTCCTTTTTTCTAGCACAAGATTACCTTATTTATGATCTATTCAAAATGATCAAAATCATTTCTGGTTTTCTAAAGGAAAACTAAAGTGAATAAGAAAATTCAGAGCAGATTTTGGATAGGGAGAAGGAACAGTATCTCTTTGGCTGAACAAGCAGATGAGATCTATCTTCCTTTTCCATGGGACCCATCCAAACCTTGTCGACCCTTGTGTCTATTTTAGAACTCTACATCACTTCTTTTGGATTTTATTCTTTCTTACCCAAGAAGTAGTTAGGATTTATGATTAGGAACTTAGGTTCTTAGAGACTCTAGATATTATAAGAAAGAATCATGAGATATTGAGATTGATCTCAAGATATAATTACCTAAAAATTCAAAATGTAAATTAATTTTTTTTTTGATTAATGGATCTAAATCTCATAATATCCTCGTGTGGGAGACTAGAGCAGGTTAATTGATGTAAAAGAAATTTATCTAAGCTAAAACACACACTGTACAGAATTAGTTAAGGAATTCTGAGTTATTAGTTAGTATCTTAAAATTGTTAGCTTTAAAATAACAAAGAGGATAACAAAACCTTCCAACTCAATTTTTTATTTTTATTTTGGTTAATTACCAAAAAGATTTGTTTTCAAGTCTGAATAAAACCACTTATGTTGTTTGTAGTCGTCGTACATGGCCTTGGTTTAACCTAGCTATATGTTTTTTATTTATACTTTTCTCCTCGGCTTTACATATATACTTATCGAACTGATTTGTTATATATATAAATGAATTCATTGTATATATATATGGGATGAAAAGAGACTCCGAAAAATCCAAAGAGCCTACAGTTAGAAATGTCATAAAGTTTACACACCTCATAGATAAATTATGCACCCTATATGTATTTATGTATTTGTAGATTGTATTGTACGTATACACTTGACTTGAGTACGTATGTATACTTTGCGTTACGTAGATGGGAGAGTATATAGAGAATTAGAGAGATAGAAAGTGGTCCAGTTTGAGTCTATCGCTGACCGACTTGTAAGAAGAACAGTCGTGTGTGAAGAGAGAGAGATTCCCTCTTCGCCAGCTTTCTTTTTGGTTTTATGCTACAGGACTCTTTGCAAGTGTCCAAAAGCTTACTATCACAAATAATAAAACAAAATTCTATTATAATAAAAATTTGTACCGACGACCCCAAAAACAATCAAAAACAAAATTCTTTTTGAAATTTTCTTGGAAAAAATGGGCATCCCTATTTTTCAAGTCATCAAACTTTTAGAAATATCTAGTGCTTACTTCTCTATAAGTCTTGTGGGATTGTTTTTATTAAGAAACTAGTGTAAAACATTCATCAATTAATTGAAATAAGAATTTCTGATATATAAAAAAACAAGGACTATTAGCAATAGTTGAACTTCTTGTACGCTAACAGCCATAAGAAAATATAATAGTCAGCTTACAAAACCTATATTATAATGGGAAATCAAATAAAATCATAAATTTTATATATTTTTTAAAAAATTAGGTGTATATAAAAATAACTCTCTCTATATAGTATAATGGAAATATATAATTAGTTACATTCTTACTTGTTTTCTTCTTCATAACTCTCTCTGTCTTCTTGCTAGCTCTCAGAATTTTACTTGATTTAGTAGAGAACTGTATTGACGAATTAAAGAGTTTTTCTGTATATCTCTCTGTCCACCTGTTTTGTCTTCTTACTTAGAAACTCTCTCTTTCTCTGTCTTTCAACTAAACCAATATCAGCATGATGATGCCAGATGATCATCATCCCCTCTCATTTCCCAGCTATGTCCTTCACCAAGAACACATCGCTCCAAATCCTAACCCTAACCCTAATCCTACCTCCTCTAACTCAGCCAAGAGGAAGAGAAATCTCCCGGGAAATCCAGGCATGTATATAAATACTTAATCTAAATCTAGGACTTGTCATATAAAATAGATGAATTTCTTGCTAATTTGTTTTTTTTTTTTCGATCAAGAACAATATTCTTGTTCCAGCTTTGGATCTCTTTTTTATTTATCATAAATTAATTCATTGGTTCTTATTTGGTAAATGAAATTTAAACACCAGATCCAGATGCAGAAGTCATCGCTCTATCACCAAACTCCCTCATGACAACTAATCGATTCATCTGCGAGGTTTGCAACAAAGGATTTAAGAGAGACCAGAACCTTCAGCTTCACCGGAGAGGCCATAACCTTCCATGGAAGCTAAAGCAAAGGACAAACAAGGAGCAAGTGAAGAAAAAAGTGTACATCTGTCCAGAGAAGACTTGCGTACACCATGACCCGGCCCGAGCCCTTGGTGACTTAACTGGAATTAAGAAGCATTTCAGCAGGAAACATGGTGAAAAGAAGTGGAAATGTGACAAGTGTTCCAAGAAATATGCTGTCATGTCCGATTGGAAAGCTCATAGCAAGATTTGTGGTACTAAAGAATACAGATGTGACTGTGGTACCCTCTTTTCCAGGTATGTATTACAACACCCTTTTTTAAGTCAAATTTTTTTGTTAAAGAGCGAAATTTAAATTTCATGAAAAACAATGTCATACAACATTTAGTTTAATTTAAATTCAATTGGCTTTAACTAAAATCAGCTAAGATCTCTTTATTGAATTAGTATATATTGGATGATTGGATTGGAACAGGAAAGATAGTTTCATCACACATAGAGCATTCTGTGACGCTTTAGCTGAAGAGAGTGCTAGATTTGTCTCAGTTCCACCAGCACCCGCATATTTGAACAATGCCCTGGATGTGGAAGTCAACCATGGAAATATCAACCAAAATCATCAACAACGACAGCTTAATACTACTTCGTCACAATTGGACCAACCTGGTTTTAATACCAATCGCAATAACATTGCCTTTTTGGGACAAACCTTACCAACCAACGTTTTTGCGTCCTCATCATCTCCATCACCTCGTAGTGCATCCGACTCCCTTCAAAATCTATGGCATTTACAAGGACAATCATCTCACCAATGGCTTCTCAACGAAAACAACAACAACAACAACAACATTCTCCAAAGGGGAATCTCCAAAAATCAAGAAGAACATGAGATGAAGAATGTGATTAGTAATGGTTCTTTGTTCTCTTCGGAAGCACGAAACAACACTAATAATTATAACCAAAACGGTGGACAAATAGCATCAATGTCAGCCACGGCATTGCTACAAAAGGCAGCTCAAATGGGATCAAAGAGATCATCATCAAGCTCAAGCAATAGCAAGACTTTTGGTCTAATGACCTCTATCTTCAACAACAAACAAGCAGAGAATATCAAAACTAAGGAAGTTGATGAAAGAGGTTTCACGAGAGACTTTCTTGGTGTGGGAAGTCAACACCGTTCTTGGCCGTTATTGATGGTCAACCATAATCTTCCAGACTCGTCTCCTCCGGCCTCCACGGACGGCACACCAACCGCCGACATGAACCAGTAATCTTGTATTGTTCATGTATACTATAAGGTAAATTACATTATGTTATATGAGTTTTGAGAAATATCGAGATTCCTCTGTTTATGATATTCTCTAAGTGCAGAGACGTGAAGTATGAGATTCAAGTGACGAGAGGATGGTTTAAGCACGGCGAAGAAAACGGTGAAATATGAGACTTTTGACTCAGGAGAGAATCTCTGAGTCAACTCGGTGTTGCAGATGGGTCCACTCGGTTGATGAAGATGGGAAGCTATTCGGGTCCACTTCTGCATGCATGACGAAACCTCTGACCATGCATGCACAGCAAAACATACGCTATGTCTTTTCTTATTCTTCTTATTCTTCTTTTTCTTTTTCTTGTAATTATTTCATGTTTTAATTTTGAAAGACCCTAAAAGAAACTATGAAAAGTTCGTAGTTTGTTACTTTTTATTTTTTCATCGTAGAAAGGTTAAACTTTTTTTTGAAACTTTGATATCTAAAATTTTTTTTTTTTTTTTTTTAATAAAATTTAAAATTT
>Ga0041059_1000297_pt1 | contig 35076 bp, 17 predicted proteins | sample AraColnosormetaG_FD_56232 | JGI IMG/M metagenome (GOLD analysis project Ga0041059, IMG submission 56232) | Arabidopsis roots microbial communities from North Carolina, USA - Col MF nosort | ecosystem: Host-associated > Plants > Roots > Unclassified | place: USA: North Carolina | collected...
AATAACAATTGTAAACTATAAAATAAAAATATTTTATAGATAGATACAATTTGCAAACTTTTATGTATACTAACTTTAAAAAATAAATTGTTTACGCGGTGTACCGCGGGTTAAGATCTAGTATCACTACAAAAAAGCAGCAGAAATTTCATCCTCAAAAATTTGAAGGGATTTTGATCAAGAGGGACCGATATAGAACTCTTTGCAAATTCATTGAATTTTCGAAAGAATTTCTTTCTCTCGGAAATTGACGATATTTCCGGGCATTTCTGACAACATACGACTTTTGATATAACCGAACCTTATTACCACCATCTTGATCCTTTTTTTTTAACAACATAACTAGGGGTGTCAAAATGGGTCAAAATTCATGGGTCAACTCAACTCAACTCAACCCATGAACCCTAATGAGTTGAAAATTTTGACTCGAATGAGTTGATGGGTCAAATGAGTTGATGAGTCAATTGGTGTGATGAGTAAAATGAGTTGGGTTGTAATGGTTAATAGTTTCAATGATTTACCCAATTAACCCATCAAATTTTGTAAAATTGAATTAAACCAACTAAAATCTCTAAATCAATACCAATTTAAGTTTAACCAACACATCTAAACCAATTTAATAAAAATAATATTTTTCCAAATTTCTTAAATATACAAGCGATGAAATTGAGAAAAAGTAAACTCGTAATTTTTCCACCAAAAAACATAAACCCATGATTTTTCTGCCAAAAACGTAAACCCATGATTTTCCCGCCAAAAACATAAACCTGTGATTTTCCCGCCAAAAACGTAAACCCGTGTTTTTCCCGCCAAAAACGTAAATCCGTGATTTTCCAGCCAAAAACGTAAACCCAAGATTTTCCCGCCAAAAACATAAATCCATAATTTTCCCGCCAAAAACGTAAACCCGTAATTTCCCGTCAAAAACGTAAACCCGTAATTTTCCTTCCAAAAACGTAAACCCATGATTTTCCCGTCAAAAACATAAACTCGTAATTTTCCCGCCAAAAATGTAAACCCGTGATTTTTCCGCCAAAAACGTAAATTCGTGGTTTTTCCGCCAAAAACGTAAACCCAAAATTTTCCCGCCAAAAACGTAAACCCGTAATTTTCCTCCCAAAAACGTAAACCCGTAATTTTCCCGCCAAAAATGTAAACCTAATATTTTCCCGCCAAAAATGTAAACCCGTGATTTTTCCGCCAAAAACATAAACCCGTGAAAAGTGGAATCCGTAAATATCTTAAGTTTGATGATAATGAATTAATAATGATAATTATTTATTATTGTTTTATGATAATAATTAATTAAATTATTACTTAAATGGGTTAACCCATTTAAAACCTCAACCCATCAAATTAAATGAGTTATGAGTTGATCCAACCCATTTAACAACATGAGTTGGGTCAACCCATAACTCATTTAATTCTAAACTCATTTGATTATGAATTGAGTTGAGTTGGGTTATCCATTTTGATAACCCTAAACATAACAACGATAATAACGACCTTCCCATATTTCAAAAATAGGCTGTTTCTGATCTATAAGGTCCAAACAAAATAAATTTTAGTTGGGTCTTTTGAAAATTTTAAAATACTAGTGAGAGCAGCTTGAAATTTGTAAAGATTCAGAAAATAGAGCCTGTTGTTGCAATAAAATAATGTTTTGGGGCTTGTTTGTATATCAGATGGACTCGATAGGGACCGGCTCTGAAATAGAGAAGAGCCATTTGCGTTTCATTCCTCAAGAGTAGGCGTTTTAGCCTGGCCAAGTAAGTCCTTTTGTGTCCTTCTAATTAGTATTTTTAGGTCTAACAGGAACAACACCAGGGCATTTATCTTTTAGCCTTTGCAAAAATAACAACGTTTTTTAGTACGTATGAAATCAAACCGCATCAAAACCGATTCACTCAATGGAAATTGAACTACTTTAGTAATATATTTTACTTTTAGTTTTTATTTTATTTTATTTAAATTAGATTACATTTCTAGGGTGTTCACATTTCTATACATATATACGATTTATATTTAGATGTTCAAATTTTTTGTGTTGATTTAAAAAGTTTGGATTATTCTTTTTGTATTTTTCATTGTCGGTGTTTTTCAACAAATCGACAATGTTATAAGAAAAGTGTTCTTTCAATTATCAAGATAAAAAACAGTAGTATGGTAAATTTCTAGCTGGAAGACTATGATTTTTTCCATTCTAGGGTTAGAGACTAATTGTGATGGTACATAGATTTATATTGTCGCATATAATAATAGTTAATATCTTTCATAGAAGAAAAAGAGTTTGCATTTTACAAAAAGGAAACGCGAAAATAATAGAGTTACTTAAAGTTAAATCAGCCAAAAGCTTAAAAAAAAACATAAAACTAAATTCATATCTCATGAATCCAAACATATAATCAAGCTGAAACTCGTTTAGCTTGTCCACTGTTGCCACTAAGTTGTAACTGAGAGTTAACCTTAGAAAGATTCTCCTCATCTTCTTCATCTTCATCATCTTTTGGTGTTGTCTTGTAATAGCAAGCATAGAGTATAAGTTGTACTGCTCCTGATACCGTTCCAAGTCCATTTCCAATCTATGAAAAAAATAACTAAGTGAAACTACTAATAGAAGAAGAATAGTATATAGTAACATATATCATTTAATAAACTTACCAAAATGAAAAGGTCGAACTTAATAAGTGCATAAATAACCCAAACGACACCATTGAGGAAATTGGCAAGTGAGAGAGAGAATGGCATGTACTTCACACTTTTGGTCTTGATCACCTTACTCTGTTTCAATCACAACAAAAATATCATGTTTTTAAATTATTGAAAATGAGAGAAAATACTAAATATTTAAGAAAGAAAAGAAGAGGATATTTATAAATAATATTTTACCATGATGGTGAGAGGAGCAATATACATGAGACTAACAAAAATGACACAAAAGATTCCAACAAAAGAAGATCTCTGGTTATGTGTGTGGAACAATAGCAATGTGCATGTGGCTACTATTCCTACAAACACCATCTCTCCTATTAACCATAGCCCCACTTTCACCTGCACCATGAACCAATTTGATTAAAATAATTTCAGAAAAAAAAAAAAAAATCTACAAACATTTTGTTTTGCCTATCACTATCCTAAAACAGAATCAATCATAGTCTACCACTTCTTATTACTATAATGTTTTAGCTTTCAATTTAAGCCAAACCTAATAGCGATTTTAGGTTTAGATAATGATTGGAAAAAACATTTAATAAAATTAAGTGAAAAGAATTGAGATATGAATGGAAATTACTAAACCTTGCGACTAGTTGGAGAAAAGAAGAAGAAGATAGCGAGATACACCAGCTCAATGGCTAAACCGGTACCATTTATGGTGATCACAAGGAGACTATCTGGTTGAACCATTGGTAAGCCATAAAAGACCCATAGTGCGCAATTTAGAACCGTGGCTAAGTATGGGTCAGCTTTGTACTCCTCCACCTTTTTCTTCTTGTATATGGTTATGAACGTAGGTCTGCGTAAATATACATACTTATAAACATTAATTTAAGAGATCTATAAGTTGTTATAACTTATAAGTTTATAGCTAGATAGAGAGAGATTAATTATAATGATTACATGGGAGATAAGAACAAGAACAAGGAGATGACATTTCCTGCGACGATAAACAAATAGTTTATAAAGTATTAGTAAACAAAGATTAGAGATTCTTCAAAATGTTCTTATACATACGAAACTCATATTTATACGTACCACAAATGCCGGCAATGTTTCTCGCAACTGTAGCGTTAACCATTTCACTTCAAAAGAAAAATCCGAACTAGAACAAGGAGCAAGAACAAAGAAGAGAGCGAGCGAGATATATATGTAATTCGGTATGTTAAACTTGTATGGTTTTTGCATATATTTATAGATAGAAGATGAGATGTTTGTATAAATATAGATACTCATGTATACCACTATGATATAAGTATGTGTATATGTATTGATGACGAAGCAAAACTCAAGAAGTAAAGGAATTGAAATGAAAACGACCTTGAATTTTTGTTTTTCCGTTTTGGGGAAACAATCATGACATTTATCTGAATATCTTTCAACACTTTCTCGTTGGCTTATTATTTTTGGATCCATGATTATAACTATTATGCCTACCTTACATAGTATACGTGTGTATATGTATATATACATGTATATTTCACATGCATGTGATTGTATGCAAGTTCCTTTGTAATATTCTTATTCACGACCATATTTGAATATTTAAAAATAAAAACTATCAAAAAGTTATCCACGTGACGTGAATGTAAGCGAGCACTCTGATAGAGAAACAAATCACGTAAGATATATTTTCCTCTCCTTTTCCATCTTTTTGGACGAATTTTAAATATGCGTTGTTATATTATAATATATATATATATATATATATATATTATATGGTAAAATATTTGTTAATTTGCATGGATTTATAGTATATATTTTCTCTGCTTAGGAGACATCTCATTTGTTTGCGATAGTTAAATTAATTCATATTACAGTTACAAATTAAACGAATGTTTACAAAAGTAATGATATAAAGAGTTCGAGTTTAAGTCTGTATTGAAATAACTAATACACTTATTTAGATTATTTCTAATGATAAATAAAGTTTCGAAGCGAAAGGTAAATGACTTTACAGGTGTTGTGAGAAGGTAGACAAACAAATGATTTTTGTAACTTTAATATAAAATAAAGTAAGCATGCGACAATGTCCATTTCGAGTTTTTGATGCCGATGTAACCATATTGCTAACGATCTTTTATGAAATCTATGGACGATAAAAATCGCAATAATATATTTGCTTCCCGGCCGGTGCACTTTACCTAATTATTTTTTTGTCAAATAGATTTTTATTTTTAGCTTTGAATTTGAATATAGAATAAGTATTTTCGTAGTGATATGAGTAAGGTATACCAACAACTAGATCAATTGTTTATTAAGATACAAAATTAGTTTTACTGAGATATTACATGGTGAAAAGGATGTTTTTTTCTTCCAAAAACAAGATTGAAATAAGAAAGTTATACTATTAAAAATTTAAAATACTAATCTATTCACATAGCTAGTCTTTCAGTTAAACATTTATGTTGTTGATCAAAATTATTATGAAAAATCGTTTCATAATGGTTCGAATATTTCTAATGTGATTTCAATAATTGTTTTCTACTATGCATATTTCAAATAGTAAAAGTCTGTTTCACATACTAGACAAATTATTTTTGGTTTCGGTCAAGAATCAGTCTGTTGTAAAAAAATATAATAACAAAATATTATATAGTTGGATTACCAAAACAAAATCTATTTACATTCACTTTTTACTCTATGGGTGTTTAAAAAATTTAAAACAATTAAATTATTTACAATTTACGACAATGGATCATATTATCAAATTCTAAATTTTACTTACTAAAATATTTCACTATATATGTTTGTATATGTTGGGGGCAGATCGTCATCTCCGTGGAACCACTAAGTTGAGAACAAATATGCGAAAGTCAGCAAACGAACATCAAACAAAAGCATTTGGTCCAAAAGTTTATCGAATGAAAATTTGTAACCAAAAAAAAGTTTATCAAAGGAATACAAAAAAAGTTAAACGATTTGCTTTTTAAAAACATTTTTAAAAGTTTATGCCAAAAGTTTATTAATTTATTCTAAGAACATTTTTAAAAGTTTATACCAAAAGTTTATAAATTTATTCTACGAATTTTTTTTTCTTGTATTGAATGTAAAATTTATTTAACACCAAAAAATTGTTTTACAACGGATTTCTTTACCCAATTATTTCATGCATGCACTTATTATTCTTCAAAGTGATGTGCTTTGGTTTGTGCATCATTAATGCTCTCTCTTCACCACATCACAACGTCATTAATATTCGTTTGGCAAATTATGATTTATACTAACTTATCTATTACTATAGTGATGAATTTTTTAACTCTATATTAATTGTCTTCTAGTACAAAAATTTATTCGAGGCGTAAAAATACTCTCGAAATGGAATTGGAAACCAAAAATCTCGTGTATAAAGCTTTCTTCTCTAGGGTGATTGCTTGACAAAATGTCACACACACTATAATGGTCAAACCAACAAGTCCAACCACAATGATTTTTTTTTTTTACTTTTAAACAATAAAATATTATAACCCATAACCAAAAACGACTACTGAACAATGTTGTTGATGTAGTTTAAGATTTGATGAATTTGTAATAAAGTAAAGTTCAACTGCATAATATATAGTAGTAATAATCTATCGTATTTTGATTACTGAATTCACTATCTTGATATTTTTTTCACCAGTAAAGATGTATATAGAAGATATGAAAAGTTTTGTAAAAAAACCAATGATCTAAGCTGATTTATCTAAGAAGAAATGTGTCGACCTAAATTTCATATAGTAGATGTATATATATATATAGTATGCTAAAGTTGATAATAATCGAAAGCTTTTCTTGTATAGATAGATAGATTAGATATGATAGCTTATTAATGTTCTATATAGATATAACTTTAATTTATACACTATAGATTTCAATTAATTAATTTTAATACGTTTTACCTAACAAAATAAGAAGGTAATTCATCATATAGGATGGTTACATCTTTTGGAAATATTATTATATTATATAGGATATCTACATCTAGCTTGACTATTAGCTAACCTATTTCAAAGACTAAATTGTAATCAGGGTTTCATTCTAAGTGCTTTTTTTTGTTAAGAAGGAAAAAAACCTTGAAGGCAAAATTTATTGTAAACAAAGAATCCAAAATGCGAACCAATAAGTGGTTTACACGTAAGGCATTTCACAACAATGAAATAATCATTCTACGTGCGTAGAACAAATAATTATTTCTTAAAATGCTAACATTGTTTTTTTGAGAAGAGCTATATATTGTTGACATAAAAATAAAGCAGAGCTACTTTTCTTTTACTACAAATGAGAGAGTTATTAAACCCACATTTTGATTAATTATTAATATGACTTGCCAAGCGAAGTACCAAACTGATTTTTGAGATTTACCAGGCGATTAATTTGTTTGTCATGGTAATGCTCATATTTCAAATCAGTTTTAATATCGTTGTTGTGTATATTATATGGGATTTAAATTTGATAGTGAGACCAAAATATTTGGGCACAGTGAAACTAATATCGGAGTAAACCAAACAGTCCAAATCCACATGCATGAACGTTTCAAGTTCCAAATAGTAATATGAAAAGACCAAAACAAGAAAACATCAATCCACAATCGGTTGTTATCCATTACTGCAATTGTAATGTTTTATTCTATTATTTTGGCTCAAAAAAACATATTACTTTATAAATTTTGTACCGAACACGATAGAATTGAATCCTAACAAGGAACAATTCCAAACCGTCCATATAAAAAAATTGTCTAATTAAAGAAAGCAAAAGCTTTGCGGTATCTCTCTTACAAACAAAAGTAGACATAAAGTTTGAATAATTGCATCATGTGATACTATATACTATTCAAACAAAGAAAGTCCCACCCAGGATGTTGAATTCGCCACGTTATATATCCAAAATCTTAACAGTATTTATTTATATCTTCCAATTGTTATTTTTTTCTGATATCCGAACTAAGTGTTGATAATCTAACGTTTAATTAAGACGTTAATCAATCCTCCCGAATTAATAGAGTTGAACTAGTGATCTTGCACTCACTTTCAAAACTACTAGACGTCTAGTTATTACCATTTTTAAAGCATTTTAGTCCTCGCTCCTAATGAAATAAAAGAGAATTATGCAATTGACTACTATAAACTACTCTATGTGTATGATGAAAAGAAATGATTGGGAAGCAAGAAATATAATCAGATTAAGAAATGATTGTAATTCGAAGAAGTGTAATCTTCAAATTACTTATCAATAAAGTATTTTTTTTAGCATCGGTCAAGACATTGGTACGTAAGCATATATTACGTATCATGGTTAATTTTGGTTTCTTTGAGCGTAAATTCTATTTACAAACCAATCAGAACATGATATATGGATGTCGAGTCCACAAAAAGCCTCACAAAGATTACTTTTATGTATGAATCTTTTGGAGATGTCCCGACTAATATAAGTAGGAGAAGCTAGTGTGTATCCATCACCTATGGAGAAGTTGGAGGATTATATACATTATATATAGGGGTGTCAAAATGGGTCAAAATTCATGGGTCAACTCAACTCAACTCAACCCATGAACTTTAATGAGTTAAAATTTTTGACTCAAATGAGTTGATGGGTCAAATGAGTTATTTGGTCAATTGGTTTGATGAGTCAAATGAGTTGGGTTGTAATGGTTAATGGTTTCAATGGTTTACCCAATTAACCTATCAAGTTTTGTAAAATTGAATGAAACCAACTAAAATCTTTAAACCAATGCCAATTTAAGCTTAACCAACACATCTAAACCAATTTAATAAAATAAATATTTTTCCAAATTTCTTAAATATACAAGTGATGAAATTGAGAAAAAGTAAACTCGTAATTTTTCCACCAAAAAACATAAACCCGTGATTTTTCCGCCAAAAACGTAAATTCGTAATTTTCCCGCCAAAAACCAAAACCTGTGATTTTCCCGCCAAAAACGTAAACCCGTGATTTTCCTGCCAAAAACGTAAACTCGTAATTTTCCCGCCAAAAACCAAAACCTGTGATTTTCCCGCCAAAAACCAAAACCTGTGATTTTCCCGCCAAAAACATAAACCTGTGATTTTCCTGCCAAAAACGTAAACTCGTAATTTTCCCGCCAAAAACCAAAACCTGTGATTTTCCCACCAAAAACGTAAACCCATGATTTTCCCGCCAAAAACGTAAACCCGTAATTTTTCCGCCAAAAACGTTAACCCGTGATTTTCCTGCAGAAACGTATACCCGTAATTTTCCCGCCAAAAACTTAAACCTATAAACCTGTGATTTTCCCGCCAAAAACGTAAACCCGTGATTTTCCCGCCAAAAACGTAAACCGTAATTTTCCCGCCAAAAACGTAAACCCGTGATTTTCCCGCCAAAAACGTAAACCCATAATTTTTCCGTCAAAAAAATGTAAACCCGTGATTTTCCCGCAGAAACGTATACCCATAATTTTCCCGCCAAAAAACGTAAACCTATGATTTTCCCGCCAAAAACGTAAACCTGTAAACCTGTGATTTTCTCGCCAAAAACGTAAACCTGTGATTTTCCCGCCAAAAACGTAAATCCGTAATTTTCTCGCCGAAAACGTAAATCCATAAAAAGTGGAATCCGTAAATATTCTAAGTTTGATGATAATAAAATAATAATTATTAATAATGATAATTATTTATTATTGTTTCATAATAATAATTAATTAAATTATTACTTAAGTGAGTTAACCCATTTAACAACTCAACCCATCAAATTAAATGAGTTATAGGTTGACCAACCCATTTAACAAAATGGGTTAGTCAACCTATAACTCATTTAACCCTAAACTCATTTGATTATGAGTTGAGTTGAGTTGGGTTTACCTATTTTGACACCCCTAATTATACATGGTATAGAAGCAATCAATATTGCGATCGCTTAAACATTCTTGATTTGATAACATTTTTTTGGTTTTAGTCGCGCTAAACCTATGACCACACCATAATATGTGGATTTCGAATCCACAAAAAGCCTCGCAAAGATTAATTTTATTTATGAATCTTTTTTGAGATGCCCTCAACTAACATAAGTAGGAGAAGCTAGTGTATCTTCATCTATCGAGAAGTTGGATGAATTATATATACATTATACACATAGTACGGAAGAAATCATTGTTGCGATCGCTTGAACATCCTTGATTTGATAACATTTTCTAGGGGTTTTTGTCGTGCTAAACCTTTGATCCCATTGCTCCTATTGACAAAAGAGACGTATGAGAAATATTTTTTTTTTCCTTTACATATAGGTATTGAAAAAGAAAAAAACGAAGTCATAGCTTGAATGCAAATATATTTTGAGAAATTTTTAATTTTGCGGTTGCAGTTGTAAGAGATAATATAAGCATAGCTTATATAACAGCAACCACTTTGATCTAATGGTTGATCAAAGGTTTAATGTTTTTTACACTATTTTGAGATTTCATTCCAAGATAATGTAGTTGTTTTTGTAGATTACGATGCAAAGTTTTTTGAAAATTCTAGCATATTTAACATAACCAAAATTCACATCAAAATATCTAACGGATAGAAGTATCTAAAGTATCTTTATGCTTGGCTAGATATTGGCTTTTTCTTTTCTTGTTTGTCTTGCTTTCTGTTGTTCTTACTTTTCTTTTTTGGTCGGCCATTTTTCATTGTATTTGCCTTCGTGTTGGTCCGATCAATGAGTAAACCCGATTACTGGAATAGGAATCTCACACGTGTTGACAACATACATGTTGGGCTGACCCGTTTTCGTTTGTGCTTATGACATCCCAAACTCACATGACCCCAAAAAAATGGAAGAAGAATAAGAAAACAGTATATATGTATAAAAGAAGACGTAGAAAACATTTAAGACCAAGCAAAGAAGAAAGGATTGCTTCAGTTTGTTCTCGTTCCTGACCAAAAACAAATCATAATTTTCAGAATTTCTAGGATACCGAAAAAATCACACCTCTACGAAAATGGTAGTGTGTATATCTAATGATGTTATAATATTTGCAAATGAGAGGATAATTTGGAAATAACATTTAAGAAAACAAAACCCGGCCTTCTTAAAAAAAGACTATGGTATGGGCCAATATTGAGATTTAAGACGTTTTAGCTTATTATAGACCGGACGTTGACCCTTTGTAACCATCAAGCTCTAAATTAAGCCTGAGAGAGAGAAAACTAAGCCGTACAGCTCTAGAGAAAGTGCCATTTTCTCCCTTTTTATCATATTCAGTTTTCTTTACTACTATCAAATTATGCTTATATTTGAAAATAGGTGTTACTATCAAAAAATTTCAAAAACTTCTCTTAAAAGTTTCGGACAATTAGAACCATCTTTTTCTAAATCATATATATGAAAGAAGGCTAACTCTCTCCCACAACTTGACACATCAGCACATGAGAGCTTGCCACCTAGACTTCATAAAAAGTAATACATAATTAGTAATTAATTCAACATAACAACTAAAATAGGAGGATATAATTAATCAGAACTTGAACCATCACTCTTTCTACATATTTTAATTCAATATATCCTCTTTTTATTTTAAGATCCACTTAAGTGGCTAAAGTGATCATAAAATCCAAACATGGTACACATATTCCTTGCCTAAACATTAGACGATTATTATGAAAGAAACTAAATGAATATGCAAATTAAATATATCTAAGCTTTTCGAGATTTATGCTAAGAAAACAAGTAATTTGAAAGATGTTTGAGGAGCTATTCTTATACCTAATACGTAAGATATAAGATTATGACAAGAACTTAACTAAACTTTCCAAAAACATCAAGTTGAATATGCTTAGATTGAATATGCAGAAACATGGTTAATAAAGACATGTTATATTTTTAGTGTAAGAAATAAATTTTCTAAAATTTCACCGTCTCACAATCTAAACATATAACCAAAACAACAAGGATATATAAATTTTAAAAAAACTGAAAATCTAAAACAACAATAAAAAACAACTCAAACACATTCGGTTTTCAGATGAACTAATATAGTTGGACTTTTCAAAAACAATTAGAAAGCATATTTATGTTTCAAAATCGATGCATTCAACTTTACTTTATATGAATAGACATTCTATAAAACAATTTGTAAATAGTAATACATAAACCCGCACGTAGTGCGGCTACTCATCTAGTACTGAATAATTCTTATTAATCAAGGAAACTGGAGCCATAGTACAAAGCTAGACTACAAAGGAAGATACATGTCTTCAAAGAGAAAGATTAAATTATTTTCCTAGGAATATAACAAAATATTGAATAGTTCGACGGTTAGAAAATCACTTACAAGAAAAGAAAAAGAAAAAAGCCAAACCAAAGAGAATATGACTTAATGATCCAAAGTCCAAACGAAATTCAAGAGGTTGAATTCAAAGTCTGCTAGGCACATTTCCCTCTGCCAAAACCCTTGCCATAATAGATTCTCGGACATCATTCAACTCTTCGTAGTTAGATACCTTCACAGGCAAGAAACTAAAAGCATCTGTCTTTTTCACTAAAGAAGTGAATGCATTCACAAATGCAGAAGGAACACAGCTGAGAATCCCTTGGTTCCACATATCATCTAGACGATGCAAGGATAAAATCTCCTTGTATGATGAATGGAAAGTTAGTTACCATCTCGGTGGGAAGAAACGCATAGATACTAGGAGGAAAGCTATCTCCAAGGGCAAGACGGTCTCCGAGTAGAAACACCAACGTTGTCAACAATTCCTCAACTTCGCCTCTCCTTCCCACACGGTTCTCATTTTTCACCGTTAACTTTTGCCTCCACATGTAGTAACTAACTGAATGTTTTTCCACAAGCTGAGAGATGTATCATGTACGACTCAGCATCAATGCTCTTCCTTGACACCAAATTAGTCTCGCTAACAATCCCGTGTGAGTTAACAATGCTGACCTTATCTTGGTAGTGGATCTTTGATAGAGAGGCGCTTGATCTTTGAAAGAAACAACAGAACCTCAGGATGAACATTGGAGAGTTGTTCTTTCACTGGCTTTACTTTGTCACTTTTCAAAGGCATGATTATTGTTGTGGTCGGAATAGCAGAACCAAAACCATTAATCTTTTGAATATCGACCAGAGAAGGACGTTTCTCAACCCACTCAGGAACAATGTAGCCAAGGTTGCAATTGCGGTGCTAAGAGCAAACATGATTATGATTGGAAACACATATGAAAACGCTGGAGTACATGAAACCAAGCATAACAAGCATAACATTTTCCATAATTAAGATCAGCTTGATTCCTTGTTTTTGATATCTACTGACTGTAGAGGATATATATGGTCTCGAATATTAGACTTGCATAAAGAACATCAGAAACTCAACTACACGTATATATTCACATGCAAACATATCTAACCAAACATTATAGAGGAAAACACGGACTCACAAATAGTATATGCACATAAAAACAAAGATAAATGTGGGTTAAAGAGATATATACTTACTTGGATAAGTTCCATGAGGAAGTGAACATCCTTGGACTAGAGCTCAGCGGAGAGATTCTTCACAGCCTGATGAAGATCCTCCGTCAAAGGATTATAAGCTCTGCCAATTGAGAACTTAGTCTCCCGGATTAGATCGATGTGTTGCTTTGTCGATTCCGCCATTTTTTCTACTTCCTTCTTTTCTTCTCTTTGTGAATGTTGTCATGTTGAACAAAAGAGAGAGTGTGGGAGGAATTTAAATAGAGACGGAGGGAAGATAAGACTTAGAAATTAAGGACTTGAAGGTTAACTTGATTGGCTAACCAAAAGACAAATTAAATCTCTTGTTATATAGTATAAAGTTACTAGAAAATTAAGTTATGCAACTTGGTAAATCTTAAGTTTTAAAGAGAGGAAAATGACTTCGTAAATCTAGAATACGTTGCTTGTTAGAATGTGTGTTCAACGTATAAAGTAAGTAGTGTGAAGGATAGTTTTTTGCATGCATTTTTCCAAGTTTTTGTTATTAATAGAATACGTTGAACACACAATTCACCATAAACACATGATTTCAATCTATCAAGCCTTCTTCCGTCAATTGATCTTTTAAGTTCCAATTAATTACACCAGCATCTATATGACCAATCACAACTTACCCAAAACATAGCTTCTCTAATCCTCTTAGAACATCCAATGAAACTCTACCCATACTCCCTCAGTTTTTATTATTTGATATTTGAAAAGCAATTTTTTGACAATAAATTAAAAGATTTTTTTTTTTTCAATATCTATATGATATTTTCAACTTCAGTGTAAAATTACTAGTATTTTTATTGATTTTGACGATTATTTTATTATTGGTTGACCGTATTCTAAAAAATAATAAATGATATTTTAGAGGAAGGAGTATTTTATATTATGCAGATTCGTAAGCAAAAACTTTAAATATATAACATAAAAACAAAGGGAGTATTTTTCCACTGTTTTCTAAGGAAGAAAAAATTATAGCGCAACAAAATTTTTGAAGACTTCTAAAATAAGTTCTAGGCGGCGAATTGTTATCCACTATACCGTTTTTAAACTGTAAGTTTAATAATTAAGGTTTGAGTTATTTTGGTGTATGTTTTATATATATTAAAAGATGTTAATTAATTTTCATAGTATATGGACTTGGTGAATGCTGATATGGATCTGAATGATCTTGGTCTACATGTGTTACAGCGGCGTGTGGTATGCTCTCATAAAGTGATGATTTCTTTTGTCTTGTTTACTCTGTAAATATTCAGAGTCATACATTTTGCAAAGTGGTTGAGTGTGCATTGTATTACCCACTGGCTGCTGGATCTTCCTGTTAACCTTCATCCAACTAGGTTCTTATCTCGCATTCATTCAGTTGCTTGCTATCTTCTTCATCCATTGAACTTGCTCAACATTCGAATCGCTCACCTCATTAGCCTCGTTTTAGACATCAACGAATCACTTTCTCATGATGTTCCAGCTTACAAAGATTACCGAACGGTTAGAGAGCTCGAGAACGAGTGTATGGCGGTGCGCCTTACAAGTTCTTAGTGGTCGAATTTACTGGGTATATCTCTAGAGTGAGATCTAAAGCTCTTTGTTTTTAAGAATATATTTATTTTTAAATGAACTTTCTACGCTTTGTTTGAATTTATTGTCATAGTTCATAGTTGACATTTTGTTTCTTAGAAGATTGTATTAAAATTTTACTTTATAGAGTTCATTTGCTCCTTTAAATCAATTAAAGAAACCCAATAACTAGAATTTTCATGGGAAGATAATCAACCATGAATCACGTAAATACAAAATTTAGACTATCACCTTTTATAGCCAAATAATCATTCACCAAAATCTGAACATATGATTAACTAACAATGCAAGTGTCTCGCCTAAATAATATAGATATAATCTACATTATTCATCCCAAGGTATTGAGTATCTTTCTATTAGGAAATATCCATATTATTAAATTTGGTTAAGGTAAGTATAAGATATTGTTTTTAGTGTAAGTAAATATTTTTTTTTTATATCTAATATTGCCGCATACTAAGTTTTTGGACAAATATAACACTCAAAATTTTTTTGGACAAAAATAACACTCAAATGAAATATATTTTTTTAAATTAATAATTACAAAATATAATAAATATGGTAATTTAGTGAATTTGGTTTGGCGGGAAAATTTTGAAGGACATTTTGGTGAATTTTTTTATTTTTTATTCAGTATATCCTTCTTGAATTTGGTGATTTTTGTTTCTTTTTAATATGATTTTTTAATTTATTTAAATTTAAATCAGTTTTATTATTTATTCTGATTTTCCAATTAATAAAGAAGTAAAATAAAAAATCATCATCTTCGACTATTCATCGTCCGACCACTAACATTTTAGATTTTTATTCAGTACTTTGTATCTATTCACCATTTTTTTTATTGCAATTGTTATTATAAGATCCCAGTTATCCATTGGAAAGAGAGATAACACTACCATAGAAAGAAATCTTAATTCGAACGAATCTTGCTAAGATTGGAATTTTTGTTTTTGTTTTTGAACCACATAAATATTGCAATTTCTAAGGCATAATATTTAAGAGATCTTTGCTCCAACTCTAAACAAGAATTAGCCGTAAAAACCATACTCATTCCTTTATGCTCTATATAAGAGAAGGTAACCATCTCACATAATCATAACTCAACTAACTTTTTATTGTTCTCAAATTGATGTTTATATGGATCAATCCATACTAATCCAAAATCCATGGATAAAAAGAGTGGAACTTTTGGATATTGGTAGATAGGATTTGATGAGTTTCATGAATTAGATTGAAATAGGTTGGGTTATAATGGATTAGTGGATTATCCATAACCAACCCAATAGAGTGTAAACCATATATAACATAATTAAATATCTAAACCGATTTAGTAAAGCGAAACAAAATATTCTAAATCAAATTTGTACACTCATATGACGGTTGATTTGATGATGGTGATGGTAATTAAACATGAGAACAGTCCTTGATAACATGCTAAATAGAACATGCTTAAATCGAACATGAGAATATGCTTATTGAAGATTATGACACTCGGTTTGATGGTTAATTCGATGTGATGGTGATGATGATTATGATGATGATGGTTATTAATTAAGTATTAATTATTTAAATTGTAATAAGAATATACAATCCATTAATTTAAATGAGTTATGGTCTTACGAATTAATCCAAACTATTTGCTAATTGAGTTGGTTGGTCTCCCTAACTCCATATGAGATATATGAGTTGGTTTGATTTGGTTTAACTAATTTGACACCTCTACTTTCATATGATCTTATATCACAATTATCAATCATTGCTAATAGTTAGGTTATGAGTTCCACCAAATCAATAGGTAAAAAAGTATCTCTTATGATTTTGATTAATACTTTGCTGTAAATATTGATCGGTGTATTAACTAATTTGTATTTGCAACCGTATACATTGCAAGAAATGTTGGAACAATTTGCGAGAAAAGTCTAACAGTTTACACAGCGCAGAAGTAATAAAGTCATTACATGGAAGCAATATTGGTGAAATGCTTAATGATTATGAATAGTGATGTATATAAAAATCCTCCTTTTTTTTTATAAGTCTTTTTCTAAGATTTATCTTTTCATCTCATCCTAACAATTTTGTATTAAAATTCTACTATCATCAGATACTCGAGAAGATGTATTTGGGAAGTTATTGCTGCTCTATTTCGAGGTAAATTCTTGGACTTAATAATACTTCTGGTTATACTCGAGACAATTACCATACTAATTGGTAATTTAATTTTCATATTATTGATTTCAGTGTAATAATATATTTTGGTTGACCTTTGTAATCTAACATTTCAATTTAATATTAATTGTTTGATTTATTTACTCTCCACTTGGATTATATGTGTATCTTAAGTCTTAACGTAAAAATTGTCATTTCATTGATCAATTGTTTTTCTTGCTATGAAGGAGTGTTTACATACAAGTAAAGTAGTTCAATCAATTCGTTAATTTGAATTTTCTCTCTAACTTGAAATTGATGGGTTTTTTTTGGGGAATTTTTATATCAGTTTTAAGTGAAGGTCACTATAATTTCAAAAATCAGAAAATTCAACGCCTTCAATGTTTAACTTTGTTTATAAACTATTTTGTCAAGAAAACAAAATTTTATTTGTTAACAAACATCTTATTTGTCAAACATAAGTTAGATATGTTTTATGTTTTTGGGTTGGACTACCAATGTTTCTTATTTTGTTCTTTTATCTACTCATCAAGTTAATCCAAATTAGTACTATTTTAATTTGATCAAAAAGAAAAATAAAATCCATATTTTCAAAAAGCTCCTTAATATATCATATCGAAAATGAGTTAGAATCAATATGAATATATATTAGATAAATATAAAACATAATTATTCTAACTTAAAATTGATGTAATATTCATAGTTAGATGGAAAATAAATAAAGAAAAATTATTTTAGTTAAATTATAAGAAAAAGTGATAATTGTACTAATGATATATATATATATATATATATAAATGAGAAGGATTGTATAAACTTTATGTCACATATTTAATATTCTATATTCTAATGGTTTATGTTATTTTTTATTCATTATGTATATATACACACTCTGTTTACCAAAATCCTATAATGTTAATGTAGCTAAATGGTTGAGTGTCTCTTATGAATCCAAAAAGTCAGATGTTTGATTCCCCTTGATCACAAATTTTGCTTCTTATTTTCTAATGTCTAGAATGACGTCATTTTGATTTTACGGAGATTCTAACGGAAAGATAATTCCGTGATTGACATATCCTAAATGGCCAAGTCAATGAAAGTATGAAACTTGATTATTTTTTTCAAAAGTCAAACTAAATTTTAGGATTTAAATGTCTTCTTGAAAGTTCATGTTTTTTCATCTCAAATTTAAAAGTTTGGGTTTTTTTCGACATTTTCCAACAAAAAATAATATTTTCTCTTGTTTCTTTATTTGTTTTCAGAAAAATTGGTATGTAGCTAATTTGTCTCTTCAAAATAACATTTTTTAAAAAAGGAAAACAAGGCCTTAGACTTTGGGCCTTTCTTAAGAAAAAGACTTTAGAATGGGCCAATATTGAGACAGTGTACTTAGCTCATAAACCGGGCGTTGTTGACTCCTTGTACATATAACCGTCGTGTTTTAATATACGCCTGAGAACGAGAAAACGACGTCGTATAAATTCAAACCGCCGTCGATCGTCACTACGTATATAAAGGGCTTTTAATTACACGGCGAAGTCTCTCTGTTCTCAAGAAATTAAGAAACTGAGAAAAAAAAAATGGGAGTACAAGGTCTTTGGGAGCTTCTTGCTCCTGTTGGTCGCCGTGTCTCCGTAGAAACCCTAGCCAACAAACGATTAGCCATCGGTAAACAAATCTCCGGCGATCAACTTCAATTGTATTGTATTATTTTTCCGGCTTCTTCTTCATCGTTCGAATTTGCAGATGCGAGTATATGGATGGTACAATTTATCAAAGCGATGCGTGACGAGAAGGGAGATATGGTTCAGAATGCACACTTGATCGGGTTTTTTCGAAGGATTTGTAAGCTTTTGTTTCTAAGGACTAAACCGATCTTCGTCTTTGATGGAGCTACTCCGGCATTGAAACGTCGTACTGTTATTGCTCGCCGTCGTCAACGTGAGAACGCTCAGACTAAAATCCGGAAGACTGCTGAGAAATTGCTGCTTAATAGGGTTTGTTTAGTCTCGATTTGGTGTGGTTGGTTATAATTAGCAAGTTTTTGTGAGGTTTTGAGTTGGTTTTGGGATTTTTGTTGTTGTAGCTTAAGGATATTAGGCTTAAGGAACAAGCTAAAGATATTAAGAATCAGAGATTGAAGCAGGATGATAGTGATAGAGTGAAGAAACGTGTGTCTTCTGATTCTGTGGAAGATAATTTGCGAGTTCCTGTGGAGGAAGATGATGTAGGGGCGAGTTTTTTTCAGGAGGAGAAGCTAGATGAAGTGTAAGCTGTTAAATTTTTGTTGTTTTTTAACCGTGAATTTCAGTTTTGTTGGTGGAATTTGCTTTAATGAGCTTAGTTGTTGTAGATCTCAAGCATCTTTGGTGGGAGAGACTGGTGTTGATGATGTTGTCAAAGAGTCCGTGGTAAGTGAATACTAAAACATTGAATTGCAAAGAAATACATTAGATGGTGTTGTTGGACTGACTTAGGTGAATTGTGTTACTAAGTATCCACTTCATTCCTTTTTTGTTCATTAGTTGGGATTTGTTGGCACAGACCAACTCCAAATAATTTGATGCTAATTGTGCATGTCTGTCATAGTTGATATTCTTTTTGTTCCATTTTATGCCATTAGTCATGCATCTTGCGGTAATGAATCAGAAGCTGGGAAATCTATTTGACGCTGTGTTGTTGTGATGTCTTACCTGTTATTTATTTGCTTTCACATGCCCTTCCTTAGTCATGGTATTTTTATGTTCAATCCTTAATATGTCAATTCTTTTACTGTCATTCTTTCTTCAGTAATTTGTAAATGATTTTTTTTGTTGAGATTTATATAACGACTATGATTTGTTTGTTGGTGATTCGCAGAAGGATGATCCCAAGGGAAAGGGAGTTTTGTTGGATGGGGATGACCTAGATAATCTTGTACAGGATTCCTCAGTACAGGGGAAGGATTATCAGGAAAAGTTGGATGAGATGTAAGAAGAGTAATTGAGATATTGATTGAGGATGTTTATTTGATTGAAGAGTAATTTCGTGTTTTCCTGTCTTGGTGTAATATAGGTTGGCGGCATCCCTTGCAGCTGAAGAAGAACGAAACTTTACTAGCAAAGCATCGACTTCAGCTGCAGCAATCCCGTCAGAGGAGGATGAGGAAGAAGACAGCGACGGAGATGAGGAAATTTTATTGGTAATATGTGGTCTTCGTACTACATCTTTCTCTTGTTTTATTTATTGTTGCTTAAGTTACAGATATTCAGGGGATATAAATTGGTTATGTTGAAGATACTTTAGTTAAGCAATCAACACCACTTGTCAACTTGTCTGCTCCTCTTTCTGCAAAGGGAAAAATTGCTTATTCTGGATGAAATCCTCATTTGCTTAGTAAAGAATCATGATAATGTCTTTGGAATTATGTGTCGTTTTTTCGTCTTTATTAAGGAGTTATCTGATACTTTACCATCCTCATCTGCTAATAAGATTTTGTCTACCTTTCTAGCCAGTAATGGATGGGAATATCGACCCAGCTGTTCTGGCTTCTCTCCCTCCATCCATGCAACTTGATCTCCTTGCTCAGGTAATTAACTATATTTACACCATATCTTTGCAGCATGTTAAATTTCATGGACGTTTCAGATTATTTAATAATGTCTTTACTTGTAGATGAGAGAAAAATTGATGGCAGAAAACCGGCAAAAGTACCAAAAGGTCAAGAAGGTGAGTTACATAAATCACTGGCTCATTCTTGGTCCAGTTATGTATTTGAATCTCTATGTATAAGGAGACGCGGAACACTGACTATGGAAGTAATTATGTATAGGCCCCTGAAAAGTTTTCTGAATTGCAAATAGAAGCATATCTTAAAACTGTAGCCTTCCGTCGCGAAATAAATGAAGTTCAGAGATCTGCTGGTGGAAGGGCTGTTGGTGGAGTTCAAACTTCTAGGATAGCTTCGGAAGCAAACAGAGAGTTTATATTCTCGTCTTCTTTTGCTGGTGATAAAGAGTGAGTTTCAGTTTGAAGTCTTATTAAAGAATAAGGTTCTTTCTAAAGTGAAAATAACTGATATATTTAATTTGTTCTAGAGTACTGGCATCTGCCAGAGAAGGAAGAAATGATGAAAATCAAAAGAAAACGTCACAACAGTCTTTGCCAGTCTCCGTCAAGAATGCTTCCCCGCTGAAAAAATCAGATGCTACCATTGAGTTGGATAGAGATGAACCTAAAAATCCTGATGAAAATATTGAAGTATATATAGATGAAAGGGGACGTTTTAGAATAAGGAACAGACACATGGGAATCCAAATGACACGTGATATCCAGAGGAACTTACATTTGATGAAAGAAAAGGAGAGAACAGCTTCTGGTTCTATGGCTAAGAATGATGAAACATTCAGCGCCTGGGAGAACTTTCCTACTGAGGACCAATTTCTTGAAAAATCACCTGTTGAGAAAGATGTTGTGGACCTGGAGATCCAGAATGATGATTCCATGCTGCATCCTCCATCTTCCATAGAGATATCATTTGACCATGATGGTGGTGGAAAAGATCTCAATGATGAAGATGATATGTTTCTTCAATTGGCAGCGGGAGGACCAGTGACAATTAGTTCTACAGAAAATGATCCTAAAGAAGACACTTCACCGTGGGCTTCTGACAGTGATTGGGAAGAAGTGCCTGTTGAACAGAATACTTCTGTCTCTAAGCTTGAAGCGAATTTAAGCAATCAGCATATCCCCAAGGACATTAGTATCGCTGAGGGTGTAGCATGGGAAGAATATAGTTGTAAAAATGCCAATAACTCCGTGGAGAATGATACAGTAACAAAGATCACAAAAGGATATCTGGAAGAAGAAGCTGATCTGCAGGAGGCTATCAAGAAAAGTCTTCTTGAATTACACGATAAGGAATCCGGGGATGTCCTTGAAGAAAATCAATCAGTAAGGGTAAATCTTGTTGTTGACAAGCCAAGCGAAGATAGTCTTTGTTCTAGGGAAACGGTTGGTGAAGCTGAGGAAGAGAGATTTCTGGACGAAATAACAATCTTGAAAACCAGTGGTGCTATAAGTGAGCAGTCCAACACTTCTGTAGCGGGCAATGCAGATGGTCAGAAAGGGATAACCAAACAATTTGGTACACACCCTTCTTCCGGTTCTAATAACGTTAGCCATGCTGTGAGCAATAAATTGTCAAAGGTAAAATCAGTTATCTCACCCGAGAAAGCATTAAATGTTGCTAGTCAAAACCGCATGCTATCCACCATGGCTAAACAGCACAATGAAGAAGGTTCTGAAAGTTTTGGTGGAGAATCTGTTAAAGTGTCTGCTATGCCCATAGCTGATGAGGAAATAACTGGTTTTCTTGATGAAAAAGATAATGCTGATGGTGAATCATCTATCATGATGGACGATAAGAGAGATTATAGTAGACGTAAAATCCAGAGTCTTGTCACTGAATCAAGGGACCCTTCTCGTAATGTCGTCAGATCGCGAATAGGGATACTACATGACACAGATTCACAAAATGAAAGAAGGGAGGAAAATAACTCTAACGAGCACACTTTCAATATTGACAGTTCAACAGATTTTGAAGAGAAAGGCGTGCCTGTTGAATTTTCAGAGGCAAATATAGAGGAGGAAATTCGAGTTCTCGACCAAGAATTCGTAAGTTTAGGTGATGAACAGAGAAAACTTGAGCGGAATGCTGAATCTGTGAGCAGTGAGATGTTTGCAGAATGCCAGGTTTGCCCCTTGTCTTTATACATATGAGTCATTGTCCTCTTTATACAGCCCTTTTGCAAACTTTCCGAAGTTTCTGTTCGTGTTTGATTTGACAACAAACTTATAATGCTTTGTCGATCTTGGTTTTCCGTAGGAGCTACTCCAAATTTTTGGCATACCGTACATCATAGCTCCCATGGAAGCAGAGGCACAGTGTGCATTTATGGAACAATCAAACCTTGTTGATGGCATTGTCACTGACGATTCTGATGTATTCTTGTTTGGAGCAAGGAGCGTGTACAAAAATATATTTGATGATCGTAAATATGTGGAGACATACTTTATGAAGGTGTGCATTTCCTTTCTTACACTCTGTTTTCCAACATGTGGATTTAAGTACCTCATTTCTTTTTATTTTGGCTGTGATGATCACATAAGCTTCCATCATACTATCTATGGTTTGTCCTCTGTTATAACTTCTTAGCTCTTCTGTAGTTTCCTCTGGATTGTAACTTTTTTGGTAGTAGGTTAAATTTTCCTTTATCAGGAATAAGTTGATACATTGTTTCGGTAGTAAGTTGATATATTTGTATTTATCGATCTGTTTGAAGTTACAATTTAACCGCATGCATTCACTTTTTCAAATGTCTGGTGATTACATCTCTAATCTCTTTTGATTTTTCAGGACATTGAGAAGGAGTTAGGCTTGAGCAGAGATAAAATAATCCGCATGGCAATGCTTCTAGGAAGTGATTACACAGAAGGAATCAGGTTAGCTGAGGTTTTAACTGCATAAGGTCAAAGTTCCGCTCTTTATGTAATTGATATCATAATTGTTTTGACATGCAGTGGTATTGGTATTGTCAATGCTATTGAAGTTGTGACTGCTTTTCCCGAGGAGGATGGGCTTCAGAAATTTCGTGAATGGGTTGAATCACCTGATCCAACCATTTTAGGAAAGACTGATGCAAAAACAGGTTCAAAGGTAAAGAAGCGTGGGTCTGCCTCCGTAGATAATAAAGGAATCATCTCAGGTGCCTCGACTGATGACACCGAAGAAATCAAGCAAATCTTCATGGATCAGCATGTATGGCTCTTTTACCATAACTTAATGTTAAATTTATTATGGTCCAACTTGTTCAAGATTGACAAAACCTTTCTCCTAATTTGATTACGATTTGAATTTTACAGAGAAAGGTAAGCAAGAACTGGCATATTCCATTGACTTTCCCTAGTGAGGCTGTTATATCAGCCTACTTAAATCCGCAAGTGGATCTGTCGACTGAGAAATTCTCATGGGGCAAACCTGATCTTTCAGTACTTAGAAAGTAAGTTGTTCCTTTACTTAACATTTCATCTAAACAGTATGGCATAGCTTGACCTTTTTTTTTGGAGCCACTTACAGCGGCAGAAAGGTTTCAATGAATCTGAAGTATATGAAAAATATATATATCATGACTTGTCCGATGGACCCGGTTTCTGTAATAATCTACTTATCAATTTATGAAACAATGTCCTGAGTTCTGATTCTGTAGTATCACTTTTTGTGAAGGCTATGCTGGGAAAAGTTTAATTGGAACGGCAAGAAAACAGATGAACTACTACTACCAGTCTTGAAGGAGTATGAAAAGCGCGAGGTCTTCATCTAACATTTGATCTCTTATCGTTGATATGCTTATGAATAAATAATATGAACAGAATCTGACAATTTGTTTTCTTTCCACGAAGACGCAACTTCGGATTGAAGCTTTCTATTCCTTTAATGAAAGATTTGCAAAGATCCGTAGTAAAAGAATCAACAAAGCTGTCAAAGGAATTGGTGGAGGTCTGTCGTCAGATGTGGCCGATCATACTCTCCAGGAAGGTCCAAGAAAACGAAATAAGAAAAAAGTTGCTCCTCATGAAACTGAAGATAACAACACTTCAGACAAAGATTCACCTATAGCCAATGAGAAAGTGAAAAACAAAAGGAAGCGCTTAGAAAAACCATCTAGTAGTAGAGGTAGAGGCAGAGCCCAGAAAAGAGGACGAGGAAGAGGAAGAGTCCAAAAAGATCTCCTTGAGCTATCCGACGGCAGTTCTGATGATGATGATGACGATGACAAGGTAGTGGAATTGGAGGCAAAACCGGCCAATCTTCAAAAAGTGCGAAAGGTAAGCTTTCTTAATGGAACCAAATTACTTCTTTTAATTGATTATGTAGTGGGTTCACTTTGTTATCTGTCATTCCCCAGTCAACACGATCTCGGAATCCTGTGATGTACAGTGCAAAAGAAGATGATGAATTGGACGAGTCAAGAAGCAATGAAGGATCTCCGAGTGAGAATTTCGAAGAGGTTGACGAAGGCAGAATAGGAAATGATGATTCTGTAGATGCATCAATCAACGACTGTCCTTCCGAAGACTACATTCAAACGGGAGGTGGGTTCTGTGCAGATGAAGCTGATGAGATTGGAGATGCTCATTTGGAAGATAAAGCTACCGATGATTACAGAGTGATCGGTGGCGGATTCTGTGTTGATGAAGATGAAACAGCTGAGGAAAACACAATGGATGATGATGCAGAAATTTTAAAGATGGAGAGTGAAGAACAACGAAAGAAAGGTAAACGTCGAAACGAAGAAGATGCATCATTGGATGAGAATGTTGACATTCATTTTGGGAATTCTTCAGCTGGAGGATTAAGTGCGATGCCTTTCTTGAAGAGAAAGAAGAGAAAAAACTGAAAAAACTTCGTTTAGTTTTATATTTTAGTAAATGGTAAAAGTAATTAGGGGAGTAAAAAATGTATGATATTTGAAATTTTCTTATGTTTAACTGTTTTGAGAGAATCAACAAATGATTATGATGTGAATAGAATTAGAATCTTGAAGTTACAAGTTTTAAGTGGTTTTGCGGCAAACGATAAAGGTAAACAGTAAACGTTAAAAAGAATGAGAATCAAACAGTTTTATGATCCATTGACGATGGTCTCCTTTTACCAAACCCTTTGTTTCTCGAGAAAAAAACATTCTTCTACATAAAATTTCTCAACAAGTTTTGAGTCTAACTACATTTTTCACTGAAATATTTGTTTGCCTTCGAGTTGACCCAGGGACCCGGATACTCACGGGCTCGGTTGTAACATGAAGCCCACTGTTAATCAAATCATATGTTATCAGAAACTGAATTTTGAAAAACCTTTCTCTTATTTATATTTTTGAGAACGGTTTCCAAAAATGATATTTTCCAAAATTTTCGAAAAGAAATATATGATTCAAAAATAAACTGAGAAATGTGAAGAAGCACTAACAAGTGACAACCAAACATTCATTAGTTTAGGCTGTTGACCCCAAAAACAAATATAAAGTTTAGGCTTCAAACCTCTATTCACGTTACATGATTATATTAGGGATAACCATAACAATCTAATCGATTAAATCCTTCATCCAAATTCAAATTATATGATTTTGAAGAAACTGATTGAGTTCCTTTTGTTACAAGATTGTCTTTGGCAGAAAGAATATTTTGAAATGGGTAAACAATAAATTATTGAAAAACGACCAAGATTTGAGAACGTGCAACTTTCCCAAACATCAGACACCAGATTCAATCTTCCATATGGACCATATCTCATCGGCACTGGTTGCTATTATTGTGTAACGATAGAATCGTGAAAAACAAATACAAAATAGAATAAATGATCTTAATATACCAAATTGAGAAAGAAAAAAATACAAAATAAATATGTGATTGTATATATAGACGTTTTATGAATATATGTCTAGAGATGTATCACATCACATCACTGAAACATATATTTTTGTAGTTTTACTTTTACTATGTTTAGATTGGTTAGAGATGCAACTGTAGGTTAATTGTTGTAAATGTAGCTTTGTTTTTTTTTTCTCTGTATAAAATATCTTATAGTATCTAAATATTTAATATAACTGTTTTGGAAAAAGACTCAAATATGAACAAACACAAAATATTTCGAGAGGTATTACTGGTAAAGTCTTATTGGTAAATCAAAGTCTGGAGACATTACCAATTCACATACATATTTTGGTAGAGTAACTATTAAGTTTAAAATTATATTATCGAATTACAGTTAAACCTTTATAAATTAATACTCGATAAATTAATAATCTTTACAAATTAATAAATTCTTCCAGTCTCGAGTTGGGACCAGTGTAAAAAGTGACACAAATCGATAAATTAATAAGATAATAACTTTTTTGAAAGTCCTATGTAAATATATGGTCCCATCAATATCATAAATTAATAATTGTATAAATGTATCAATTATATATATACATTATATGTAAGAAATTTTTTTGAAATATAATTCTAATAATTTTTTGCTTAAATTTGTATTTATTCTTATTTAAAATTTAGATTTAGTATTTTACTGTATCAAAAACTTTTAGTGTTGTTTTCTAAACATGATATTATGTTTTACTTGTAATTGATTTTTGAAAGATATTTTCTAGAATGAAAAAAATCCTTTAGAAATTTTTGAAAAGTTACTAAATTAGGAAAATCTCTCTATAAATTAATAAATATTAATTTATCGATAAATTAAAACTTCTCTAAATTAATAAAATATTGCAGTCCCAACATTATTAATTTATAGAGGTTTTACTGTATATGTATTTGTTGTAACTCACGGGTTCAATAGTGATAAAGGTTAATATTTCTATATCATGATTGAATTTGATTCCCATTGAACATTAACTATGCAGATTAATGGCGACAAACTAACGGTAATCTTTAACATCGGTGTTGATAAATCATGACGAAGTGCTTATGTGAAAAGTCGTTCACAAAATCGTTTACCATAGAAAAATGAAAAGATTTAAGATTTGTTAATCATGAATATTAAGACAATTATTTATTACAAAATTCAAAATTTAAGGTATTTTCTAATGATAGCGTAACAAATTAAAAAAAATACTTATTTACACAGAATATTATTTATACTATTTTTTTTCTAACATGATTTTAGTCTTAACCAAATAAGTTTGTAAGTTCAAAAATGTGTTGGTTATCTATTATAAAAATTACAAAATTTGATTGAAAAAATAATTATAATGCTGATTGTAACTATTTTCGTAAAAATGCTAATTGCAATATAACTTTTCTATAAGATTATTTTTTTATATAGCTTTTATTTATTTATAAGTCTAATTAAAACAACATGTACCCAAAATAAACAAAACACAAATCATAGTCAATGGTGTTTAAAAACTAATGTCTCAAACCAAGAAACATATCAATCTCCTTTAGTAATATAATTATAATCTTAAAGTTATTTGTTCACAACTTTTTAAAGAGCTTAATTTAAGTTTATGATTTGAATCTAAAATTGAGAGGTGGGCAGGACAAAGTGAGATGTCGAGACAAAAATACAGATAAGCTAATTTGTGCGGTGGATTTTACACAAACTTTGTCAGTCACGAGACTCTTTCTTATTCTAATGGCACCAAACCCTAGTTTTGTTCTTTTCTTCTTTACTTTTTTATTTATCATAAATATTTTATTTGGATTCTCATACTCTCATATGTCTCTTTCCCTATTGACCATATCTTTTTATCTCATCTCTTCCCTTTCTTGTGATATAACTTTTTACTCTATTATTATGACAAGTCGGGGCTAGATATGGTTGTAGTCCAATGATCTTATTATTTGCTAGACTATAGATTTATATGTATTGGACACACACACTTGATAAGACCATATTTTATTGATTCTATTAACTAGTAAGCACTAAATATAGTCTCGATATTTTTAGTCTTTTTTTTTTTTGTCATCTGAAATTTAATTAATAAAACTTGTTGTGGAAACAAGGAGAGATACATATGCCCAAACAAGGGAAACTAAAGCTGGCGGACAAAAGAAAAGTCCCCAGAAACTAAAGCCGGCGGAATACATGATTTCCCCGGAAACTAAGCCCTGTGAAAGGGAAGTTAAAAACAACAGAATTACCAAACAGAAAATTCGAATCGAAAGAGGACGATGCTATAAACTAAGAACAGAGGAAAAAGGCTAAAATCCTAAGGGAAGCGATAAACCAAAGAATTTCTCGATATTTTTAGTCTACAAATCATAATTTCTTTTACGATTCAAAATTATATATTTTCGACAAATAATTTCTATTATTTTATCTAAAAAACTCGGATAATTAGTCGGGTACGGATTAGGTTATGAAAATACCTTCGTAAAACCTTATAATATGATATTGTTTTCCGGATATTCGAGTGGGTGTTCTGACCTCAAATGAAGATAAATCCCTAAAACCTTGTAAGTTGTAACATGGTTTTAGGGAATCATGTTAATTTTTTTGGCAGGATAGGGAATCATGTTAATGGCATTAACTAATAGTGTGTACCTAATTAGTAAAGACATGTCTATTAAGAGAAAATTGACTAAACCGGACAATTTTGGTTAGACCGGATAAAGACCATGTGGTCCATTTAGCCTTAGTGATCATATGTATACTCGATCTAGTTGTAAGTTGTTGTCATGTAGCTAACTTCAGAATCTTACTCACTAACACTTCGAGTTTCTTCTCATTGGCACAAAACTTAACTCCATTCTCTTTTTCTCTCTCTCTTCTATCTTTCACCAAAATGCCATAACTCTCTCTTCCCCTATATACCAAAAATTAATCTGTATCTCTCTATCCATCAAGAGAGAGCATCACAATGGGCAAACAGAGAAGAACCATGATCTCATTTACTCTGTTTCTCACATTGACAATGATGTCATCACTCATCAATGGCGATACCGACTCAATTCAACTAAACGACGACGTTTTAGGACTCATCGTCTTCAAATCAGACCTCAACGACCCATTTTCACACCTTGAGTCATGGACCGAAGACGACAACACTCCTTGTTCATGGAGTTACGTCAAATGCAACCCCAAAACATCTCGAGTCATCGAGCTTTCTCTCGACGGTTTAGCCTTAACCGGAAAAATCAACCGCGGAATCCAAAAGCTTCAACGTTTAAAAGTACTCTCACTTTCCAACAACAACTTCACCGGAAACATCAACGCTCTCTCAAACAACAACCATCTCCAAAAGCTAGATCTTAGCCACAACAATCTCTCCGGTCAAATCCCTTCTTCTCTCGGTTCAATAACCTCCTTGCAACACCTTGACTTAACCGGAAACTCCTTCTCCGGTACACTCTCTGACGATTTGTTCAACAACTGTTCCTCTCTTAGATATCTTTCTCTCTCCCACAACCACCTCGAAGGTCAAATCCCAAGTACTCTGTTTCGATGCTCTGTTTTAAACAGTCTCAATCTTTCAAGAAACCGTTTCTCCGGTAACCCTAGCTTCGTCTCAGGAATCTGGAGACTTGAGAGGTTAAGAGCTTTAGATCTATCTTCTAACTCACTTTCTGGTTCAATACCTTTGGGGATACTCTCTCTACATAACTTGAAAGAGTTGCAACTACAGAGGAATCAGTTCTCTGGAGCATTGCCTTCAGATATTGGACTCTGTCCTCATTTAAACAGAGTTGATCTAAGTTCCAATCATTTCTCTGGTGAACTTCCAAGAACTCTTCAGAAGCTGAAATCTTTAAATCACTTCGATGTATCGAACAATTTGCTCTCCGGTGATTTCCCGCCATGGATCGGTGACATGACCGGTTTAGTACACTTGGATTTCTCCAGCAATGAGTTAACCGGAAAGCTTCCTTCTTCTATTAGTAACTTGAGGTCTCTAAAGGATCTAAACTTGTCTGAGAACAAACTCTCCGGCGAGGTACCTGAGTCTTTGGAATCATGCAAAGAGCTTATGATTGTTCAGCTTAAAGGCAATGACTTCTCCGGTAACATTCCTGATGGTTTTTTTGATCTTGGTCTTCAAGAAATGGATTTTTCGGGTAACGGTTTAACCGGTTCGATCCCAAGAGGCTCAAGCAGGCTTTTCGAGTCACTCATAAGGCTCGATCTTTCGCATAACAGTCTCACTGGAAGTATACCTGGTGAAGTAGGACTCTTCATCCACATGAGATACCTTAATTTATCATGGAACCATTTCAACACAAGAGTTCCTCCTGAAATTGAGTTTCTACAGAACTTAACGGTATTGGATCTTAGGAACAGTGCACTGATTGGTTCGGTTCCTGCTGATATATGTGAGTCTCAGAGTCTTCAGATACTTCAACTGGATGGTAACTCACTAACCGGTTCTATACCGGAAGGAATCGGAAACTGCTCTTCTCTTAAATTGTTGTAAGTCACTGTTTCTTGTATACATTTTTGCTTCATTGCAAATGTTTTCGTATATTGATTACAAGTTTTCTTGTTGCAGGAGTTTGTCTCATAACAATCTTACCGGTCCTATTCCTAAATCTCTTTCAAACTTACAAGAGCTCAAGATTTTAAAGCTAGAGGCTAATAAGCTTAGTGGAGAAATACCGAAAGAGCTTGGGGATTTGCAGAATCTGTTATTGGTTAACGTTTCGTTTAACCGACTTATCGGAAGGTTACCATTGGGAGATGTGTTCCAAAGCTTAGACCAGAGTGCTATACAAGGAAACCTAGGTATTTGTTCACCGTTGTTGAGAGGTCCTTGTACACTGAATGTTCCAAAGCCTCTTGTCATCAATCCAAACTCCTACGGGAATGGGAACAATATGCCTGGAAACCGAGCAAGCGGTGGTTCTGGAACATTCCACCGCAGAATGTTCCTGAGTGTTTCAGTGATTGTAGCAATATCAGCTGCGATTCTCATCTTCTCTGGAGTCATAATTATAACGCTGCTTAACGCGTCTGTTAGAAGACGGCTTGCATTTGTAGACAATGCGTTGGAAAGCATTTTCTCGGGGTCTTCGAAATCAGGAAGAAGCTTAATGATGGGTAAACTTGTTCTGTTAAACTCAAGAACTTCACGTTCCTCGTCTTCGTCTCAAGAGTTCGAAAGAAACCCAGAGTCACTTCTCAACAAAGCTTCAAGAATCGGTGAAGGGGTTTTTGGAACAGTCTACAAAGCACCTTTAGGAGAGCAAGGGAGAAACTTGGCTGTTAAGAAACTTGTCCCGTCTCCGATTCTTCAAAACCTAGAAGATTTTGATCGCGAAGTTCGGATATTGGCGAAAGCGAAGCACCCTAATCTAGTATCGATCAAAGGGTATTTCTGGACACCGGACTTGCATCTTCTGGTATCAGAATACATCCCCAATGGAAACTTGCAGTCCAAGTTACACGAACGAGAACCCTCAACACCGCCTCTTTCTTGGGACGTAAGATACAAAATCATCCTCGGTACAGCTAAAGGACTCGCTTATCTCCATCACACATTCCGTCCAACAACCATCCACTTCAACCTGAAACCGACAAACATCCTCCTCGACGAGAAAAACAACCCGAAAATCTCTGATTTCGGGCTATCTCGTCTCCTAACAACACAAGACGGGAACACAATGAACAACAACAGGTTTCAAAACGCTTTAGGCTACGTAGCGCCTGAACTAGAGTGTCAGAACTTAAGGGTCAACGAGAAATGCGATGTTTACGGGTTCGGGGTTTTGATACTCGAACTGGTGACTGGTCGGAGACCGGTGGAGTATGGTGAAGACAGCTTTGTGATACTTAGTGACCATGTTCGAGTTATGTTAGAACAAGGGAATGTGTTGGAGTGTATTGATCCTGTGATGGAGGAACAATACTCTGAAGATGAGGTTTTGCCTGTCTTGAAACTTGCTCTGGTCTGTACTTCTCAGATACCTTCGAATCGGCCAACAATGGCCGAGATTGTTCAGATCTTGCAGGTCATCAATTCTCCTGTTCCCCACCGTATCATGGATAGTTTCTAAACATCTTTGTGTTATAGTTAATTTTTCATTAGCTTTTCTTTTTGCAAATTTTACTTTGTCTGTGTCTTTTGTTGTGGTCTTTGTGTAGAGATTGCTTATTTCACAATGCTACGCTTTCTGTTCCTTCGTTATCATTATCGTAACAATCATTGACCATTGCTATCGTGACATTAATAGTTTTTTTCTTTTCTTTTATGAGAATTAATTCTACATGCATTTAGCAATAGTACAATTACAAATGTAGAACAATTTCTCACATTGAACAATTAAAAACATATTATAAAAATAATTATAAATTTATCATTCTAGATTTAATTTTCTTATATTTTTGGTTGCTAGTGTAAATCTTTTAAATTGCAAGAATACTCGACTTTCTAAAGGTTTCAAGGTAGTGACGGATTCAAACTTTTTAGTAAGAGCAAAATGTTAAAAACCAATTTTTTTTTATAAAACTCACTAAAAGAGTATATCATAAATACTAATAACACCCTAAAATGTTTTTTTTTGGAATTAATTTTTCATTGCTTTCAAATTTAATTTAAATAACAGAAAGTATATTTTGTTTTAGGTAAGATATATCATAACAAACTTGTACTTGTGGTTAAATTAAGTTGGGTAGATTGCATTCAACGTATTCTAATCATGTATTTTTCAAATAGATATGGTTCTGAAAGACCTATGACCAAATCTTATCCTTTATCTTTCTCTGTTGATGTTAATAGAATTGTCTGTCTTTTTTTTTTTGGGAATAGTTCTTGATTTTGTGTGTAGAACAAGAAAATGTGAAACTGTCATTTTATAAGCAGTAAAAAATAATTTGACTTGCTAAAAAGATAAAGATAGTTATGAAAATGACTAAAGGGTTTATTATGTCCCATGTGAAAAATGAATTTTAGCCGTTTGGACGAATAATTTCTCTTGATAATATATTATTTTTTACGTGACGTATAATTCATCAAATACATTAACGCATTCTTTTTTGTACCATATTATTTTTTATATAAAATTTTTGATCTGGAATAAGTTTATATATCCGTCATATATATGTGCAGTTTATTGTTTTGGGGTTCTAGTAATTACTTCTATATGATCACTTAATGCGTTAAATATTTTGATATATCCATTTACGCAAATATCAATTGATTCTTAATGTTTTGTAAGTTGTAACCATCTTGTATGGGGTTAGCCCAATGTGTTTGTATCCACCATATGATCCCTAAATACTCAATAAAAATGAAAACCATTCGACAAAAAAATTATCAATTGATTATATATTTCGTTTTGCAAATACTCTTCTGGTTTTTTCTAACAAGTTTTCCTATGCGGTTTCTAAGTAAGTTATGTGCTCTTCTTGTTGCAACTTAATCCAAAGACAAAAATGTAGTCAATAAATAATCAAAATGAGTTGGTTCATGTATTAGCTTTCTCTGAAAACAATCTTTATAAAAAAATACGTTTGGAACAATGTTTGATATATGTTATATTTGATTTAATTATTGTTGTCCGTCCATTTTGGTTTTCTTTATAAAGAAACACACTAATTCAAAGCATTCAATTAATACAAGGTGGGGTGGCTTAAATCGGGTAAGAAGGACAGAACAATAATGTGGTACATATTATTGTGAAAGGTTGTTTTCTTATTATCTTTTTTTTTTTGTATTCGACGTCGTTTTCTATCATCTAATAAAAAAGTTTCTGATTCTTTTATTTACTTGTAGGACAAAATCTTTTGTCACTAATTGATTTCTTACACCGTAGCTTTCCATCAAATTGAAATACACACACAAACACAAGCGCATCACGTTTCACGGCTACAATAATGTTCTTTTAGATTTTGTTATTTTCCTAAATACTGACGTAAAAGTCATATCCAATATAATTGTTTTGTCTTTTCAATTTCTTTTTATGGGCAGACCCAAATATTATGCATAAACATTATATATTAGAATATATTTTAGTTGTTAGTGAGCTAATTAGGTTTTATTGTATGGCGTGTGGAAACGGCATGCTTCCATTATATGCGAATGGTCTAAACCATGTGTTTTGGTATTCAATTATTATATAGACAATTAGTTAGGCCTTGGCTTTTTTTTTTGCGATTATGATATAATCTTATGAACCTGATAAAGAGAAGATCTAATCTTATGAACCTGATAAAAAGAAGATCTAATCTTGGTTCATTAAAATAAGGTAGTATTAAATTTGTACGGAAGTTGATAAGTTGTATACCTAATTTTTTTTTTTTTGGTAAAATGTAAAGTATTTAGGGTAAATTAGCTAAATAACCAATTCCTGAAAAGAAATTAAATATCTAGCACCATAAGTTGCCGAATTCAGAGAGTAACGCATGAGGTGTGTGTAATGACAACACACTCTTTCACCACACACTCCTTCACCCAAATTCTATACATATCATCATAGAAAAATAGAATAGTATATATTTGTTCAAACCAAAACTTTGATTCCGATGAATCCAAATAATCAATTATATATTTTTTGATGGAATGATACTAAACCCTAAGATAATATATAGGGAACCTAAGGGTTTTAATCTAAAACAATGATTAAATCACTTAACATCCTTAATCAAAACAAACAATTCATTTTAAAACGTATATAGTACAATGTATACGTAAATAGTATAT
>Ga0041059_1000298_pt1 | contig 35073 bp, 25 predicted proteins | sample AraColnosormetaG_FD_56232 | JGI IMG/M metagenome (GOLD analysis project Ga0041059, IMG submission 56232) | Arabidopsis roots microbial communities from North Carolina, USA - Col MF nosort | ecosystem: Host-associated > Plants > Roots > Unclassified | place: USA: North Carolina | collected...
TATGCATGCAGTGTAGAGTTTTTTTTTTTTTTTACGTCGACCTACACTTCATGGTCTATTTATGCATATCGTCAGTTCAAAACGTATAATTTCAAAATGATTAAAATTGCTTTTAAAATACTCATTAATTAACGGGAAGAAGTAAAGAATTATCTCGACTTTGGCATGGATAATAATCATACGAGCCTTATCATTTGGCGCGAGCGTGACCAGCGTGTGAACACATAAACTTGGCTAGATAGAAATATTTTTATGTATTCATGAACTTGTATTTATTTAAAGAGGTTCTTGATTTCTCCCTTAACTGTTCATAGTTAGGAGAAGGATTAACAATAATATATTATGTTGGAGCAATATAATGTGCCTAAATTTGTTTAGCGAAAAGGCAAATTTTGGCTTCACATGCATATAGAATAATATAAATATCTAATAAGCTTAAGTATTCATGGGTAATTTCAATTATATTACCAATTTACGATATACCATAGAAATTTTGAGAAGACGTACATATTTTCCTACCATATGGTGAGAAATATAAATTATAAGACAGGAACTGTACATATGTTTTTGTTTCACTTGAAGAGTATTGAGTTATTATACTAGAGACGAGCATGTATATATATTTTATTCACATGAGCTTATGAAATACCCTTAGACCATCCTCAATGGAAGTCTCTAAACATGGGTTTCTTAACTAACTTACAAGTATAAGTATAGATAAATAATATATTTTAATGATGTGTCTCTTAAATTTGAAGAAAATTAGATCAATTGTCTCTTAAGACAATTGATCTAATTTTCTTCAAATTTAAGAGACTTATCTAATATTTAAATCATATAAAATATTTATTATTTGTTTAGAGTTTTACTAAGAGTCCACTATTGTGGATGCTCTTAATCCTTACACATTAAAATCCCTACATTAAAATAATAATTATTTATTTAATTTTGAAGATAATAAAAAAATTAAACTAATTAATAAAAATATATAGTAATTGGCAGTATATAACTATATATATAGAAAAACATAACAAAAAACAAATTAATACTTGAGAAGATAAAGTAATTCACTGGCAGAAAACATAACAAAAACAAATTAATACTTGAGAAGATAAAGTAACACTGGCAGTGGAGAACTTGTGTTGCAGAGTACGGCAACGTGTTCGTACAAACACGTTTGAAATATTCTTGCATGTCATAACGCGTTTTGCAATATTATACTGTACTACTATTGTTTTGGGTTCTCATTGAATTCAAGAATTAAGAAATTAAAAATGCCAATATATAAATGCAAAGTTTGAAATACGTATTTGGTAACTCGTTTATTGGTATACGATTAAATATTATTTAGTATGGTGATTGATCTGTATACACACACACGCACACGGAAAACTAATGATTGTATACTAAAGTTTGTTCTCCATTTTGATATCAATATGAAGAGAAATAAACTTAGAGCAGCAAATAGTGGTTTGTGTTCGTGTTCTTGATGTGTCATTGCTTTGCTACAATTATGTATAGTACTGCATGTTTGCTAACCAAAACAATTAGAGAAGCCAAATCATTAATAGTTCCCTTCTTAGTATAGGGTTTCCAACATAAAATTTGATGTTAACACTTGCATTATCAGTCCAAACTGAAGCAATTGATTAGAATTATTATACTCATCATATATATGGTGTTGGAACTTGTGAAAAATGGATTTGTATATACAATTGGGGACTTCATTAATTTTTCGACAGATATGGCTGTGTTTTTTTATATGTATAAATGGCTGTATAATAATTGTTGATTAGTTGTAAATATAATCAAGAACACAAAAGTGCCTCGAGAATTAAAAACACACATGGAGTATGGTCAAGTTGTAAATTTTGTAATAATATCTTATAATTAAGGAGTACACTTTATTACAATCTTCAATCATTGCTGAATAATGCATGAATGGGTCACATATATATGAAGCTTTACATTTGCACATATACAAAATGAATTATCAACCAACATAGCTAATAGCTTCCACTTGGACACTGATTCTCATGCCCAAAATATAAATAAAAAAATACGAACGAAAGAAAAACAAACACTTTCGTGTAAGAAGGTAAAATACGACAGTCAGTCTATTCTCACGTATGTATGTATAATCTACTCACTGATTGAGCAATTAACTTTTATTGAACGATTAATTAGATTGATATAAAGCTTTAGAAATGAGAAGAATCACCAAAACGTTACAATTAGCTGTGTCAAGTAGTTTAAGAACACCAAGCCGTTATGATTAGCTCCAATTTGCCCAATTGTGTTAAAATGTGCTTATTGTACAAATGCAGATAAAGCATGTGATAGATGGAAATTGTTGCTACGCGTGCAACTTAGTTTTTTTCTATAAAGTTCAAGTTGCTTTACAGGTTTATTGGCAGATAATTTCAAATACCGAGTTATACAATAAACCCATTGTGATACTTAAAGAAAACATGTGTTTTGGTTTTGGAGCATTTCTATATAGAGATAAGGTATGTTGCTACCTTTCTTTTACAGATTTACTGAAGACTCGAAAGCAATAATCTATAGACTTGAGAACACAACACTGATCAAAATCTTCAGGGGTCTCTCTTTTAGTCAAATATACAGTATGGGTTTTATTGGTCAAAGAGATGCAAGGAGCTTAAATCCAAAACTTTGACGGTTACAAAAAGATAAAACTAGTACTTTGCAGTTCTTAAATCATTTTTTGCATGCTTCGTTTAAAAAAAAAAAAAAAAGTACCATTTACTTGTATGAATTAAACGTGAGTCACGAACTTTAGTATGACTTTGAATTTTGATGATCAATATGATGAGTAAATTTCTTGATTTGATGAACAGAATCAAAATAGATATATAAATGGGCCACATATATGGGCCTAATTAGTTGGGTTTAAATTAAAACATTTCAGTTGTGATTCACAAACCAAAAAACCTGGTTATTTGGAGTCATGCTTGTAAACCTGAATGGTTATTGATAATGTTTTGGTTTTCAATATAAACCGGAAGTTTTAACACAAACGAAGATTCAGTTAACCCTTGCTATCGAATTCGCCGCGCCTCTTCGTCTCCTTCACAGAGATACTCTTCGTCAATTTGAAAACTTCCAGGTAATCTCATCTTTTTCTTCTTCTTCTTCTCCTTCTATTTGTATTAAGCGTAGCCTGAGAAATCTCCTGGTCGGTTTTGAGACAGTGCCCTGTGCTCTAATTTCGGTTGATACCTTGACATGTCCGTCTCTTCTTCGAGGGTGATTTTTGTTTTTCAAATTCAGATTTAAGATGTGACCCAGTTACTAAAACTTCTGGTTTTAAGGTTGCCATCATTTATGTGGAATATCCTCAGCTCGATTGAATCTGGCAGTTTTTCGTTTTTCTCTTGTTAATGGTTTTTGTTAAGAAGCGTTTTGGTGTTTTAGTGAATAAGAACACTGCCAATCATCATTTCACGAACAATGGTATTAGAAAGTGCATAATTTTCTGGATGGCTGCTTCTTTGGTTGGAATTGTTTGATTCACATTTAATACATAGTCTCTATTGCTCAGTTTCCAATCACTTAAGAGCTCCGTGTTGGGTTTTCTAGAGCTACCGTTTGATGGATTTATGTGAGGCATCTTAATTTATCCGTTCTTTGTGAATCATCACTTCACTTGTGCTAAACTTGAGAAAACGTTTCCCTTGATAGTTTTGAACTGCAGCTGATTTCCGACTAAATTAAAGGAGTAATGGAGAGTGTTTCAGTGGAAACACTTTCAGAAACTGGAAACTCAAATGACGGTCAAACGAATCCAGAATTGATTGATAAGCATAAGAAGAGATCGGGGAAAAAGAAGAGAAAATCGAGGAAACTGGATAATGAGGTGAAGGATAATGATTCTCATATCAGTAGCCAAATTGGGAACGCAGATGAGGCCTTTTCATCTCAAGAAAAAAAAGAAGGGGAAAATGAGAAATCCACTAGTGAAAGTCAAGTTCGGTTATCCGAGAATCTTTTGTCTTCATTACCTGCAGAGTCCTGTCAACGAGATTCAGTCTCATGTGAAGAGCCTAGAGCTACACTACATCATACAGACCCAATCTCATGTGAAGATTCTCTACCAGATGATAATAGGAAGGGTTCTAGTACAAAAAAATCAAAAAGGAGAGAGAAGAAGAAGAAGAAAGAGGACTTGTCCTGTGAAGAGAAATTGTTGGATGAAGTTGAAAAAATCACCAGCGAAGACCAAGTGCATCCACCCAACAATCCTTTGTCAAACGGTATGGTACAAGAAAGGTCAGGTGAACTAACTCAGGATTCATGTGAGAAGCCTGGAGCGGCACAAATTTGTACAGACCCAAATCTGTCAACCTGCAAAGATTCACTGCCAGATGCTACTAATATGACTAGTTCCTCGAAAAGAAAGAGAAACAAAAGGAGGGATAGAAATGTACTGAAAGAAAGTGGTGTTGATATTGGTAGCACCAATGCAGAGGTTGCTGTAACTGACAATACTACTACTGAAGCTGAAGGATCAAGATCGATGAGTATAGAGGAAAACTCCGTTGCTAGTGTTTTGATAAATGGTTGTCTGAAATCCAAGGTTGATACAGTGGAACAACTAGATGGCACAGATGTTCAAATCAATGAAACTGTCTTCCAAACTCAGAGTACTAAAGCCAAGAAAAGGAAGAAGAAAAAAACCAAAACAATGGAGGCCTGTGATCCATTAGGAAATACTCTGCCGACCTCCACGGAAAGCGGGCCAGTAGAGTGTGTGGAAAATAATGATGGGAATAAGGAAAAAGATGGAAACACTGAAGTTAAAGAGGACGTTCGTGAAGTTAAATACGATACTATTTCTGAAGCTGAAGGATCAAAATCGACGACTAAAGAGGAAAAATCTGTTGCTAGTGTTGTGATAAGTAGTTGTCTGAAATCCAAGGATGATACAGTGGAACAAAAAGAGTGCACAGATGTCAACATCAGTGAAACTGTGGCCCAAACTCAGGATCCTAAAGCCAAGAGAAGAAAGAAGAGAAAGACCGAAACAATAGAGGTGTGTGACCCATTAGGAAATACTTTGTCTACCTCCATGAAAAGCGGGCCAGTAGAGCGTGTGGAAAATAATGATGGGAATGGTGGCCGAGAGTTAATTAGTTATTCGGCAAGTCAGACGGAAAATTATGTAAATGGGGAGGAAAACGGTATTCAGAATCTCGGAAAAACTAAAGAGAAGGAAACAGATGAAAACACTGAAGTTAAAGAGGACGTTCTTGGAGCAGGTGTATGTGATGTAAGGAGCAAAAAACGGAAGGGAAAGAAGAAGAAAACTTCATCTGCAGATATGGAGGTCTTTGAGCCATCAGGATCAGTAGAGTGTTTGTTGAATCAGTCAAACGAAAAAGACATGCAAAATTTTGATGGGAATGCTGGACAAGAGTTCGGGGGAGAGGATATGACAATTAAAATTGAAAAATCTGCAACGAGAGAGAAAAGTGGAGTTCAGAAATCTGGAAAACGTAAAGAAATGACAAAAGATAAAAATATTGAATCTAATCAGGATGCACTCGACGCAGAAGGTGTTAGTGATGATGGTCACAAAAGAGAGAAGAGGAAGATAAAAAACAAAACAAACTGCGAATCAGTTGCCACCATGGATAGTGAGTCAGTACAGTCTTTGTTGTATCAATCGAATGGAGAAGGTGTGAAAAATTATGAAGGGAATGCTGATGGGGAGATTGCCAGTAAGGATTTGGCTAGTAACATTGAAGATTCTGCAACTAAGGGGGAAAGCGTTCAAGATGATAAAAATACCAAAAAAAGGAAAAAGGATAGAAAGGGAGAAGTTGATCAGGATGCCAAGGGAGCAGAAGGTGTTAGTACGGTTGAGGTGACAACAAAGAAAAGCAAGAAGAAGAAAAATTTGTTAGATCATAAAACTGACAATATGGAGGAGGATAGTATAAAGAAAAATGAAAAAAAGGAAGAAGTTGATCAGAATGATTTGGGAGCAGAAGGTGTTAGCAAGGTTGAGGTCAAAACAAAGAAGAGCAAGAGGAAAAAAAATTCTTTAGATCATAAAACTGATGATATGGAGGGGAAGGATGATGTTTCATTACCTAGGAAAGATGAAGAACCAGAATTTGACAGGGAAAAGCTTGAAACGTCATTGTCAAGTTCTGTCTTAATACAAAATGATAACGTAGCTCAAGGAGTTATTTCATCAGAAACTGGAGATGTACCTAGATGCACATGTAAAGCTCAACGTACCAGAAAGTTGGTTATATTTGATTTAAATGGAATCCTTGCAGATATTGTTCAGGGTTTTACAGGTACATTTCTTCCAGATGGTAAAGTATCATACAGATCAGGTAAGAAAGAATCAATTTCAACGTCGCTACTTGTAAGTTGTTTTATGTTTCTTTTACTGCAGAGTAATTTCTTTGTCCTTTTATAGTCTTCAGGAGGCCTTTTCTTCCTAGTTTTCTCGACTTTTGCTTTGAGAGATTTGATGTTGCGATATGGTCTTCCAGACGTGTGTGAGCTTCTTGAACTGATTCAAAACCCAAAATGCATTGTCTTTGACTCTTCTTAGTTAGGTGTCTTATACATATACGAAGTTTAATTCCTCAATTAACTCTGTCTCTCCTTTTTCTCTTACTAGTGGGTTGGATTATATGATCAACATTGTCATGAAAAACCATGCGAGGAATCTGTTGTTCTGTTTTGTAAGTGATCCCTGCAACCTCTATGAGCTATTTTCTTGACTTTGAGAGTAGATTATGAGAAATGCAGTTCCTATATGAGAAGGACTGTATTATGAGAAATGCAGTTGAGATTGAGATTGTAGAAACACAGTCTACAATCTTTGTGAACTTTGCATTTCTTTGACTATGAGATATGTAGCTTACGTATGAGCAGAACTCATTCTAATAGTTGGTCCAAAAACCAGCTAGCTAATGAATCTTATGGACACAGGATCAGAATATATGCACTACAACGAAGTTTAAAACTCAGGAGAAGAAGGATAAACCTTTGTTCCTCAAGGACCTACGAAGAGTATGGGACCATATTGGGACATGCATCAGTTGTGGAAAGCGAAAGTATGATGAGACAAACACTTTGCTAGTTGACGATTCACCCGACAAGGCCTTGTGTAATCCTGTAAGTGTACTCGAGCACCTTTGAATAGGCTTATGCATTGAATGTGTCACTTTTAACCTCAACATCCGTTGGTATTGCTCTTCCTCTCTTTTAGCCACACACTGGAATCTTCCCTAGCCCGTACCAGTACACAAACCGTCAAGATTCTGCATTGGGTTAGTCTTAAATCACTCATCATTCTCTTTCAATAAAATGGTAAGCATAATAGCACACTGATGTTTTATTTCTTGAGACAGGGCCTGAGGGTGAGCTAAGGAAGTATCTAGAAAGATTAGCGGATGCGGAGAACGTTCAGAAGTTTGTAGCGGAGAATCCATTCGGTCAAACTGCCATAACTGAGACACACGAGTCATGGGAGTTTTACTCTAAGGCCGTCGAAGCACATAAGTAATTCCTCAACAGGAGTTTTTACTGTTATGTAAATGCTGTCGACTCTCTAGAGCTCACAACAAGCAAGTGTTGATGCACACACAGATGAAGTTCCTGTTGGAAGTGTAATTCAGCTCACTTTACATCTTAATTGATATTGTATCTCGTGTTTCGAAGAGACCAGCGTCGATACATTTTTAGATTCAGATTTGTAATTTGTCGTTGATTGTTTACTCGTTCAAAAATACATTATCAATTCAGAGTCTAATCGTCACATTTAAAAAGGAACCTAACTTCGAATCTTCAAGACAAATAAAATAAAGCGAAAGCAGAAATTAAAATTAAAATCATACTAATTAATTAACTTCCACTAATTAATGGAGAATAATATTTGCATAACTTGGAGGAGAAGGTGAGAATCAGACAGAAACCAAGTCTTTTGATTGATCACAAAAGAACAATTCGTTTTTTCGCTCTCTCAATTTTAATATCTTCTTCTTCTTCTTCCTTCATTGAGCTTCAGCTTCAACTGTACAAAGATTGGTAAAAGGAGAAGAAGAAGATCCATTAAACCGTATCTATCTTTTCTCTCTCCACTTCTATTTCCATGGCGGAGGGTGAAGAGAAGAACGGAATTATTGATTCGATTCCTTTATTCGCTAAGGAGCTTATTGCCGGCGGCGTCACGGGTGGTATAGCTAAAACCGCCGTTGCTCCACTCGAGCGAATTAAGATTCTTTTCCAGGTACCAACAATCATTATGGGTATTGATTCTAGATTACCAGAACTAAGATTGATTTGTCCTCTGACTCTGAGTCATGTACTCAAATTCAAGCATCGAAATTAGAAAGCTTTTAGTGTTTGTATTCTGAATTGGTTACACAATTGCTGGATTATAGAAGCTCATGATCATGTATTGATCTTTTGTCAGACCAGAAGGGATGAGTTTAAAAGGATAGGACTTGTTGGATCAATCAACAAGATTGGCAAAACTGAAGGTTTGATGGGTTTCTACAGGTACGTTTGTCTTTAGTGTTAGATGCGTTTTGGGATCTAGTTCAGTCAGATGATTCTGTAACTTTCGTTTTGGTTTGTGAACAGAGGGAATGGTGCAAGTGTTGCTCGGATAGTTCCCTATGCAGCTCTTCATTACATGGCTTATGAGGAATACAGGAGATGGATTATCTTTGGTTTCCCAGACACTACTCGAGGCCCATTGCTTGATCTCGTAGCTGGATCATTTGCTGGTGGTACTGCGGTTCTCTTCACCTATCCTCTTGACCTGGTCCGGACTAAGCTCGCTTATCAGGTAAGCTGCTTCAGATCTTGTGTTTTTATGTCTCATCTCGAGATAATACATAATTAGTAGGCTCATAGAGAGTTCAGCAGTGCAGGTTGTTGGTTCAGCAAAGACGCAAGTAAAAGCTATTCCCGTGGAACAAATCATATACAGAGGAATTGTAGATTGTTTCTCGAGGACATACAGAGAATCTGGAGCCCGAGGCCTATATCGTGGTGTAGGTACATTACTAACCATTTCTTTGGATTTGTTATAGATCTTCTCCTTCTCTAAGACTCAATAAAAAATTGATCTTTCTTTGGTTGCTTGTGTATCAGCTCCTTCTCTCTATGGGATCTTCCCTTATGCTGGTTTGAAGTTCTACTTCTACGAGGAGATGAAACGTCATGTCCCTCCGGAACATAAGCAAGACATTTCCCTGAAACTCGTTTGTGGGTCAGTCGCTGGATTGCTTGGTCAGACTTTAACATACCCTCTCGATGTTGTCCGGAGACAAATGCAGGTTTGATCTGGTTCTTCTTCTATCGAATCGAAGACATCCTTGAATCTTCATAAAATGATCCTGAGTAGTATTATAACCGAAACTCCCTGCAGGTTGAGAGACTATATTCAGCCGTTAAGGAAGAAACAAGAAGAGGAACAATGCAAACCCTTTTCAAGATTGCAAGAGAAGAAGGTTGGAAGCAACTCTTCTCAGGGCTTAGCATCAATTACCTTAAGGTTTGAGACTAGTTTCATCGATCTATCTTTGTTTTCGGACAATGAACAACCAAGTTACAAACACTTTTCCTTTCGGGTTTCTTTAGGTTGTACCGTCTGTGGCAATCGGATTCACAGTGTATGATATTATGAAGCTGCACTTAAGAGTCCCGCCTCGAGAGGAACCTGAGGCAGAAGCTGTGACGACACGAAAAAGGAAAGTTTTCACCTAATACTAAGATCAACCATATGATCTGATTCTTTGTGGTGTTTAAAACCACATATTATTATACTAGATTGTACATTCCATTTTTTGGTAGAGGAAACTGAAGCTAACACTCCTCCATATAAACAGTGTCAGAATCCCAATTGAAAACTCTAGGACCTCTCTATGTAAACACATAATTGCTTATACGTTTTTGTTGAATACTTTCCAATGTATCTTACCTTACGAAATACTGAGACACAGATTGTTGATTCTCAGGATTTCAAAATATTTATCATGCTCATCGGTTTCTTAACTCAAAAAGACAAATTGCAGAAGAAATTTTCCCAGTTCTATCTTGCAGGTTGAAACAATGCATACACATCATACTATTTCTGTTCAGGACCTTAAAGTAACAGGACCCCTCAGATTGCTATGACTTAGAATGGTTCTGCAGATGATTTTCAAGTGTCAAAGGCAACACAACAGAACTAGTAGACAAAAGCAGATGTGGCAAAAAACAAGAAGGAGGTCCATTAAGTTCTAGAGTGATGCTTACTTAAAACAAATGTGTATCAATGTTGAAAGTTGATGAGAAAGAAGACAGAAGTTGATAGGCTGAACAACTACACATACGAGTAGTGAGCTTGTTTTCTACATTATGGCAGATAGCAACAAAATTTATTACAGAGACAAGACATTGATGGAGAACATCGAAGCTGCTTCTTACAGAAATGCATATTCGGTTCGATTAAATTGCACCTACTTAGTTAATTCATACAACCTTATTATCTAGAGTTAAAGGTATGATACGGCAAATCAACAGATTTTACCAATACCAAACCGGCTCGATACATAACATTTTGGTTAGGTAGTTACAAAAGGAGTTATACTCCACTGCTTTGAATTCAAGATGTGATTCTCATCCCCTTGTGCTCCTCACATCTCTTCCTTCCTTTCACTGGAGATTTCTCGCATACTGATCCATTGTACAGCTTAAAGCCACAAATTACTTGACTTGCAGTTGCTGACTGAACATTTTCAGATGATCCGTGGTTCAATGTTTTATCTTTGTGCTGCCAACATCTTTTGCTGCCCTCAGGAGCACTTCTTGTACAAGGCAATCCATTCTTTGTTGTAGCTTCACATAAAAGACCCGAACCCTCTTGGTTCATGCCTGTACTTGTCTCAGGTTTGGATTTGTCCTCATTGACGGCTTTATCACGTTCTGTTGGGTTCAGCAGAAAAAAGAAGGCGTTAACTCTCATTCCCTTGTGATCCTCGCATCGTTTTCTCCTTGAAACAGGTTTACTTCTGCAACGTATCATGTCAGGTAAAATCACTCCACATATATTCTCAGTTTCTTCACATTCTCTTACGGTAGGAACTTCACACGGTATGTGGATCCCGGGGGAAACACGAGAAAGTCTCTTCCCTTTATGCTCTGTGCATCTCTTTCTTCCTTTGACTGGAGTTGTAGTGCAAGTAGTACCATCTTCTAGTAAGACTCCACAAGCAGAAGCAGAATCAGACTCATCAACTATGTCATCATGTTTCTCTGAAACCGGTTGAGGTCTAGACCGACTGAGTCTAAGTATAGATGGAAGCGAATTACTCTCCTTCTCAGCAGCATCAGAACTGACCTCTCTCTCTTCTTCAGAATCAGACTTCTTCTCTTCGGTTTGGTTGTCACTTTTGTTCTGAGTAGTAGGAAGAATAGTTTGAGACAAACCCTGCTTAAGCAAGTCATGATGAGCAAAAGATCTACTATAAGACCGGAGCCGGGATCTAATGCTTTCAGGTTGACCAAGATTAGCCACAAGAACATCATCTTTTCTGCCATGGTCATGACTGAGCTCATACAGACCCTGGAAGGCTCCTTGGACTCTGTTTCTACCAACAAGATCTTTCCCTTCTCTGAAATTTTCCTTCTCGTTGGCTCCTATCAGAATCTGTTTTCAAGTGTAATAAGTTTGACATTTAAAAATGTGTGTTTTCCAACTTCATTACGTAAGATAAAGAGCTTATATTGATGACAAACATGAGACTAAGCCACCTAGTTATCCAACAAAGATACAAGTTACAATGTGATGAAGAGAGATTAAAAATGTGACCTTTGGCTTTGGACCTAAATCTCGAGAAATTAAGGAGTAGTCCGCAAAAGTCTTGCGAATTCTGCAGTTTCTGAAATGGGTTTACGCAGAAACATAGATCGGGCGAAACCCTGAAAGAAACCCAAGAATCATCAATGGAATTACTCAGAATCTCCAGAGATCCAACAAAGAAACGTTGAAGAAAAGTGTGGTAGGCGTTAAAAGTTAGATCTTTAAATAAAAATTGCAGATATTTCCAAGAGAATTCATTCGAAATTCTGTTGATCTCGAAAGGGTTTTCAACGGAATGAAAGATGGAGCAAAACCCTAAACCCAGAATCTCTAAATTTCTTGAAATGCGAGAGTACCTGCCACTTTGAAAAAAAGGGGTCATGATTAGTTCGAATGTAGTCGTCTCTCTTGAACATGGTGAACACGACGGCGAAGGAAACGCCGTCACCAAAATCCAATCTCTTTTCTTTTGTTCTCGTTTCGTTTCCTGATCGGACTTGAGAGTTTGTCTGCTGCCCGACTAAATTTGACCGTTAAGGATGGAGAATTTACAGATAAAAGTTTTTTTTTTCAAATTTGAATTCGTCACTGCTAATGAATACTTGCAGAAACTTTTGAAGTACAGGCGTTGGTATAGTCTTAAATTGACCACCGTTGGATACTTCAACTTGAGCCTTTTTTGAAATTATAATTTTCTTTTATATGATCTATTAATGATGTACATTTGGAGCTACAATACTAGGAAAAACGAGCGGTGGAAGCTACTAACGAATTTGCTACTGAATTCTCCTCAACTACAAGTTCTCAAGCTCAGAAATGTTACAGGATAGAGCGCATGTTTAATCTACCATTTTACAAAACTATTAACCCGCCAATTAGCAAACCGATTTCTGTTCCTCCTTGTTTGTTATTCCACCTACAAAGATTCCAGTGGGAAGGATACAATGGACAACGTGAAGAAGAGAGACAAGTTGCAACTTAACAAATGCCAAACATTTGAAGAAGCGGCAACTTTCTCGACGAAATACAAATCCTTTACTCGGATTAGAAACTCGACATGTTAAAGGAGTTGGCTCGTGAGCCTAAGGCTTCAACTTCTTGTTATTTTTCTTCGAGTGAAGAAAAAATGCTTTCTTAGACGAGATGCAACTGATGCATTTTTGTTTGTGTAATAAATATGTAGCTTTTGATTACTTTCATTCGTTAATACAGACTTTAACGTTTATAGATGAATGAATTTGTAGGACAACTAACATGTTAACGTTTCTTCTTACCCAAGACAAAGCAGTGGTTTTATTAGGGCATCCTCTTATCTATCTAAAAACGGTGGATGTGTGTGTTAACTGTTAACTCACCAAGTTAATTTTGAAACCCAACACTTCCCGGTTTTACTCGGTTTAGGGAAGCTGATACTTGATAGGCGATGAACTCGAAGTCAGACTCATTTATTTATGTACAAAAATTATGATGCACCACATGGAAAATGCAGTCAACATATATACAGGGAAGCGATTTAACAAAATAATCTGTGATCAATCTGAACCAGGCATTGATTATTCACTTGAATCTTCAACTTTCTCAGAAGCTGAAGAAGAGATGTTACTGATACTTCCTACATTGTGTCTCTCTATCGCCTCTCTCAGTTTCTGGAACTGCATAAATGTTTGCAGACGCTTATTAGACTTAGAGGTCGCCATCAAGACTATACAATGCAGTAACTATTCTCTGGTTTCGTGATAGACAAGTGACGTTTGAAATTAAAGAAAGCTGGGACAAGAAGAACTAACCTTGGCAAGAGAGCATGAGAAGGATTCGACTTGGCCATCAGCACCGCGGTAGAAGTGGAAATACGGTAACACCTTGACGTTTAAGCTTTTGCAGAGAGACTTGTTCTCGTCAAAGTTTACTTTAAGGAACAAGATGTTAGGGTGTTCTTTCGCCGTTTTGCAGAGCTGGAAAAGAATAAGAAAAGAGTCTCAGCTTTAGAATAAGCAAGCCGATAATTTGAGCAAGCTTAAGAAACATAATGGTTCAAGACTCGCGAACTGAATGAAATGAGAGATGATCGAGTATACACGAAGAGATACAATCGTTAAGTAGCTAACGGGAAAGTTACCTTTGGGAACATTGCACGGCAAGAACCACACCAAGTTCCGTAAAAATCTACGATAACTAATCTATCTCCCGCATCTTTTAACGCGTTGAGAAACTGCTCAGCTGAGGTAATGTCAATCATGTTTGGCCCTGCTTTCCTCTCCCACCATTTTGGCTGTTCGGTTTCAGCAGCTAACGCTTGGACCTATCCCAAAACACACATACATTTCATCAATATGTAGCCACACTGACAACACCAAACACTCATAAAGTTAGATGTTATTTAAAAGCCCTTAACGCAACCTAGCTTCAATCAAAGTAAGACAGTGTGAACTTAAACACAGGACTAATGTAATCGTCTATGTGGCTGAGAGACCTAACTTAAAACATCTTCAAATGGACCAAAAAGACCACATAAAGAGTAATCACAATCAATGGCACATATAGAAATCCCTAATTTCCCAATCGACTACAAGTGACATAAGAATTAAGCAGATTTCTCAATAAGTGGAACATGGGTTCTCGAATTTAGGCCGTAAAGTTGAAATCCATCACAAAAATTTACGAAATTGTATACCTTTACGGAGAGAGACTGATTCCTTGATGAGAAAACAAGATTTCCGATCAAAGATGAAGTAGTAAGGGAGGAAGAAGAGCTCGAAGAGGACAGACCGTAGAATCTATTGCATGAACTCAGTAACTGTCGGGCCTCAATTGGTGTAGAAATCGGAGTAGAATTAGAAGAAGCGTAAAGCGAGAAGCTTAGGGATCGTAACGATGTCGTCGTCGGAGACATGACTTTTTGTTTGTTTTGTTCTGTTTCGCTCTCTAATTCTTTCCCCGGAAAAGTAGAATTCGTTTGTCAATCCTCAAGTATCAAACTAATTTCAAAACAACCCCATTAGTTTTGGTGAATTTTCTCATTTTTCCGATTTTTCTGTTTTCTTACAATTGTATCCAGAAAGAATTGAAAAAAATTATATGGTAGTTAAGGTATATTACAATAATCATGTTGTTCGAGTTTAATATCAATCTACAGACACCAGTACGACAGTACGATCTTTACTTCAAACCGTTTTGATCCCCAAAAGATTTTCATCAAGTATAAACACTTGACGAGATCTTGACAAATTAAAGTAATTCTTATATCAACTCTCAAAACTTAGAAACACAAAAAACATGCGAATGAACAAGAACAACCACATTGTTGGGATATCAAGTTCCATAAAAAATAAAATACAAGCCTTTCATACAAAATCTACTAAACCCCAACACTCTCTTATAATAAAGTTGGACTGACTGAAATTAATATATCACCGCAACAAAATTTCATGTATCAAATAATCTAGATATTACTAGCTATGAGGGCTTATGGTATGGTTTATATTTTATTTCTTAAGCATGCGAGTTATAATTAAAATACTTAAAATAATCACCCGTGAACCATTCCGTGCGATAGAGCCATTAGTAAAATGGCAGCCTCCTTCTCATCTTGAGGGAAAACTTGCTGATAAGCTGAACTTTTGCTCAACAGTAATGCTAGATCATCGAAATAGATATTGTCTGAAGATGATAACATCGTGGAGTTGCTCTGGGTCTCCAAATCCTCGGCTAATGCGGTCTCCTCTAGTGTGATCATTCTCTTACACGTGTTTACCTTTAGGGGCAAAGGAGATAAGATTTTATAAACTCCATTTGATATCTTGTTCTTGTTTTGCATCTTCTTCTTCATGACCGGTGGGGATACGCCAGAGACTGCGGTTGCGGTTGCCGTGGCCATAGCGGCCCGCCTGGCCTTCCTTTGCCTTATTCCACAAGCGTTACAAAGAGACTGTAATAACAAAACAAGAAAAAACATGATAATTTAGTTAATTATCTTGTAACATGAATTTTAGAAGATCTCAAAGATTAATCTGTTTAAACCAACTTATAATGCTACATGAAATTGTTTTTACCAGTTAGAGATTTGTAGATTTACTTTTCATTTGCTATTAATTAGTACTATAAAAAGACATATTCTTCGTGAGCTTCTAATAATCAATATGAGTATATATGACATTACTTAGGCATCTACTTTTAACATTAAAACCAAAAAAAAGCTTACGCATATATGTGTAATTAACAGACGTGTGATTAATACCTTGGGACCTCTCGGACCACTTCTCCAAAGAGGAGTCTTGGTTGTGTTACAATCGGAGCAAATCCTAATCACGCAATCGTTGTTATAACCATTCTGTCTTTCCGAATTGCTTAGGTTTGAGGATTGGTCGTTATTAGTGTGTTGTTTGCTGCTGTCGCTGGTGGTAATAATCGCCTTTTTCTTCTTCATTAATCTCACCTTCGAAGATATCCACTTGAGCGAGTTAGTTCCTGTCATGTCTTTTATTGGGGATTGAGGAAGATCGGTTTGGTCTTGATGATTATCTTTCTTCTTTATCGTCAATTTTAGTCGTGTCTCCTTCTTGGGCACCATTTGATCACTTGATGATGAACCACCATCAGATACAAAGTTCTTGGTCTGAAATTTCCATATGAATATAAACCATATATATAAGGATCAAGAGTTAATATATTGACATGAAATTCATTTGAAATTATACCTCGAGAGGTTGGGAGATATGGGTATCAAGAACATCATGAAAAGTGTTATTGTTGTACCCAACATATACTTGATCTTGGCGAGAGTTTATCAAGAAAGGAAAGTAGGAAAGAGACGGTGACATCAAAGAAGAGGGATTAGAAGAAGCTTGGTGATGAAAATGTTGTTGTTGTTGTTGTTGTTGTTGTAGATGATGATGAAGAGAGGATCCAAGAGAAGCGAAAAAAGGCTGATGGTTTTGATCTTCATTGAGATCTATTGTGTAATGAAAATTGGAACCCATGACCGATAGAGATCGATGAAGCACAAAAGAGAGGGAAGACGAGAGATTAGGAGAGATCAGGGACAAGTAAAGAAGGATCCAAGCTATACTATGTTTGACCCTTTTAAAAGGCAATATATAGACCACGAGCAGAAACAAATGTTTGTGTATATGTGTGACTATATACACACATATTAACTCTAGTAGAGTTAATTAGGAGAATTTAGAAAATATGGATAAAACCATTATTTAACTTGTTTGATGTATATATACAATATCAAAAATCTAATGTATAAAAAAGAAGTTATTAAGCAAAAAGAAAAACAAATTAAGAAATACAAATACCATTTCTTCAACAAAAAAGAAAAAAAAAAGAAGAATAGAAGTTTAGTTATATTTACTTCTTGTATTTTTTTGGGGGTTCAATTCTTACTTTTTATGTTTATAAATTTGAAAAACTGATTTGGTGAAAGATACATATATATGTAGTACATAGCATTATTAACAAGTGTCTTGCTCACTAACAAAAATCTATACAATTAAATCTTTTTTAGGAAAATGGATCCCTCGAAAATTTAGGGCAGAGACCAGTGTTATATAAACTTACGCAAGGATTATATGGCCATGTTTAGAGACTGATGAAGAGCAATCAACTGTCTGAATATTGGTGCTAGTAAAAAATGATATCGTTAGAGATTGTAAGAGATAATGGTAACGGATAGATTATAGACAGCTGAGATCTATACTAAAGTTTAGATAACCGATTGAACTACTAGTGCACTGCTGGTTAAATTTGCTTAATTCGAACTACAACGGCTGAGATCTAAAACTTATCTATAGTTATTTTGTGAATAAAAAATATTTATCGCCCTTGTCAAACTGTGGAGGAAAACACAAACCAAAAGTAATAAATTAAGAGGTTCACGTGAGTACATCTGAAAACAAACACATGAGACAAAATGAGTGTAGGAATGGTAGTGGACGACCCCAAAACACAAGTAATCCTATCTGTAATATTTCGTTACCCTATAAAAGAGAGAAACTCAACCATATAACAAATAACAAGTAGATAATAATAGTAATTACTTGAACAAGAGCCACACATATCATGATAATGATCAAATGATGCGTTGCAACCGGCTCCTCTGGATGATCTGATATAACTTTTCAGTACGGTTGTTGTATCAATTTTAGCAATTCTCTATCCTAAATGTCATGATTTTACTTTCTTAAAAAGATAAAGCTACGTAATTTGAATTCAAGATCTGTTTAATTGATCACGTAACAAAACTCCATCGTGAATTCATTCACTATCGTCATTGATCAGTCGTTGTCTTATTGGTTAATCATTGCAAAGGTAGAAGACTGTTCGATAAATACCCAACAAATAAAAAATAAAAACATGCAGGAACCTTCAAAACAGGATCAGTGAGGTTGATCGGTCATTTTTCTATTAAAATTAAAGTTTAGTGATTAACTATTGCATACACTGTATATCAATCATATGTTAAAAGACCACACACAAATTATAGTATTATATATAATATAACTATATAAGTATCATAACACTTGATCTTTCTATCGCATGTGATTCATCAATAATCATTCTTAGAGAGAGAGAGAGAGAGCAGTCCTGGACAGAGGGGAATCATAATTGAGCGGAAGAGAGGGAGAGAAGACAAGTGATAGGTTTAGAATGGCAAAGGAAGAAAACATCCCCACCTTAGTATTCGCCAAAACCATTCAATTCCTTCTGATCAAGTTTTACAGGTCACTCAGGACCCCCCACATACATTTTTTAGTTTATATATATGTTGTATTTCTACATTTCTACATTTTCACTTTCATGAGTTTAGCTACTAAATGTTTTAAAAAGTTATATAGTTTCAATGTGCTTTTGAAGTTTAATTTTGTGTGCAAATGAGACTTAATGATTGATTATTACTTAGGATTCACCGCAAATTCGTAACTCTACTATTTTAAAACTTTATAAATTAAAGCTTGCTTAATGAGCATCAAGATTCAAGTAAAGTTTGGTGAAGGTGGATGAGGTTTGATCCAAACGAAGAATAACATTATATAGATTGATCAGGGCTTAATAGATGAGTTAGACAACATCTTTACTGTTTTACAATGTGAATTATGATCCCATGACGAATTTATATATATAAAAAAACCCTAAAAATCAATACACGGATCAAAAACAAACAAAAGAAAAAAGGGAGGATCTATCACCTTTGAAAGTTCCTTAGCTACAACTTGCTTTATGCACATACATCCAATTATCGCAGCTAATACGTACGTAGCCCCACCACATGTTCAAATTTTTATAACCAAAACTAATATTTTTTACTTTTTAACAAAATGGTTAGAAAATAACCAAACATTAAGCTACATAGAAGTATACCAAAAGAAGTTCAAACATACAAAAACGTAGGCTCTAGACCTTTCTTTTGACAGAACCAAGTAAGGGACCATGCGAATTGGTTTGGATGTCTTTTCTTACAAACTCTCATATATAATTGAACATAAAAGCTGCCTATTGTAAGATCAAAGATGTATGATTATGGACCAAGTAAAGGTAACATATGTAATTTTCAGAAGAGGAAAAAAACTTAATACTTTATTTAACTCGCGCGCGGTCCGTTTCAGCGGGTATCCATCAACTACTATAAGCCCTAGTAGCACCCATTGAAACAATGCTAAGGGCAAGAGGGAAACATACACAAAGAACAGAATCTGAATCACAATAAATGAAGTAAGAATCCGATCAGATAGATATGTATTTAGGAAAAAAACAGAAGTGGCATGAGAAAAATAAACGATAGAGAGATGGGATACGTATGCGGCATAGGGATCACAAATTCTCTCACCCTAGTGACACTTTGAGAGGAACAAGACACATATTTAGACATACATATGAGACTGTATGTATATCTATATATGTGAATGTCAGTGAAATTGGGGTTATGTCCAACATTTTGGTACTTTTCATGACTTGTCTCTTGTTTTGGTTTCTTCTATATAATAAAATTTCCCAAAAGGGACCATTACCTCTCTGATCTTCACCACCGTATCAATCTGTCTTGTGACATATATTGATCTGTGTGATGTGAACTTTCTTTTTCTTCGATATTATCATCTAATCTTTACATGCATCATTATCACAAATATACTTTTCATTCATTAGATCGGATTTTCTAAGATTTTCTTAGCTATATAGTCCAGACTAATCTTCAACGTACGCATATATAGATATATATTAATTATGTGGTGGTCAAGCATATACGTCCCCAAACCCAAACCCAAACCCTAGAAACCCTAGAAGATAATCTCTGAAGAATAAATGCGTCGCCGTCGCTATCTTGTTGTCTACAAAGGAAAACGGTTTAGAACAGCCGAATTTTATCCAGGTTTGGTTCGGTTTGGTTAATGATCTGGTTTGGTCCATGTTTGCTTCTATCCCATTATTTTGTTATTGGGCTGAAAAAAACTGGGCTTTTAAAAGGGCATCTGTTTGTTCGAATTGAAACATATAATTTTCCCATTTTTTCTCCCATTAAGAGAAGAAACAAAAGATAAAGGTGGAAATGGGAGTATGGGACAATATATTTTGTCTTTAGAATTTACTTTTTCTTTTTTTTTGGTTTTAATGTTAAGACAGAAGTTACTTTTAACTAGATTAAATTCGTTTTTCGAGCACCTAACCAAGTTTTAATTTACAACAATGTTGATAGTGTGACACACTATACCAACACAAAACTTCTCTCTTTTCACTTGTCCAGCAGAATAACTTATGATTAGTTAGAGCATTGTTATTTCATTTTAGATTTGTTCAATGACCTCCTTTCCTCTGTCTTTTCATACAGAACGCGAAACGTAGGAGACGTCAAATTAAGCATTAGAAACCAATTTGTTTGTTTTTGTATTGTGAAAATCCAAGGTTTCGTATGCTCCTAACTACTTTGATACGCTATAATAAGGTGATATTTCTCCCGTTCCAATTGCAATTTCATAACAGTAATCTAGGTTTATGATAAAAGAATTTCCAACTTATTTGATTTTTCTTTTCGAACTCTTCACTTTAACATGCGATTTGTTTTGTTTTTCAAAATACATGTATAGTTTTTTATGAACAAAGTAAGTGTACACGGTATTATTATATCTGTCACAATGGTTAGTTGGTGAACGTTGGGGGATTGGATAGGGGGGTGTTAGTAAGATTTGGTTAATAGAGCCAGGTGGCATTCTTTGAATGGTTAGTGGGCGTCGAAGGTAAAGCTTTGTAGTCAACGAAGTTAAGTCATAAGATGCGGCAACTTGACTTTATCAACGAACCAATGTGTCAACTAAACCTCATTTCATCACTTCAATTATTGAATTATAGATTAACACAATATCCTACTATAGTTCACGAGGCCTACATTTGATTAATCCAATATCCTAACGAGTTAAATATTTAACATTTAACAGTCAAACAAACAATGCAACATTTCTTAAAGTTTGCCTAAAATTTAATTTATTAACATAATTTACATTCATATAAGAAAATATATATAGTTTGTCATCAATAAATATGCATTGCACGATCGACTTTTACTATGGTGTTCTACATGTTGTCTACTTAGAGTCACGGACCACACAACTTCCAATATATTCCATTTTCAAAGATTCATTATGGTCTATTAAATGTTCAAGAATAATAGATACAGTATGTTTTAACATATAAGTTAACATAAATCTCATAATATGAAATCAGTATGTTGAAAATCTACATACTTTAATTTTACATCTCTCTAAATATGATGTAATACTCAATCTTGAAACCAAACAGACATGTTAGAGACAAATATTTAATTTGGATTTTTTTAATGAAATTTGATAGATTTCATATCTAAGTGTGTTTGGTTATTTAACTACTCAACAAGAAAAAAAAAATTAGAAAATGGGAAAATGGATCTTAAAGAAATAGGAAAATTGCAAATTACTCAACTGGTAACTGGCAAGGTACCAAGCCAAGGGTTTAAAGTCACCCGCCCAAATGAAGTAAACTGGGTCCCACTAACTTCCGATTAAAATTTGTAAATGACAATGAGACAAAAATAATACTTCCATAATTCAAAATCATTATTGGCAATAGGAGAATTATAAATTGTTATTTATCCATGATTATATTCTTAATTACTCTCCCAAATGTTCTCATTTTGGTGCAAGTACTCTAATACTCCTTAAGATAGTATAATAATGAGATGACATGTGTGTCAACCTTAATCTATAAATAGCTTCAAGAACCTCATAACTCCAAACCCAATAATACCCAATACATAACATTTTCGGTGGAATCTTCTTTTCTCCACACACACCAAAGAAAAAAAAAACATCCAAAGGTTTGCAAATAAGGAAAAAGATGGGGTTAAATTTCAGGGAAAAGGCATGGATACTTCTGGGGATTCTTTGTTGTTCATCTTTGATTTGTTCAGTTAAAGCAATTGTCACTTACGATCGTAAAGCTGTGATCATCAATGGTCAGAGAAGGATCCTTCTCTCTGGCTCCATTCACTACCCAAGAAGCACACCTGAGGTATTCTTCAATTTCTTCAATACATAGAAAACAATTAAATCTCTTTTATTTGTGGTTAAGCAGAATCTTCATGCATTTTTTCTTCTTTAATTCTATGCATATTTTCTGCGTTATTATTGGATCTTTGTTTCCAAAGTTTTTCTGCACATGGAGTTTTCTTGGTTTTGCTTATAGTCTACACTATTTCATTACAAATTCCTTCTTTGTATAAGATAAAGTATTTATAAAAATATCTCCTGAATGCTATGTTTTATATATAGATGTGGCCTGACCTTATACAAAAAGCCAAAGATGGAGGGTTGGATGTTATACAGACTTATGTTTTCTGGAATGGGCATGAACCTTCTCCTGGACAAGTAAGTCAAAGCTATAACTTTTGATTCTTTAACTAATTCTATAACTTTGAATTCTTTAACTAATTCTATAACTTTTATTTCTGCTTTAGTATTATTTTGAGGACAGATATGATCTAGTTAAGTTCATCAAGGTGGTACAACAAGCTGGTCTTTACGTTCATCTCAGGATTGGTCCCTATGTTTGCGCTGAATGGAACTTTGGGTAAACTATATGGTCTAATTAATACAGATTAAATTTGTTGAATCTCTTTCTTTTTGATATAATTATTCATTGAAATATGTTTAAATTAATGGTTTGCAGAGGGTTTCCTGTGTGGCTCAAATATGTTCCCGGTATGGTATTTAGGACCGACAATGAACCTTTCAAGGTATAAAACTTATCTAACTTTCTTCTCATATGTTATAAAGTTTCCATTTTTTGGGATAACTAACAAAAAATTGATGTGATAATGAAAAGGCTGCAATGCAAAAATTCACTGAGAAGATTGTGAGGATGATGAAAGAAGAAAAATTATTTGAGACTCAAGGAGGACCCATCATTCTGTCACAGGTTTGTTTGTTTTCGTATTAGTTAGTACATAATGTCAGTAGTGTATATCCAAATGAATCTTTGTTTTTGAAAGAAAAAAAGATGATATTTACATTGTATGTTTTAAATGGGCAGATAGAGAATGAGTATGGACCAATAGAGTGGGAGATAGGAGCACCAGGGAAGGCATACACAAAATGGGTAGCTGAAATGGCACAAGGACTCTCCACTGGTGTCCCATGGATTATGTGCAAGCAAGATGATGCTCCTAACTCTATTGTATGTTCTTCTTCCTTTTTTCTCTCTTTAGTTATTACATATTTGCTTTCTGCTTATATTTTCTTTAAGCAAAAGAAGTAGTTTTGTTTATTATTTTTTTGGGGTTTTATTTTGTACTTAAAATATGTTATTGTGTTCTCTCGTAAATCTTTTTTTCTTAATGATACAAAAGGAAAAGAAAAGTTTTGTAGTATACTTTTTTTTTTCATTTTGTATTGTTTATTTTCTTGTCTTCTCTTACTTTTACCTCTTAATAATACATATATATACTCTATTAATTGGTTTTATTATACCTAACGATTATAATATATGTTTTCTTTAAGCAAAAGAAGATGTTTGTTAATTCATTTTTAATTTTTTTATAGAATCTCCTTTGTGTTTGTGTTCTCTAATAGCTCGAATCATCTTTCTTCGTATATTTTTCTTGGTAGGTTAGTCACTAATATTCTGTGTCCTCTACTCCTCTTTGATTTAAAGTTCTCTTCATTATTATTTTTTATTGGTAAAAACTTCATTATTTTCTTGTTACAATTTGACGTTTATATCACGCTTCCTAACGTGGGAAATAACGTTACTTCAGTTAATTTGATTTCCTTCTTCTCACATGTTTCCGTTACATGGACTTATCGATCAAAAAGAGAAATTTAATGGAATACATATTATTATATAGTTCTTTTTAACAAATGACAAAAAAAACAATTAATTGTTTATTTATTTGGTCGACAGATAAACACATGTAATGGGTTTTATTGTGAGAATTTCAAACCAAACTCGGACAATAAGCCGAAAATGTGGACAGAGAACTGGACTGGTTGGTAAGTCACACAACACAATTGTCCCTTCCAAAAATATTACTATTCAATACAAATCTTTAAGACCAAGAAAATAAAAATTTAATGTATCTTTTATTTTTGTACGAAATAACTTTTTTATTTGTGAATCTGCAAATAATTTATCAGGTTTACAGAGTTTGGAGGTGCAGTACCATACAGGCCAGCCGAAGACATTGCCTTATCCGTGGCTCGCTTCATACAGAACGGTGGCTCTTTCATCAACTATTATATGGTAACTTCATTCAGCTTCTCTATAGTTGAAACTTTAAATACTAGATTTGATTATTCATGGAGTGAGGAAATGTTGTTAAACAGTACCATGGAGGAACCAACTTCGACAGAACAGCCGGTGAATTCATCGCCACCAGCTATGACTATGATGCTCCTCTTGATGAATACGGTAATTTGAAGTCTCATTACCTACAAAACACAATGGTAACAAAACGATATTGAACCATCATCTAATACTTGTTTTGGTTTATTTTTCAAAAGGGTTACCGAGAGAACCTAAGTATAGTCACTTGAAAAGGCTGCATAAGGTCATCAAGCTCTGCGAACCGGCATTGGTCTCTGCTGATCCTACAGTCACATCACTCGGGGATAAACAAGAAGTAATGGATGCAATGCATATCAATACACATGAGAAGAGAAGAAAAACTTCCAAAAAAAGTTATTTACCTTTTCGTGGGCATGTTTTGTTTTTCAGGCTCACGTGTTCAAGTCTAAGTCATCTTGCGCTGCTTTTCTCTCAAACTACAACACAAGTTCTGCTGCAAGAGTCTTGTTTGGCGGATCTACATATGATCTGCCTCCTTGGTCTGTCAGTATTCTACCCGACTGCAAAACTGAGTATTACAACACTGCCAAGGTATATCAACTTTGAGAAAAAAACTTATCAAACACATTACCTTGTTGATATGTTAAGGGTGATGGTATCACTGAAATTGACCTCTGTGTTACAAGGTACAGGTCCGTACATCAAGCATACACATGAAGATGGTTCCTACAAACACACCATTCTCTTGGGGTTCATACAACGAAGAGATTCCTTCTGCAAATGACAATGGTACCTTTTCACAAGATGGGCTTGTGGAACAGATAAGTATCACCAGAGACAAGACAGACTATTTCTGGTATCTGACAGAGTGAGTAATACTAGAAAATTCTTGACAACATTTTGGTTACTATCTATCTTCCTGTCTCAAAGGGAGAACTCACGGTTGGTTTTGTCTGTGGATATAAATCAGTATTACAATCAGTCCTGATGAAAAGTTCCTAACTGGTGAAGACCCTCTTCTTACTATTGGGTCAGCTGGGCATGCTCTTCATGTATTCGTTAATGGCCAGCTTGCAGGTAACATTAAGATAGGCCAAACTCATCCTCATGGTAGCTTGCCTTTGTCTTCTGTTAAACATTTCTTTGTTTCAGGAACTGCATATGGATCACTGGAGAAGCCAAAGCTAACATTTAGTCAGAAGATCAAATTACATGCAGGGGTCAACAAACTTGCTCTATTGAGTACTGCAGCGGGTCTGCCGGTTAGTTCTCCTCAGTTTATCTCTGCGCTTTTTTCTCATACACTGATTACGTTCTAAGCTTCCTGGTCCTTCATTGCTCACAGAACGTTGGCGTGCATTATGAGACTTGGAATACTGGAGTTCTTGGCCCAGTGACACTGAATGGAGTTAACTCCGGAACATGGGACATGACTAAATGGAAATGGTCTTACAAGGTCCTCCTGAAATTCAAGAGAAACGAGTTTGCTTACCAACAATCATTAACAATGAAATAAACATTTGTTCATTTGTGTTTCAAGCAGATTGGTACTAAGGGTGAAGCTCTGAGCGTTCATACCTTAGCCGGGAGTTCAACGGTAGAATGGAAAGAAGGATCATTAGTGGCTAAAAAGCAGCCCTTGACCTGGTACAAGGTAAGAGAAACAGAGGAATCAATGAATCATGACCACCAACAAAGTTAGATCAATATAATGAAAACCGAAATCCACAGGGCAGAATTTTCACCATCTCTTTTTGCAGTCTACTTTTGACTCACCAACAGGCAATGAACCATTGGCTTTAGACATGAACACAATGGGGAAAGGTCAAATGTGGATAAATGGGCAGAACATCGGACGCCACTGGCCAGCATATACAGCTCGTGGGAAATGCGAACGCTGCAGCTATGCCGGGACTTTCACAGAGAAGAAATGTTTGAGTAACTGTGGAGAAGCTTCACAAAGATGGTGAGTAAAACTGCCTAAATTCTTCTTCTTCTTGAGTCCAAATTTGAATCAAAGGTTTGAACTTTATCTTCGTTTTCAGGTACCATGTGCCTCGTTCATGGCTGAAGCCAACTAATAACCTTGTCATTGTACTTGAAGAATGGGGTGGTGAACCCAATGGGATCTCTCTTGTAAAAAGAACAGCCAAATAATAGCTTTCTGACTCCATTTTTTTCAGGATAAAATCTGTTTCTTTGTGACAAATTTAAGGCTCTCTGCAAGTCATTGATAGAATACAGATATAAATGTACATATAAACTGGGAATTATTGGCTCATATAGATGAAAATTATCTCTATCTTGCCTATAAATATACTACAAGTCTACAAGTGTATAATGTATTTTACAGACTAATAAAAAAACAAAGCTTTTGAATTCCATTTTCATTGTCTGCTCTAACTTCATCTCTAAGTTTTGTAAATGCTTAAACACTGTGATATCTAATTCTAAGTACACTACAGTAGTTGATTTAAAGATCATAAGACACGATAAATTGTCTCCACCAAATATTCAATAATCAAATAGAAAAAATCAATAAGAAACTTTACAAAATCAATAGAAAAACACTGAGCTGAAGTACCTTGAAGCAGATAAGACCAAAAGCTCAACTCCAGAATCATCGCTGATGTCCAGCAGAGTCAGAGAAACGATAATGCTCCGAGACCACATTGCTCTCTTTTTTACTATCAGAAATCTATTGGGCCTTTGGACCTCCTACAATAAAGCCCATATAAAAGGGAAAGCTACCGTTTTACGGTTGACTTTGGACTACAACGACGATACGGTTTATTGCATGAAGATGGTCATAAATGAGTTCTGAAAATAGCATCTCCAAGCTTATTCCGGAAATTCTAAATAAAGAAACTTATTGTTCTTATCTACGATACTAGTACTAACAATCTCGTTGATGGGCAATAAAGTATTCTTGGTCACTTTCAGAAATATCATTAGTGGACATTTATTAGCAGTGTTCTTGGTCTCTTTGTGCATTTTCATAGTCAGCAACTTTTGTCGTTAATGATATCTTCATTTCAAAAATTAGCTACTAAACGACTCAAACAAATGTGATATTATAAATTTACTATACGACTCAAAACGAGTTGTGATATTATTTTAATCGTTTGACCACCCACACAAGCTAAGTAATGCTTCAAGTTGATTGATCACGATGTGGTTTCTTTAATCCCAACTTGACTTTGTGGAAAGATTAAAGAGATTGAAGATCCTCTCCTCCACTTGAAGAGCTGCATCCATGTGTAGAAGACAAATTTCTCTGTTGCTTTCTTTTTTTTCCTTCACTTTCTTCACTTTCTTTTCTTTTCTAAATCTTTTTTGTTTGTGTTTTCCTCTTTTGTGTCTTTTTATTTATTTATTTCTCCCACCTGTTTTTCATTGACATATATAATATAATTCAAATAAAATGACACATTAAAAAATTAAATGACAATCACTTAGCCAATTTTACTTTGCAAATGCAAGTAGTATTTAAAGTTGAAAACCTTTGAAAAGAGAAACTAAAAGTGTAAAGACAATATGAATAAAAAGCTCAAGGAATGAGAAAGAAAAAAAAAATGTAATGAATGATTTATGTAAAAGTAAGCTATTTTTGAAATAGAATAAAAAGCTCAAGGAATGTGATGTTAGAAAACTGTACGATTATCAAAAGAAAAATGTGGGCTCAGGGAAGAAGATGATTATGAGCCGATGAGACAATAGAGTCACGGGGTTAAAATACAGATTTAAACCTTGGTTCAATGAGGTCAATAATGTAAGAGTTTTGTAGCCTGTCAGAAATAGATGTAACTATTTCAAATGGATGATCTTCTCTACACAAGTCACAAATACTAAACAAAACCACAACTACAAGGACTATTTAACTGATAATTACGTTAAGACCAAAACATATGTACTGTTTAATTTCTGACTTTGTTAGAAAACAATCAATATAGAAAGACAAATTGATAAATAAAACCATATGAAAAAAAAACAAAGACCCATACAACAAATCTAACGCAAGGGTCATTAATGATTAACCAAGACAAAAAATATCTCTAATATAAATATTATCCACTACTTCATTCTTCACTCTACGACACACAAAAACAACAATGGAGCTACTCACAAGCTTGACCAACTGGTTAACTCCGACGACTCTCTTCCTCCTCCTCAATTTCACGATCGCCACCATTTTCATCACCAACCGGTTCAGTTCCTGTTCAAGAAAACACAACCAACATCAAGATGGTTACGGGTCGTCGGGTCATGACCAAAATCAGGCACGGTTTGGCAGACCTCCTTCGCTCATAGACAGAGTAAAGTCCATCAACTTCCATCTGTACAATTCTCCTTCACCAGAATCCGAGATCCACTACTCCGGGTCGGATCCTAACCCGAACCCACCTCCTTCTCTCTTGCAACGGGTCAAATCCATCAACATGCCTTACTTCAAGTTCCCACAACACAATTCTGAAGGAGATTACGCTGCTTACGAGCTCATGACCCAACCCGACGAGACTAACCGGGTCGACCCGATCGACAAGATCCCGGAGGATGACGTCACGACCGAACCTAGATTCGGAGCTCCATCACTCTTGCAGCGGGTGAAATCCATAAAGCTTCCTTCTTTATACAGATCCGACCCAGATCCAACACCAGAAGTGCAAACACATACGAGGACGAAGTCGGAGTCGAGTAAACCGGCGACGAAGAAGAAGAAGAAAGCTACAAAGAAGATGATGAAATCTGCTAGCGAGAGACACATCGGCCGGGAAGAGGAGGAGACAGTTGAGGCCGTGGAGAAGAGAAGGCCGGAGACGATGAGAGTTGAGAGAACGACGTCGATAGGAGACGGAGGAGAAGAAGGTGTCGACGATAAAGCTTCAAATTTCATCAACAAGTTTAAGCAACAGCTTAAGCTACAGAGGCTAGATTCGTTTCTAAGGTACAGAGAGATGCTCAAGAACGATTAAGTGAAGATTACGCTTTTACCCTTTGTCGGAATCGTCTTTCCCTCGCTTTCCAATTTGTACTTTCGTGGTAAATACCCCTGAATCTGAATGGCGTTTAGGTCATTTACGATACGTATTTTCTAGTTTGTGTTCTAGATTTGGTGATGACTGGATGACAAAACTAGTTTGTGTCGTGTGCGTAATTGCTGGATCTGGACGTATGAGTTCCACTGCACTTTTTTGTTTTTACTCGATGGTAAAAGTAGTTTTTATGCTGTTTTTACGTGGAAAAAAGTATTTCTAATAATATTATTTTCTTTAAATCGAACATTCATCGATAATTGCGACAGAAGAAAAACATTCATCGATACTTCTCTCGTCAGATTCTAGTAATATTAATGTTTGTTTAATTACTAAATTGTTCTGATTAAGAACAGTAATATTTGTTAATGTCAACTGGATTTATTGGTCTATCTGTTACTTCTTATGGTATGGAGTTGATATCAGTTTACTATTTATTGAACCACTAATGACAACGACGGTTCTCAATCTCATGAAACGTGCTTATATCAACATATATACATTATGAAGCTATTAATCATCTCAAAAAATATCTGGTGAGTAGATAATTACAAGAATTCTTCAGTTATTATGATGAAGTTTGTTTAAAGCAAGAAACTAATAAAAGGAATAATTTGAGATATGACTAGCTGTCTAATCACGGTCGACGAAGATATTTTTCGTACATATATTTTTCAAGAGTGTGGGTAAGTATGAAATATCTCAATTTAGAAAGAGTTGTTATACGATTATTGTTTTCTAACAATGCAAATTATGCTATGACCAATATGTTTCAGGTGACATGCCTCCTTTATCTTTTTTTTTTTCTTTGAGAAAGATTATATATGAATGGTTGTATGAACGTACAAGATAATAGAGTAAATAAGCTAAAGATAATCATAGCTTCACGACAATATATCATTCATGACATTTGATGGTGTGTGACCTAGATGGCTGGGCAATCTAATTTGCAAAAAATATTGGTTGTTAAAGCCCGACACAGGAAGGTACTCCGTCACCGGTTCCCCACCAATGCTTTTTTTTTGTGTGGAAAATCTTTGTTAAAACTTCATTCCAGTGTGAAAGGAGTACTATCCAAACCCTAATTTAATTTCAAATAGAAAATTGACAAGTGTCAAATAGAAAAGTGACACTGTCTTTTCTCTCTGAGATTCAAAATCAGTTGTACTTGATGCTCCTTGCATTCGGCTGTCGGTAGTTGCAGCCATAGACCATAGTTAGAACCCGTTAAAGGGTTTTGTCTCTGTCCTAAGTTTTGAAGAATGGGGTTCACGGATCACTTCACGGGAAGGGAATTTAAAAGTCACGTGAGTGTCACATGGGTCGAGTCTCTCTCTGAGTTAGAGAATCTCTGAGTTAGAGAGTCTCTCTCTGAGTTAGAGAGTCTCATATAGTTTTGTCTTATTCGGTTTTGTGGTCGAACAGAGGAATGGTCCGATGATATTCTGAAGGAATGACCAGCCTCGAAAGTAATTGTAGGAGTTTAACATACATTATGCTATTTAGATTTTTAAAACACATGAAGCCTTTTTCTCATTAACACTCAAACTTTATGAACAAAGTCGTCATTTATTAGAAGGAAATGAAAGATCACCACTAAAATAATCTCTTGAGTGAACAAGCTGATCACAACCGTATATATAATTGGCTAAAAATAACTATATTTGTTTGAAACGCACTTGGAGCTAGAATACACATGATGCTAAGTGAAGAACGAAAACTATACAACGCAGTCACGTAGATGAAAAACTGATATATGTACGTTTCAATTTATTTGAAACTCACGAAACATCATGATATAGGACATACATCATTTTTAGTTGTGGGAGTGAAATGGAATATGATTTCCCATTCCTTAATCCCCGTTCCCGTAAGGTCGTTTCAAAAAATCCCGTTTGTCCACTTTTAGGCGCCGGTGAGAGAGTTTTCTATTAGACCTCACCGCAGAGGTTGGTTTCGGTGTGGAAGACTTTCCACATTCCTCCTTGTCCTCACTAAAGGTCTTCATCAGAGTCTCTTGTAGTTCCATGTACCTTTGCTTCTTTTGTAGCCGTTTCTCAGGAGTATCTTCTTCTACGCTAGCAAGATGATTCAAGTCCTCAGTATCCATAAAGTGATCAAGCGAACATCGTTTGAAGTAGCGTTTCCCCAGTTCCACTGAAGATACAACAAAATAAAGTTCTAAACATCATTTCTTTGTTGGCTAGAAAAGAGATGACATATAAGAATCAATCCATACCGGTTTTACAAAGTGCTCTTAGTCTACTCAAATGCTTCTCATGGATTTGGAACGGCGCCATATTTAGGTCTAGTGATGTCCGCTTTTCACCAATGTGATGATCAGGCTCGAGACTAGAAGCTGTAAACTCGCATGTTTCCTCCAATTTGGCAATACCCTGTACAGTTTCAGTTTCCACTGGAAAGAGAAGTCGAGCAAGTGCAACTGAAAAGTATAGACCATCGTTATCATTAGTTCCACTCATTTTCCTACCCGAAATTCGATATTCAAGTGAAGGAAGAAAGCATACCTCGGTTTTCATAATAGAGCAACCTCATCCTCAACTCCTCTGGAGTTACTGGAAGAGAAAGTGAAGCCTCTATAGGCGACAAATATTCTAGTTTTTGTTCATGCTCAAGTACCTCTATGCATAATCCGCCTTTCAGAGAAGGCGTACCGTCCTCCGTACTAGTTTTGTAGTCATCCGCTTTAGTGAGTCGTTTTACAATCACTAAAGCGGTTCTACCATCCAATGTTGTGTCTAAAATATTTGCCCCTTTCATTAACAAAGATATTATCAACTTCGGCTCCTTCCGCATCGCAGCAACATGAAGCACAGTGTATCCCCTCGGATTTCTAAGGTTAACATCCGCAAGCTCAAGCTCGAGGAGATCATACGCGGTCTTCACAGCGCAGTGAGCGATAGCAAAATGAAGAGCATACGCCTCATCGAGATTGGTGTGTCCTTCTAGCAAAAGCATCTTGACAAGCTCAACATCATCTGAGTCTAGCGCCTTGTATATGTTCTTGACATGCCTTTCTAGTTTAGGTGGCTCTAGACAGAGCGCTTCGCGGATGTCTATGATTTGCTTGAAAATGTGTTGAGGTAAAGACTTCTCAAGACTAACTAGTTCTATATCAGACTTCACGATAATTTCTATGCATCTATCCAAAAGCTTCTTGTATGTTGTACCACATAGAGTATCAAGCTTGAATATAACCAAGATGTCTTCGACTACAACTTTGTCTACAATTTCCAAGAACTGCCTCTGAAATGAAAACAGAGGAGACTTAAGATGATGTTATGAGTCAATGAGAATTTAGTGGATTGTGTTTTACCTCATACAGAGTAACTAATTCTTGAATCTGGAAAACGAAAGACAGATAAAGAACCTCCACCATGAAATCCACCTTTGACCGGCAAGCCACGTGGCAACAATCGTCGTCTACGCAAGCAGAAGCTCCCTTCGGCGGGGACCTCACTCTGCCGCTGTAAACATACGCCAAAACCGCCACAACCGAGTCAAAGCCGACTTCGTAATCTCTGGCGATCTCTTTCAGCTGGAGCTTCACGGTGGTGGAGGATTTTTGTTCCTTCACGGTGGCTAAAGCGCTTTTGAAGACAGGAATTCTCGCGGAAAGAATACAACGGTGAAAAGAAACTTCCCGGCCGCCGGCGAGAACTAGCTTAGCATCGCTGTAGAACGTCTCCGGCGAGTCGAAAACAGACTCGAGGCAGTTAGACAGAAGTTTAAGAGCTGATACCTCCGGTGGCGTGAGAAATTCCGTCGGATAATCAAGAGATGACTCGGCGGCGAAGAAGCTATTGCCGCTTGTGTTGCTGAACTCGTATGAATCAGAGAATCTAGCGGTGGTGGTGGTGGTGGTGGTGGCCATCATCACGAGATCGGCGGGAAACAAAACAGAGTCAAGAGTCTAATAACAGTGGAATTTCAAGAAACAACGACCGAATCGTTTCATTAGCAAATAAAAAAACGTATCATCAACAACGGTCTTTCTCAAGCACCTTTATTAGTAAATTTCTTGGAAACTAGATAGGTTTCTTAAAACGGAATATATTACGTCAAATACTCTGAATGGTAACGAAGCGGTCCCCTCTTCGCATGTCTCCAATTTACCAAACAGTGTTGCGACTTTTGAGTTTGTTTTTCATAACACCAAACACAAACAAGTGTCTCAAGTTTATTTAGCTAGCTTTTTTTTCCCCTCATTTAGCTCTAATGATGCATTAAACTTCTTAAGTAGTATGTGATTAGTCCAAATTGTGGATGTTCGGAACCTCACTTTCTTTGTGTTTTCCTTCTACAATAATTTAAATTATAATTAGTGTTGAACAAGCGGAGGCATTTAGTCAAATTACTCATCTTAAAGGTGAACTGATTTCGACCGATTTAGACTTGACTAATATAATATGGTCATAGTCCAATTATTCATCTTTTGTAGTCTTACACAACAAAATGGTTACCATTGAAAATCAAAGGACGGTGAACAAAAGAATAATGATCATTCCCACTACCCATTACTATCTAAATGGTTATTAAAATCTCTTTCGTCGACAAAGTTTAGGTAGGGGATGAAGTAGTGAATGCAGAGACTAGGGATGATGATGCTTGATTCATAAATTAAATACCAAGGTATATTATTAAAGTGCTTTAGAGAAAATAAACACACCAATAGAAAAACGAACGAAACTCCTACAAGATGAATTTCACTTTTAAAAATCCCAAAACCTTTTCTCAATCCTCATTCTTGATGAACAGAGAATGACCTGAATTATATTTTCACGCAATCCTTTTATGTCTGGTAGAGCGTAGTAAAAGATTACTGTTGCTTGCATTCGGGTGGCCTCTCATCTTGTTTACCTTCACCAACTATCTGAGATCTCCCTCCCTTCTGCAGTCCAAGAGGAAAAAAAAATTAAGCAGATGATTCTCACATTTATCACAAACATAGACACTGATTGCTAGTTTGCTACTATAGTAATAAAATGAATTCATGAGAATGGTTCTATCTCGTACTGCCCATGCCATGATTAAAGAGCTTGTTTAGTCTCTGCTGTGTCATTCATGTATCCTTCTCAGAGTCTTCTACGTAACTACCTATTTACTGATTCATACTTTTTAGGATTGCTCAGTTACTTTCAGCAATCTGTATGATTCATGGGCCTCTAGAGCCTACATTTCCGATATTAATTTCTATTTTCATCACAATGCTCAGCCTGAAACTTCTTGTGTTTGGTTATTTGAATGTTGGAGTTCCAAAATCAAATAAACTTTAGTTCTGAAAGGTTACATACCTTGTTGCCGATTGATGGCTGCAAAAAAAAATATTAAGCGATTTCAAAGGATTAGTAAAAAACTAACGTGGCA
>Ga0041059_1000299_pt1 | contig 35024 bp, 31 predicted proteins | sample AraColnosormetaG_FD_56232 | JGI IMG/M metagenome (GOLD analysis project Ga0041059, IMG submission 56232) | Arabidopsis roots microbial communities from North Carolina, USA - Col MF nosort | ecosystem: Host-associated > Plants > Roots > Unclassified | place: USA: North Carolina | collected...
TGCGACGGTGACCCGACAAGATTATTGCCGGGAAACAGACCGAGAAGATTAAGCGTAAGATTCTCAACGAATGTTGGAGAAGGAATCTGATTTGACTGCAACGGAGAAACCAAATAACAAGCACGCGGCTGATTCGTTTTCCAGCGAGGATTTGGTCTCACGCGGAGAAACCAAATAACAAGCACGCGGAGATCAATTATTTTTATTTTCGTAGAATCTGATTGAAATATTAAGAAAAAAGAGAAAAAAGAGAGGAAAAGAGCAAAGTAAGTAGGATAGATGGCTAGTGTCCAGCAAAATGGGCAACGGTTTGGCGTTTCAGAACCTATCTCTATGGGAGGACCAACGGAGTTTGATGTGATCAAGACAAGAGAGCTCGAGAAGGTTTTACTGATATCTTAATGCTTTTTTCTTGTAATGCTTTATTGTTTTAGTTTTAAAGTTTACTCATGATATACTTCTTAGTTTTATACTGATTGATAGTATATTGAGTTGTGTTATTTGGTTGTTCAGCACTTGCAAGATGTTGGATTGTACGAGAGCAAGGAGGAAGCTGTTAGAAGGGAGGAGGTTCTGGGGATACTAGATCAGGTTTTGTAGTACTTTTGAATCCTAAGAACTTGTGCTTATGGAGTTTTCATCGATGTTAGTAACGAACTCTTGATAAATCTTCGTTGTTGATGTGTCCAGATTGTAAAAACATGGATTAAAACAATCAGCCGCGCCAAAGGGTTGAATGATCAGCTGCTTCATGAGGCGAATGCAAAGATATTTACTTTCGGTTCTTATCGACTAGGGGTAATGATTAAGATCTATAGAAGATTTAGCTTTGTTTTAGTCATTCTTCTTGTATTGCGAAGTAGAGGGAAAGGGAACAATGTGAATTGGTGGAAACTGTGTTTTGTTTCTGTTGTCTTGTCTTGTGAGACGTCCCTGAGTGGGAAGTGGAATCACTCGTCTTTACATGCTCTTTGCATTCATTTAAACATATTGAGGTCTCAATGTTATATATGTCACTTGAATCATATCTAACTGAGCTTTTCAGTCATTTTAATTATTGGTAAATCTTAGACACAATAGGGGGCTATTTATGGTTGCAATTGGTTCTTGGAGAGAATTCAGAGTCCTAAAGAGTTCCTTCTCTCCGATTTCTAGCATATTGAGTGCTCCTATAACAGTTCGTTTTACTTCTTCAAATAGGTACATGGACCTGGTGCTGATATAGACACTTTATGTGTGGGACCTAGACATGCAACTAGAGAAGTACTATAACCTCTTGCATCTATATGTTGGCTGATTATTTCTTCTGTCAATTTATTGTGTTCAATATTCATCTTTATATTTTCCATTAGGGTGATTTCTTTGGTGAGCTACAAAGAATGCTGTCAGAAATGCCGGAAGTAACTGAACTGCACCCTGTGCCTGATGCTCATGTTCCATTGATGGGATTCAAACTTAATGGAGTTTCTATAGATCTCCTTTATGCACAACTTCCACTCTGGGTTATACCTGAGGTAATTTCTTGTCCACAATGAGGTGATTGTTAGTGAGGACTAGGAAATTCGTAGATAAGTATGTTTTAACTTATCGAATTGAACCTCACTAAACTCATCCTTACTGATTACAATCAATTAGTTTCACTCTATTACACAGTTTACATTATGTTCATGAATTTAAATGAATGTTATGAGTGGATCTCGTAGAAAATAGGTAATCTGAACCTGGAGCTCTGGTCCTGTTCCTCTTATGGAGGCTTAAATGTGTTCCCTGCCTGATGTTAATGGTGCAGGACTTAGATTTATCACAGGACTCCATTCTACAGAATGCTGATGAGCAAACTGTTCGAAGTCTCAACGGTTGTAGAGTTACTGACCAAATCTTGCGTCTGGTTCCAAACATTCAGGTTTCGTGCTCACTGACCATAAATCTCTTATCTTCTAAAATTTAATTACTCATCCATATGATTTGCTTAGCCTGAGTACATGTTTTTTTCTTTGTTTCTGAGCAGAATTTCAGAACAACATTAAGATGCATGAGATTTTGGGCCAAACGACGTGGAGTATACTCTAATGTATGGAGAATTCTTCTATAATGCTCTTCTATTTTTTATGTGACTATCATGTTGCTTAAGTAAAGTATCTTTCTGACAATTGCTAGGTCTCGGGATTTCTTGGTGGTATAAACTGGGCATTGCTTGTAGCTCGGATATGTCAACTTTATCCTAACGCCCTCCCTAATATTTTAGTGTCTCGGTTCTTTAGGGTCTTCTATCAATGGAATTGGCCGAACGCCATTTTTCTTTGTTCTCCGGATGAAGGATCCCTTGGTCTTCAAGTTTGGGATCCTAGAATAAACCCAAAGGATCGGTTGCATATAATGCCCATCATTACTCCTGCTTATCCTTGTATGAACTCTAGTTACAATGTCTCTGAAAGTACATTGCGGATTATGAAAGGAGAGTTTCAGAGAGGAAACGAAATATGTGAGGTAAGATTTCGATAAGTCCAAATAGTTGGCTTCTATGCAGATTCATGGACTTATTACAACGGCTTGATGTCTTGCAGGCTATGGAATCAAACAAAGCTGACTGGGATACCCTTTTTGAGCCATTTGCATTCTTTGAAGCGTATAAAAACTATCTACAGATAGACATTTCTGCTGCAAATGTCGATGATCTAAGAAAATGGAAAGGCTGGGTTGAGTCACGCCTCCGCCAGCTCACACTGAAGGTGAAAAGCCATGTTTACTTTAACTTGAATAGTTTCTCTTGATTTTGCTTTGCTAATGATTTGTCTTGGATGTTTGCATTGTAATCTTAGATCGAGAGACATTTTAAAATGCTTCATTGCCACCCTCATCCCCATGATTTTCAAGACACATCCCGGCCACTCCATTGCTCTTACTTCATGGGTCTGCAACGTAAACAAGGAGTTCCAGCAGCAGAAGGCGAGCAATTCGATATCAGAAGAACCGTTGAGGAGTTTAAACACACTGTCAACGCTTACACATTGTGGATTCCAGGGATGGAGATTAGTGTTGGCCATATAAAACGGAGAAGCTTACCTAATTTTGTGTTTCCTGGTGGAGTTAGACCTTCACATACCTCTAAAGGAACATGGGACAGCAATCGCCGTTCAGAGCACAGAAATTCTTCTACATCAAGTGCACCAGCTGCTACTACCACTACTACCGAAATGAGTTCTGAAAGTAAAGCTGGTTCTAACAGTCCAGTTGATGGGAAGAAGAGAAAATGGGGAGATAGTGAAACACTCACCGATCAGCCAAGGAACTCTAAACACATTGCTGTTTCAGTGCCTGTAGAGAATTGTGAAGGCGGGAGTCCAAATCCATCTGTTGGATCAATTTGTTCAAGTCCTATGAAAGATTATTGTACAAACGGTAAATCTGAGCCTATTAGTAAGGATCCACCAGAAAATGTTGTTGCTTTCAGTAAGGATCCACCAGAGAGTCTTCCGATAGAAAAGATAGCCACTCCTCAAGCTCATGAAACTGAGGAGCTTGAAGAAAGTTTTGATTTTGGAAACCAAGTGATTGAGCAGATATCTCATAAAGTTGCAGTCCTGTCTGCTACTGCAACTATACCTCCATTCGAAGCTACTTCAAATGGCTCTCCTTTCCCTTATGAAGCAGTGGAAGAACTTGAGGTTTCTTATTTTTCTTATCAATTTTCGATACATAAATTGTTCTCTTGATCTTATTCCTCCTGTCTGATTTCTCTTTTGTTGAAAGGTTCTTCCCACGCGACAGCCCGATGCGGCACATAGACCTTCAGTACAACAGCGAAAACCGATAATCAAGTAAGTGATTTTGTGTCTATGTTTACTCTTAACGTTTGAATATACATTTTTGGATTTTGACAAAGATTGTTTGTTTTTGTTTGTCTGATTATTCGCAGATTGAGCTTCACGTCTCTAGGCAAAACCAATGGCAAGTAATAATGGCTTTTCCCTACATTGCCAAGAATCTCAGAGCACTTACGGAAATTCGAGATGTTAAGTTGAGGGGTTCTTGTTACTTTATGTCTTATATTTATATGCTTTTCTTAGATGTTGCATGATCTCATGTAAAACTCGTTTGGATAAGATTAATGTAATGTGTTCTTGTCTATGGATCCCAAACACTTTTTCTGTCATAAATAAAAGTCTGGGTTGAGTTTACTTCACATATATATATAAATGCAGACTCAAACGTTAAAACATTGATTCTTAGTTACGTGCGTGTATGCTATATGCTAAATTACTCTCTACCTGTCTTAAATCTACCTAGGCAACAGAAAACATAGATTTCAAACTCTTGATTTCAATCACATAAATAGACCCAACAAAGAATATAAGATCTTAAAAAAAAAAAATTGTGATTGCTAAATGCAAAAACAACAAATATGAATCAAGTATCAGATGATACAGATCTCTATACAGCAAGGTGGCTTGAAAGATCTTGAGCTATCAGAAACCCGACGAGATACAAAAGTCTTTTAAGGCTTGCCATATGCTGCCTTCTTACAGACCGGACAAGCATTCTTCCTCGAAAGCCATTGTTTCACGCAATGGACATGAAAGCTGTGTCCACAGTTCAATTCCCCAACCTCATCCTCTCTCTCATACTCATCCTGTCACCATCAAACAATAAGGAATAGCATTATGAAACTCATGATCTGTCTGAAGTTTCGAGAAGCCATTGACTCAATCTGGAGTTTACCTGACAGATGCTACATTTTCTATCAACAAGAGTATGTGATACGGATGGTTTGATTTTCCCAAGACAACGATGTATCTCGCTTTCTTTTAGTCCAGTATTCACATAACCAATTCTATCACCAAGCTCAAGAAGTTGCTGCGTAGACCAAAGCAAACACACTCGATAAAGTTGAGAAGATGAGATTGCAAGTGTTTTTCTCATGAGATTTTGAAAAACATACCTCGTATGACATGCTATCAACATCGAGCCTCAATTCGTGGTAGTTATCACGGGAATCTGTTATTCTTCCCATTACAAAACCATTCTGGAGCATCCTCATCTGCAGTGAACAGCAGGAACATGACTACACTAGCTGCATGGTTTAGTTCTTTAACTTGCTCACTTGCTATTAGCCATCCAAAACAGTTTTACAGCACCATACAGCACCAAAGAGAACGATTACATTATTTGTCTTCCACTCTATCAGTCACTAGAATATGTAAGAGACAACTCTAGAATAATCTCTTAGTTGATATGAAGCCAAGTGACAAGTCAAACCTTAACATAGTGTTGAGTGTGATCAGTTAATAAACTAAGAAGTCAAATCTATAACATTTACCAGATGCAAGAAAGACAAGGCAACTATTTGGCAAGAACATTCTACCTCGGTAAGATCATCAGGGTAAGAGCGTGGAAGATGGCCACGACATCTACTTGACAACATCGTTGGTTCAGCGCGTGATGATGTCACAAAAGTAGAATCAGAGTTGAAGATATCATGAGAATGAGTTTCTTGATTGAGAAACCGAATGGGAAGAACAGAAGAACCCTGCAGAACATTTGTAGCATTGTGTTATCATTTCTCAAACACTTAGACATGATGATAGATTCCTAATTTTCAAGTCCTCTGAAGCAATGCGTTTCTTTGATCAAAATAAATCCAACAACTCCCCTAACCAATTGAATCCAACCAAAAAGAAACTTAAACAATGCTAAGATTCCATCCTCTAGCTAAACGAGACAAAAGCATGATAAGATTCCATTCTCTAACCAAACCAGAGTTCGATTAGTTTATTGAGCATCAAACCCAAAAGAACCACCCGCACGTCAAACAAAGAAATTTTCTATATTATCCTCACATGAAACAAAAACTAATAATAGAGAACCGCTACATCTAAAGTAGACCCTTATGATTTGTCTAAACGAGAATCCAAACACATATATTAATAAACCAAACCAAACTAACAATGGCCCAGCAATTGGCATAGAGCTAACTACAACCACTAGAGCTCCAACCACTCCACACAGTTTCTGCCTAAACGATACCATTTCCTCAAAGTCAAAGTCAATAACATAATAACACTAAATTCATCATCCAACTTTAGATCAATTTACCAGTGTGTGATTATAATTGTTGTTATCCACATCAATTTTGCGACGAGACGACGGAATATTCCTTCCCCGAGGAGGATCAACCGATCGACCAATTACAGCATCCGTGGAGAAGCCTAATCCAGGTCTGCACCAAACATCAATAACGTCTCTAGCTTCTTCGCTTAAAATCCTAATCGAACCATCTTCGTAGCTTCCTTTATTCTTCTTTTTCTTTTTCTTATGCTTATGCTTCTTCTTCTTCTTATCTTTTCTAATTCTGGCATCCAAATCCGCGGAGTAGCGAATGACGGAGGGAACAGAAACCTCTTGAGCTGCTGCTGCTGCTGCGGCATAGCAACCCATCCCTCGAAACGACGACGTTTGGTACGGTTTCTTCCTCGTGCTTTCGTTGGAGGAGGAAGTCGGGAGGGGAAAGAAGGAAGACATTGCGGAGTTACAGAAGCGATTAGGTTGTGAAATCGGAAGAACGACGTGGCTTAGCGGCGGATCATCGTCGGCGGCGTGGAGATGACGGATTGTTTGGTTTCTAGCTCGTCGGAGTCTGATGTGCTCGCCGATTGTTGTAGAAGACATTCTCAAAGAAAGAAAGTAAAGGAGATAATGGAAATGTGGGAGAGAGAGAGCGAGACACAGTGCGCGGGGAAGGATGAAAGAGAGTGATTTCAAGCTTGATGATGATGATGATACAGTTTTTGTATAATGATTATAGCTTTTCCTATATAATACTATTAAAGATTTTTTAGTTTTTGTTTTTACATGCAACCATTAGTATGAGATTCCAAACAAAATCAGCTCATGCATATCTTTTGTGAATACTACCAAATTAGAAATAATGATTTTATAAGAGATATTGTTTAGGTTAATTTGAGTATTTCTCTGGGTTTTTAACTTTTTTTGGGCAATTTAGTTTAATGATTTTGCTTATTTTTGGTTTTTCTATTCCAGAAAAGTAAATTTTAAAATTTTTAAAATGATGCTTGCTTGTAAAAATAGGAAAGGTGTCAGTCACTACATGACTCTTTTAAGTCGAAACAATCTTGTTAAATAAATAAAAAGAGAGAGAGTGATTAGATATTATTTTGGTAGAGATAAAGAAGAGACACAAAGTCCAGCTGAAACATCCTACGATAAGCTTAAACATCAAAAGACCACTTCTTTGGTTGGTTTTAATATTTGAACAATCCTCGTATACATAAAGTTGGCACTCTTGAGCTTTGAAGACATCCAGCAAAGCCTTGATGGTTGATGCTCATCGCCACGAAGCCTGAACCGTTTTCCTTTCCAATATTACATTATTGTCTACCAGACCCGGTTCAACCAAATCGAACCCGACTACATTTTTGTAACACGAAACCATCCGAGAACGTTGCAAAACTGATTCTAGCTTCATCATTAATAGGCTTTTAAGAGCCCAAAACTACAAATAATAAGCCCACTTCAAACTGATTTTATAGCTTCCACATTAATAGGCCTAATAATGGTCATTTGGATATTATTGAGAATGCAACAAATATAAATGTGAAACATTAAATCAAAGAAAGTCACGCCAAAATAGGTTATATACATATACTTTTAATTTGCATTTTATCAACAAAACTACAATTCAATTGAAAAGAAATTATAAATATTGTAGAAAATTATTTAAATACAAAAGGAAATTATGTAAAGTTAGGTGCATCTGCCACTTGTTGTTATTACCTTATTACAAAAAATGAAAGGAAAAGCTCTAAAGCTTGGCCCGCAAGTCACTTTAGTGTTGTAGCTATAAAAGGGAAGTTGACCTTGGGATAATCTACTCCTCTGCTCTCAACGTCATCTTCTATATTCTATAGTTTCTATTTGTCCTTCGTTCTCTGCTCATCCATCGATGGCGAATAATCATCATCCCAAGGATGAGGCTTATCTCTCATCCGTCATCCCCAAGCGTATCAGGCTCTTCGAGGAAATCCAAGCCGAGCAGCTTGAGCAGCTTCAATCTCGGCCACACGATCCAATCAAGTAAATACGTTTATGATTAATTGTTCATCATTTTCACTAGGGTGCATCAATTTGTTTGCTAAGCTAGGGTTTTGCAATTAGTTGATTTCTGGTTTTTGTTTCACTGCTTAGGATTACTCTTCTCCCCGACGGTATCGAGAAAGAAGGAAGGAGATGGGAGACCTCTCCAATGGACATCGCAGTGCAGATTTCTAAGGGTTTAGCAAAATCTGCTCTGGTTTCTTCGGTTAATCATGTCTTGTGGGACATGAATAGGCCCCTGGAAGGTGATTGTTCCTTAGAGATTTTCGGATTTGACAGCGACCAAGGCCGTAATACTTTCTGGCATTCTAGCGCCCACATTCTAGGCCAGGCTCTCGAGCAGGAGTATGGATGCAAGCTATGTATTGGACCCTGCGAACCCAGAGATGAAGTAAGAGCTTTGTTCTGTGTTTTTTCCCCTTAATTATGTTTCTTTGGCTAAAAGAGTAAAAAAAGGAGGAGTCAATATTGTTTGGTTCTTGGTATTTCATCTGTAATGTTGCAAAGACGGGCTATCTCTGATGGTAATTGTTATTGCAGGGCTTCTATTACGATTCACTTTATTATGGCGAGCTGGGATTAAACGACAATCATTTTCCAAACATCGAAGCAAGTGTTGCATATATATCTTTTGCTGACATCTTTTTTGTTTTGCGGTATGGAATGTAGAATTACCCATTAGAATGGCCGAATTTGGAGTGTTACACCGAAATGAGGACAGTGGAGCACTTGGTGGAATGACCCGTGTCCGACGGTTTGTACAGGTATGTTTGCATCTTTCTGGACTTTTCTTGTGGTAAAATGTTTAAAACTTAAAAATTGATTGCTTTATATAAAGACTAGCGACATTCAAAATGATATCATGATTAGTTAAGCAGCTTATTTGCCATGTTGAAGTGAAGAAGTTACCCCTTTACTTTACTTTACTTAGTAGTTTGTCAATTTGATTTTAACCCTTTTGTGCGCGTGTTGCTTAATTAAATAACATTGTGCATACTTGTTTTCAGGATGATGCACACATATTCTGTAGAGTGGATCAGGTTTGTGATATTTGTTTCTTATGCAGCAACGTTGGAGCTCCTTATCCTCCCAGTTTCTTATTTTATAGAAATATTCTTATCTATTTGCAGGTTGAGGAAGAAGTGAAGGGTGTGTTGGATTTCATTGACTATGTTTACAGAATATTTGGGTTTACCTATGAACTAACGCTTTCAACGGTAGGATATTTTCACATTTCTTCTCTGCCAAACCTAATATACTTTGCATGGTATGGTCACGTATCTCATTGTTTGCATGTTGGTTTCGACTTCAGAGGCCAAAGGATCACATTGGAGATTTGGAAACATGGGCTAAAGCTGAAAATGATCTTGAAAAAGCTCTAGATGATTTTGGAAAGCCATGGGTTGTATGTGTCACTACTTTCTGATGCTTCTACTCAAAACTTTATAATTCATAGAGAGATTCTAAAGTGTGATGTTTTCTGAAGATAAAGGAAGGAGACGGTGCATTTTATGGCCCAAAGATAGACATAACAGTGTCTGATGCCAGGAATAGGAAATTCCAGTGTGCTACTATACAGGTTAGGCTCCCAAACTCTTTTTAGTTTTTTCCTCTGTTTTTTGTTCTTGATCTCTTACAATAAGATTTTGATCCTTATTTGCTTCGTACCAGCTTGATTTTCAACTTCCGGCTTGCTTCAAACTGAAATACCTAAGTGAAAAAAACGAAATGGAGGCACCTGTGATGATACATAGTGCGGTGTTGGGATCTATTGAGCGTATGTTTGCCATATTGTTGGAACATTACAAAGGAATTTGGCCCTTCTGGCTTAGTCCCCGCCAGGCCATAGTTTGCTCTCTTTCAGAGGATTGTAGTTCCTATGCCAAACAGGTTTTCTTACATTCTTTATTTATGAACCCTCACACCTGCAATTCTTGCAGTGCCTAATCTCTAAGCTTTTTGTTTCCTTTGCACGTACATTCAAACAGGTACAAAAACAGATTAATGAAGTCGGGTACTATGTTGATATTGATGAAAGTGACAGAAGCCTCCGTAAAAAGGTAAATTCTTATGCATTACAAGCTTTCCAAATGTTTAGGTCTTTGAGCATATTATACAAGTGAGATTATTTAAGGCCATAAATTTTTATCTCGTAAAGGCTAGTTGTCTAAATTTCATTATAAAATAAAGTCGTTTTTTCTTGGTAGATATGAATGTATATATAGAAATTGCAAAGAAAATGCATAGTTATATGTGTTCACGAGTGTGATGATTTTGTTGTGTTTGTAGGTGGCAGATGCTCGGGATGCACCATACAACTACATACTGGTCGTAGGTCAAAAAGAGGTTGCAACTGGACAGGTTGAGTGTCTCACTTTTTTCTCATGATTCATATCTCTTTGACCATCGAGCTTCTCAAACATTGATTGATCTTTTTGTTTTGTTGGGACTGTAACATTTTCAGGTGACAGTTCGGCTCAGAGAGGACCCTGAAGGCCGTAAAGACTTGCCAGAGATGAGCATCGAAAGTTTGCTTGATGAATTCAAGTTCAAGACAGTCAACTTCCTCTGAGATCCGATGTTTATGGTTTAAAATTTCATTTTTCTGTTGATGATGAATGTATTTCTTTTATAATGGTCTTTTTCATTGTACCAAGACACATTTTGGAATAAAATGTACTATTGAAGTATAATCAACCAATTATCAAAATAAAATCTCGACTTTTGGGACAGTGTTATTTTTGGATTAAGACGCAATGTTTTCTTTGAATTCAAGTTTAATTCAAAGCCAACGAAAGATGTTATGATCTCATAATTGATTTTTTAACACCACTAATGAAAATTTTCAGTTGAATAATCATTTTATTTTCACAAACTTGTCTGAGTGTTTTTAAAAGATGCTATAAGTAAAAACAAGTCTTAATCCTATCTGCATTTGCATCTATCGGCACTTTATTGACTCTGTATGCTCGCTCTCTAAAGTCTTATCACTATTTTGATCTTTTATCATATCTATATCTGATAAATTTCAACTATTTTGAACAATTAATCAACTAGTCACCACTGAAAAATATTCAACGATTCGCGTCATTATTTTCATATGAAGTGATTCTAGGAAATATATACACACATCCAATCAGAAATTAATACATTCTTGTTCTAGTGGGTGTCTTAATCTTATCCAAAATTTGATTAATTCAACATCTTTGTACAATGATCAACGTTTCGTTTCATTATCTTCCATAATAAAATATGTATATACAGTTATGCTTATCTTTTTGGGTTGTTCTTTCGTATTGTCTTAAACAATAATAATCAAGGTGACATACATATCTAACTCAACGAGGAAACCCTAGCAATCATAATGACATCAGTTTCAGAAAAAAGTAAATTGAAAAGAAAAAGAAAACTCGATGATATAAATTCATATATTAATTTCGGATGGAGAATTGTATGGTTATAAGTCGTGTCAAGATGTGTGTTCTTCATCTCCACCTAAATAAAACGAACTATTTTATTCGTGTTTTCTTAAGCTAGACAAAGGTAGATTGCTACTTTTGATTGTATTTCTTGGTGGCTGATAACTACTCCCAACTTAATCATATCTATACTCCAACCTCGATTTCGTCTTTCCGTTATTAACTTATTATTATTCTTCACACAATTAAAGAAACTAAACCAAACTTTATTTTAGAAGTTAAAAGGCTCTCATAAATAAAACCACTAGTTTAAAAAAAAAAAAAACTTTTTCTTTTTTTGATATCATCATCACAAGTTATATGAGTCAAAATAGTCTGCATGAAATTATAATTAAGTAGTACTGTATTAAAAGGATGTTCATTTGGTGGTACATATATTTAGGCACCAATGACATATTTTCTTCGGTTAATAATCAAACCTTATAATATTTGATCTTCCTTAAGAACGCAACAACACAAAAATTATATCCGACGATTGCAAATTAAATTCCACAAAATATAAAATCTTGGTCTCAACTCTCAAGTCCTTCTATTACGATAATTTATAGATTAATCCGGATTCAGGACACAGAATTTTCTCAGTACATACGCATCTTGTAATTTAGACAATATATACCATAGTCCATAGCCAAAATGAGTATAAAGTGAAACTAGGCCAGTTTGGAATAAATTTTTGGTTTTACTTCAGAATTTCAGTTTAAGATTGGTTTCATGACAAACCTTTAAACTTAATAATGTTTTAAAATAAATTAACTTCTGCTCAATCCTTTTTATCGATTGGTCTGATTGAATTTCTGTAAATATGAAGAAAAAAAAATACCGAATGGTGATGAGTCTGATTAAACATCCTTAAAATAAAAATAGAAAATTAGACCTGATAAAGGTGGAAAAGTACAACCTTATATTTGTTATACAAGAACATGTTTGGGATGGCTTAACTAATTTTCACATTTGGCTCAAACAAGAGCTCTAATTGATTAGTACTTTCTACATTATCTTTAATTAACATATGGTCCACCTTATAGTACATGTGGTACGGACAAATTAACATAAACCCTGAGAGGCAGAGTTTCCAACAGACAAAAAGTCGAAAAATGGAACACAATTCTCGTTAGGAATTCGGTTGTTTTGATCGACATCTTCTTCTTCGTCTTTTCTTGAATTATCTATCAATTCGTGTATCTTCGAATCCGTGTTTACTTGAAGAAAATTGTAGAACTCCATCGGTCGTTTAGTTTGGTCTATTGCTCCTGACAAATTAATCCATGTCCAAAAGTTAGTTTTGGAAGTTACACAAGTATGTAATCGTACCCACATGCAAGTGTACATCCATATGCATGCATGTAACTATGAAAATCATGATCGTTTCATACTATCTTTACAAAAAAAATTGATCAAAAATTAATTTAGAGTTTACAGAAAACAATGAATTTTAACCCATATAATCTATACAAAAATCGTTTTTTTTTTTAAATCAAGTTGTATACGAATTAATGCACCATTACTCATTTACTTGCACATTAATATGACGAATGTACATGTTTTCTATGAGTTCGTAATTTATATATGCCTATATGTATTCACACAAAATACAATATACGTATGGCTACACATGTTTTATCTTTGTGCAGCTATATTAGCTACATAAACACAGAAATTCAAGCCATATTATCTAATTACCTTCTTGTATTGGAGTAGTACTATTTCTGAACCCGATCTTTCCGGTCAAGAACTCTTTGAGGACTTGAAAATGATTAATATGAGAGAATTGATAAGGAAAATTGATAGCGGTTGTGGTTGCCAATCTTCTCTCCTTATCGCAGTCTTTATAATTACCAATCATCCCAGTCGCAGCCACCGTGCCATCATGGCCAAGGCCTCGTGGACGGAGCTTGGACCGTTCTCGGCCACGACGAGCCATGATGACGTGCCAATGGTTTTTAACAGCGTTATCAGTTCGACCGGGAAAAAATCTAGCGATCACAGACCATCTGTTCCCATGGATCCGATGAGACGCTAAAAGCCTTTCTTCTTCTTCCTCCGTGAAAGGGTTTCGGTTAATCCTAGGATCCAATTGATTAAACCATCTCAATCTACAACTCTTACCTGAAACCAAAAGATCCAATCAAACCAACATATATATTTTTATATAAATATATTAAACCCTAGTTTATATATGCTTTGTAAGAAATTAAAGAAATGACTTTAATATAAAGTCAGTTTTACCAGATCGACCAGAGAGCTTCTGAGCTATGGCGTTCCAATTATGAGGACCAAATTGTTCGACGAGTTCTCTTAGCTTCTCGTCTTCTGCAGGTCTCCAATGGCCTCGACTACACATCATTTTTTAATACCTCTCTCCTTTTGATCTTTATGATCTTCAATAAATCACAACCTATATATAAATTTATATATGTTGTTGATATAGTTAAGAAACCCTAGGTTTGATGTAGGTGAGGGAAGATGGGTATGTAGGAACAAGAAGAAAGCTGAAGAGCAACAGCACCATACATACATGTATTTATATAAGTATATTTATTTAGATATTATATAAAGAATTGAAAGTAATGAATATAATAAGATTCGTTAGAGAGTGAGGGAAAGTTTGGAGAGAGGTTTTCACCGGCGATTGATGCCAACGTCTTCCCTAACCAAACACACTCCTTTTAAGTAATCTACCCTTTTTTATTTTTCCATTTATTTCGTAATTTTTATATACATTATTTTGGTTTATGTGAGAGTTTTAATAATTGAGTAATTGATGAGTAATGAAAAGAAAAAAGGAGATTACACAGGAGGGAAGAGATTGCTTGGTGGGGTGTTTTCGTTAAACTTTCAACGTCTACCCTTAAATATATTTTTTTCCAACCTAAACCCTCTACTTCAGCCACCAATACTTCATCTACGTTCGTATAACCTTTTACAAGCTACATGTACACATGTATATTAATTATTATGGTCAGCTTTTTATATATGGACAACTTCTAGAATATGAATCAAGGTGGGAGAACGCTATAATTAGTTAACTACAATATATGGTTCAAAGAACGAACATTTAGATTGCAAAATCTATAGTTGCATTTACCTGTTATGATGTTGTATTAGTGTTACTTTGAAAGAAATAAATAAAACTTACATTTGTTAGTGTTTAACTACATAAAACAACAATGTTACAAGCAATGAAAATCTCAAAAGTCTAGCTATGTATATTACATGTGGACAATATTTTCCAAATTTATGAAATTTTACATAACCGCAAATTAAATCAACAATAAAAAATAACTAAGGCGAACTCGTACGTCCAGAATTAAGGGGGAATGTAACGGTTATTATTTCAGGATTTGTGGATCGAACTCGATGACTAAATTTCAACCGTATTGCCTTTTGGTATAACTAATGGACAATTGTTACAAGTTTTAAAATGGTTTTATAACTTCGAAAATATCAATACATTGTTAAGAGAAAAATACTGGAGGGGAAGGAGAGAGTTTGGTAAAGATGTTGGGGACCTATGATTTAATTGCAGGTCACGTATAAGTAGAATAAAGTAATTAAATATCGTTGGATATGTTTTGTTAAACCTTTCAGACCTAACCAAATGTTTTATTTTCCTTAAATCGGACCAACGTGGAAACCCTAAAACGACTCTGTGTCTTAATTAATTAATAGGTTAACTGACTGATATATCAGTGGCTTTGTACTTTATAAAAATGAATTTGACATCTTATTTGCTCAAACATATATTTGGTCTTCAAGCACATCACCAACTTTCTCTCTTGTCTTGTCTACGACGGTTGGCTTTTAATTTGTACTCTCAGTTCTCTAACAAATTTAAATTGAAAAAAAAAACATGAAATGTAGCATTGGTTACCGACTTCTATTTCATGGTTACCGACTTCTATTTTTAACATTCAGATAAGATATAATAACATAGCCTAAATACTTAAGAACATTAAAAATAAATATATGAAATATAAATAAAATGATAGGAATAAGTTGAAAACCTGAAAAGTGATGTATTGTACTTCAAAGTTCAAATTTTCCTTGAGATTGCTTGCAAAACAGTTTATTGAATATTTATAAGGATTGATTGGATATATAGCTTATAATCCAATCAACTAATCAATTCAATCCTAGGTAAGCTATAACCAAACTGTTTTAGAACTCATTAGTCATTTGCACGTGTGTAGGAACAAAGCCAAACTTAATTACTGGTGGAGATTAGTAGGAAAATAGGCAGAGTTAGTTGGGAAGGAAGTCAAATACAATCTTTCACAACTAAAAAGAATTTCTTCAAATAAGATTTCTTCAAATAAAGCAAACCGGATCCTGATTACACTAAACCGGTTAGGTCTATCAACAAATTGGTTAATCAGAAAGCAAAAAGGCAAAGCAAGGATGACTATTGAATCATGGGGATAATTAATGAGCTTGCTGGTTACAGCAGTGGGTAATATCTAGTATATATGTACAGTAGTATGTATAGCATCATTGCACTCACATCAATTAGTGACCAATTTGGGATCATCTCTACAATCAGATTCATGGACTACTAAGTGTGTCCAAACTCTGTTGTTGATCAACAACGCTTTGGAAATAGTGGTCTTATTCTTGCTTTTGATGAGAGAAAACATTTCATAAACTACTTTGGTGGTAGATAGTATATCAATCATCTCAATGTAAGCAGAAAATTATATCACAAAGCTCATTTCCTTTTTTTTGTTCAACAACAAAGCTCATTTAATTTCCTTTGTAAGATTTCTTAAAACTTAATCAATACCATCAAACCACGTTGAGAACCCTTACTCCTAAGATTGAAAAATAACTCGGACTTTCTGGTGTTGAAATGGAAGACGAATCCAGAAAGATGCTAGAGCCAAAAAATAGATCAGCCATCTCATCGTAAAAAAAGCAGATATCACTCAAACCAAAGTTCCAACAAAATTCCTTAAATTTTGGAACCCCTAGAAGAAAAATTCGCAGATGCTCTGGCCGTAGGCCAAATACTCAATTTCACACGAATATGCTAGTGAAACGACGTTCGGTTTCATTTGCTTTTTGTTTAATCACCTTTCATCTTTGAGAAATAAAATTCCACCATCGCATAAACGTTTATAAAGTATATTTAAAAGCTTTTCCAATTAGAAAATGATTGGGTTATGTAATTGATCCACATAATGATTTAGTTCTCTAATAATGTTTGTTGGTTATAATTAAATCACAAAAAATAATAATTAAGAAGACTGTTCTATAAAAGGAAAGAGTCCTAAACGAAGACGAAAAAGAGAGAGAAAGCAGAAATATCTTCAACATAACGGAATGATTGAGGACACGTGTCGTCACCAACCACCTTGCCAGCGTTATTAAAGCATTCCCGACCACTGGACGGTGACCGTGAAAGACAACCGCGACGTTTCTAACCGCGAACGACTCACGGAACCTTTGACACCTGTCCAACAGTCCCCACATTTAGTAGTTTTAGTACTTTTGTATGTGTGAGCCCGCCCAAAATAGTAACCATCACGTGACCAACGAGGCTGACACGTGGATGGCATTTTCCTTTGTATAAACATTGAGCAGCCCAGCCATGGGGCCTTAATTATGGGAACATAGACAAACAAGTGTGAACGGACGTGTAGTGCTTATGCACCTTGTAACGTAATTAGGCCGGTGACGATTTCGTTTGTCTCTCATTAATTATTATTCTATTTGTAACAGCAGCAACAAAAAATCTCTATGACGATTGTCTTTTAGTTTACTAGGTCTTTTAATAAGCATCACATTATTATAATCAAATCCGGTATTTCACAAAATGAAGTTTATATGTTAACCACGGCATTTTTAGATTTTTTTTTAAGCTGGATATTGTTAGATTGCAAGTTTTAAATGAATGATTGTGGAAAATTCAGCAATGCAATGAATGCTAAGAAAAATGCTGGTTGATGTATTATATTCATTCTATAATTAAATATCCAAATCTACCTCAATTTAAATATTTTTAAAAAGATTCTTCTGTTAAACAGTTTTTATGATCATGCTCGATAGAATTAGTATAGGCTTAAAATATCTCAATAGTAATATTAAAATGTAAGTATTATAATACAAACATCCTTGAAATATGCCAAGAGAATCGTATTTGAGAAATATTGTAATGTATAAAAACGGAATAAAAGCTGTGTTTGAGAGCAAATCTATATCATTTACAAGATCTTGTTAGAATGAGGCCGATGGACAGCTAATGGTGCCAATAAGTCCAAAATTTTAAATCATTAAAACACTACTCATACCCCCACTAGGCACTATTTTCATAGAGGATAAGATCATTTTACATTTAAAACTGTATTTATTTTAATTATAAGTAATTGCTTTACGATATGGTCTAATTTGAGCTTCATGTCGGTCTAAACATAGTCATTATCATATATATATATTTTTTTTCATTATCATATTAAACACCTAGGAAAATCAGCAACCAAGGAAACGAATTTACTTTGTTGCTTTATGATGGTCTAATGATTGTAAAAGTTTCATGTTAGTTACCAATTTGAGCATCTCTATCGAAAATATCTCAACGAGATATCCAACAAAAGAAAAATAATTAAAAAAAAAAATATGAGAGAAGGTAGAAAAAGTAGGAGAAAAATAGAGTTGAGTTTCTCTTCCAAAAAACTTTGATTCTCATCCAATTTGGACAAGTGTTATCATAATTCAGTTATTAAATAATAATTAATGTATTTATTTTAATTAAAATATTAATATTTTTTTTTTGAGAAACTTTTCTTGTTTTTATTGATGGAGATGATCTAACCTTCTAAAGAAAAAAAAAAGAGACAAATCTTTTTAGATTTTTCTCTTAAATTGATTTTATTTTGGTAGTTAGCTGTACTAGTGAAGTAGTAGCCGAAGCATTATTTTCTCTTCTCGTTGAAATTGATCCCTTCTAATATTTTTCTTCTTCTTCTTCTTCTTCATAATTTGTATCAATCATTTCAAAGAACCATTCTCTCTGTATATCTCCTTTCCAGTTTAGCTATATAAAGGAGCGGTTTTTAAAAATATCTTAGGTAAGAATCTCTCCTTCTTGTATACTTTTTGTTTTTCAGATTCAGAATTCGTTTTCCTTTTTGAATCCTATTCAAATTTTGAGCGATTCAATGCTGATTTAGAGGTTTAAGCTATCTAGTTGGTGGTTCAATTCGAATTCCAAAATCAGAAATCCTGGCTAGTCCAGCTTTGGTAGTATATAGTGTTTTCTTCATTCCTCTCTGGGGAAAATGTTGCTTAAGGTTTTTCCTTTTCTGTCAAGGATTTTGAATTATTATTATTTTTGGGGTTGAGCTCGATGAAGCATCACTTTCCATTACTCTTTTCTTACATTTGAGCATAATTATTGGTGAGCCTTTACTCAAAATCTTCCCTTTTTAAGTCAAGTTGCTTTGCAGCCTTTGAAATTCCTCGTTTTTTCTTTCCTATTTTCGTTATAACGTTTCATAGTGGAGAAATGTGATTACAAACTGCAAAAAGTTTCATGCTTTCTCTGTGAACTCACATGCCTTTCTTTTTTTGTTGGCTGATCAAGTTTGTATCTTTTTCTCTAATTTCTTGCAGAACTCGATTGGTTTTGATAGCTTATAGCCAATCAAGGTGAGATAATCAGCAACCTCTTACTTGTTTATCAAACGTTGTTATTTGCTTGTTTGTTTCTGCTTGGAACTTGGTCTTAAAGTAAGATTATTGTTAAGATTCGTGTAGATTATCTAGTCACGTTGAATTGTGAAGATGGTATAGTAATGGCAGATAACTCGTGAGCTGGGTTTTTACTTTATCCCTATGAATCTAGTGGAGGAGGACGGACTTGAGCTGTTTTTTTCGGTTGGACATTAACTTTTATCAACTCCTTCTTATTGCATTTTTAGATGTGGAATCATTCTCCTCTTTTCTTTTAGCTTGATCATTTTGTAGTCACAGATTGTTTCTCAAAAGGTTCTATGTGAAACCTTTATCAAGATTTGGCACTTATGTTGTATATTTGTTGACTTTTGGGTTTGTAGATTTCTTAAGTTCTGTGAAAAATGGGATGCTTTGCGTCAACGCCGAAAGACTCAGGTGGGAACAGAAGAAAGCCAACAAGCATCGGTGAGGTTTCAGTATATGTACCTGGTTTAAGGATACCCAGAGCGGTGGATTTTTTGCAGTCACTTGGTGATCAATTACCGAAGACTTTAGTGGAACGCTTGACAGCTTTAAGAACGCGTATAGTAGTGATGGCTAATCAAGAAGGACCTACAATTACGAGAACTAGGAGAAAGACACAACATGGTATATGTCTGTCAAGATCTTTGTGTGTTTTCTATCTCCTTCTGCTTTCTATGGTTTGGAACTCTTAATTAATTACTAGTGTTCTCTGGCAGGAGGTTCAACGCTCTTGGATCTCCATCAAGCTTTGCTAGATTATCTACCTGTTGTCTTGGGATTAACTAAAGATGGTATAAACTATTATGTGTTTCTTAGAAAAAGATCTCTTTGGTTTCAGAGATGTATTCTGACCCTACAGTATTTGTGATGTTGTTCAGGTAGCCATCTACAGTTTAAAGTGCAATTTAATTGGGTAAATCAGGAGGATGAGGAAGAGGTGTAATAATTTTTCAAAGCTGTTTGTCTTTCAAGTGTCATCATAATGTACAGACTCTTACATGTTTACTTCTAACCAGGAAACAGAGATGTCAAACGTTTGGTATGAAGTTTTATCTGTTTTGCATCTAATGGCAATGCTACAAATGTCTCAAGCCAATTTACTGCTTCTTCCTAGAGGTTCTAGTGATGGTCACAATCATCCGAAAGTATCCGAAGGTTAGGCTTCTCTGAGAAACTTTCTCATCCATCTTCTCATACAGTCTCTTGACCATTTTTTATGCAATGATTTTTTTTCTTAAAAAAAGGGTAAGGTTTCTCAGACTTAACATTATGGTTGTTTGGTTTTTCATTATAGAAAACAGACGAACTTCGATTGATATCTTCTTAAAAGCAGCTGGATATCTTGATTGTGCCGTTAAGCATGTTCTCCCCCAGTTTTCTGCTGAGCAAAGGTTTGTAGGTGACAAAGTTTCTAAAGTCATTCACTCTACTCGTTGACTTTTATCAGTTGAGCCTAATGGCAGAACCCTTCTCTTTGTTTTCATTTTTCTGCAGGAGAAGTTTACCAGTTGACTTAGCAGAAGGAACTCTACGGGCTCTTTGCTTGCAAGCACTTGGCCAGGTAATACCTCTCCTTTGATGGATAGAGTTAAGCTATCCCATGGCATCTAACTGTACCTCATGTAGTTTCTTTCTCTCATTTAGAATCTAACATCTTTCAAGTTTCTGAAAATAGGGTGTTGATATCCAACTTGGCATGGCGATTGATAGCTCAAAGGCCACTCTTGCAGTAAAACGAAGACTTTCATGTGAAATGGTGAAATATTGGCAGCAGGTGAAGTCCTTACTATTATCCAATCTGTTTCTCATTGAGACTTTGTCTATGTATGAACCGCCTCCTACTTCCCATGGAAACATCTGAAATTTTTTGTTAATGCTTCCTTTTCCTTGTCGGTGTGCGCTGAAACAGGCACAAGATAATTTAATGAATCTCCCGTTAGCAAATGGTTGGGGAGAAAAGCATGGACTCTTTGTTAAGTGGAAGTATGTTGAAGCTAAGGTACTGTTACATTCTTTCTCTCTTGCTCTTATACTCCTTTCATATCTGAATTTGTCTGTTCCTTTTGTCTTGAGGTATGGCCCTTTCTTGTAAACTGTCTCTATAAGACCCAAATTTTGTTTTTGCTTATAATATGATCCATATCATTATTATTTGAGAACCATGAGTCTTTTAAGAGAGTCTATCTCTCGATGTGGAGTTAAGTGCTATAGGTGACGAAGGTTCATGTGTCTAATGTCTTGTTTCATCTTCTGGAATCTTTTGGATCAGGCTGCGGCTTACTACTATCATGGTTTGATTCTTGATGAAGGAAACACAGAGAAGTCACATGGCATGGCAGTTGCTGCTTTACAAGCTGCAGATGAATGTTTCAAAGAAAGTAAGAAAGCATCCGAAGCATTCAACGCCTCTGCGCCTACTTCAAGGTAATTTCTTTCTTTTTTGAAATCGGTTTCAGTTTGAGCTGATTTGGTCGCAAATTAGCAGTTATAAAGATCTATTTTTCTTTTCTGCAGAACACCGCCCCTCTTTGGAACAATGAAATATCTAACTGAGAAAATCCCGAAAGATACTTCGAGTAAAGTCAGGATAAACCGTGATCTCTACTCCTATGAAAAGTGAGTTTAATCTGCCTTTCTTTCTTTTGCAATAGCATTATAAAGCTCATTTATTAATATTAATCTGTTAATGCTTTCTGATTAACAGAATCATGGAGACAGCACCAACACTTCCTGATTTCGCTTTGGCATTGAAACCAGATGAGTATCAACTTCCACTCGCCGAAGCTTCGTAGTCTGAAGATGCTCAAAGCGCTTCGAACCAACTTTAGGAGCAAACGAAGAGAGAGAGAGATGTGTAAACCTTGTATAGCCAAAAAATCAGTGGTTTCCAATGACGGCCTGCAAATTATGGTATGGCTATAGAATTTACCCAACAGGTTTCTATGATCTGATCTCTACCGTGTGAGAAAAAACACTTATCAAAATTGGGTTTGGATCAGTTTACATGAGAGAGATCTTTGTATGTTAATGTACTAATATATTCCTTCAATAAAGCATTATTTTTTTCCCATTTCCAAGATTGATATACTTCAACAAAATAAAAAGTAATATGCAAAAGCAAATGGTGGGGGTTCTGACTTCTGAGAGAGTGTATAATGTTCTTGGTGAATGAGGTTGCTGAGGTAAGAGAAGGTTTAGTTTGGAGCTTGAAGAATCAGAGAAAATTGCACAAAAGTTTTAGAATAAAAGCAGAATCTAGAGAAGATGTTGCATTCAGACAACAACAGGATCGTTAGATTCAGGACCGGTTCGCTCTCTGCTTTTAGACAGTGCTTCTTTGAAACTCTCTGACTCAAGGGAAAGTCCAATAAGGCTGTAAATTTGTAATTCTTACCAAATTACCAGTTATTTAAAATATAAAAAATATCATTTATATTTTCATGAAAGAACACCGAATTTTCCATTTACACAAAAGTTTAGTATATTTGTAAAAGTTTAAAATTATATCAAAATTACATCTAATGAATTTAATGAATAAATGATGTAAAAGTAAAAAGACGATTTTTTTTTTTATTTACCACAACCGGATTCTTCACTCTCTCTGCGCAGCGATCTCAACACTGTCTCAAATTTCTTCGAAGCAACCTTGTTCGATCTTCCTCATCTGGTTTCGTTCCAAAATCGTAAGCTTTCGTTATGTTGATTACATATGTTCTTCTTACCGCTGGTAATTCTGGTCTGTACCAATTTTAAAGTTAAGAGATTGATGAACCCTAAATTGTTCCTCTTTCTATCGTAATCGTTGAAATTTCACCTAGATTTATCGCGATGTAATCTCGTAAAGTGTTAGGTTATAACCAGAATGTTATTTGTGATGTTTGTATAAACGGAAACCAATCATTGTGTCGAAGTGATCGCGTTTTTACTCATAAACCCTAATTTCGAGTGCCATTATCAGATAAAACCACGCGTTGAGGACCATGCCCGTCCTTTACGAGCAAGATAAGCACGTCTCCTCTGCTATTTTGACCGGACAGGTAAGTAGTAACGCAGTTTCAATCAATCTCAATCTGGATTTATCTTCGTCTTAAATCGAACAACTTGGGATAATGTTTTTGGTTTTGTCTTTGCAGGAGAGAGGTGTGCTTAGATGTCAGGAGCGAACTTCATTGCTTCATCACTGGAAGCTTACAAAGGAGCAGATAGCATTGGTTGAAAAAGCTGGTTTTGGTTGGTTTAGGCTAGTAGGATCAATTAGTTTGAACAATTCGCTTATCTCTGCTCTTGTCGAGAGATGGCGTAGAGAAACCAACACGTTTCACTTCCCCTGTGGCGAAATGACAATTACTCTCGATGAGGTATCGTTGATTCTCGGTCTTGCTGTTGATGGGAAACCTGTGGTTGGTGTTAAAGAAAAAGATGAAGACCCTTCTCAAGTATGTTTGAGACTTTTGGGGAAGCTACCAAAAGGAGAATTAAGCGGTAATCGAGTGACTGCTAAATGGTTGAAGGAGAGTTTTGCAGAGTGTCCAAAAGGAGCTACCATGAAAGAGATTGAGTATCACACTCGTGCGTATCTTATATACATTGTTGGGAGCACGATATTTGCAACTACAGATCCCAGTAAGATCTCTGTGGATTACCTTATCCTCTTTGAGGATTTTGAGAAAGCTGGAGAATATGCTTGGGGTGCTGCCGCGCTAGCTTTCTTGTATAGACAAATTGGTAATGCCTCTCAACGGTCTCAGAGTATCATTGGTGGTTGCTTGACTCTCTTACAGGTTTGTTTTCATTTATTTTAAGCTCTCTCTATCTTTAAGAGCATCATCTTCTCTGTTGTTTCTTTTTCTCCAAGAAGTTCTTAACCAGTTGTGTTACCATCTTCAGTGCTGGAGTTACTTCCACCTCAATATTGACCGGCCAAAGAGAACCACTCGTCAGTTTCCACTGGCACTTTTGTGGAAAGGAAGGCAACAGAGTCGATCAAAGAATGACTTGTTTAAGTATCGCAAGGCACTTGACGATTTAGATCCATCAAATGTAAGAATTAAATCATTGTTTTCTTATACATTTCTTTGTTTTGAATCCATTATGATATTTTGTTACTCTTTTAGGTTAGTTGGTGTCCCTTTGAAGGAGACCTTGACATTGTGCCACAAAGTTTCAAAGATAATCTACTACTTGGAAGGTCCAGAACAAAACTGATTGGTCCAAAAGTAGTAGAATGGCACTTCCCAGATCGATGCATGAAGCAGTTTGGGCTGTGCCAAGTTATCCCCGGAGAAGTTCCTCCCAGGAAAAACGAGAAAAACCATGATGAAGACTTACTGGAAGACATGAACACAGCAGATGAGGAATGGATGAGACGAAGGGAAAACATCGTGGAGAATGGAGGAGGTAACGGTGATGAAAGTGAATATATGCAGTGGTTCAATAGCATCACAGTCCCAAAGCTTCACAGAGATACAAGTCTCGAAGCTGATATAATGAACGTGGTAAATGGATCATCTTCTTCTTGGTTATTTATGTGTAATCACCTCGAAATTTCTTCTTATGTCATTGCTGTTTCTTTTGTAGCAAGCTGCTATACTACAATTTGACGAGGTGGCCTCAACGTTATCATTAGAGGATCTACATCCAGAGGAGAGAGAAGCAATTGAAGAAGCAGTGATGTCTATGTCCAATGCCTTGAGAGTAGGAGATTGGTACGAGGCATCAACAACTAATAAACGAAAACGGAGAGAGGAACAACAACAAACGGATTGGAGTGAATGAGAAAAAAGAAGAAGATCCTTCTGTTTTCTGGCTGATCAGTTAGCTTCTCAGGCCTTCACTTAGAGAAAGATGATGTAAGTCCCATCATCATCACTTGAGTTTATGCTTTAACAAGCATTCATATATTCTGCTAATTGTTTGACTTTAGAAGTAGAGATCTCGGTTTGGTATCTTAAAGAGTAGTACTATTGTGGGTAAATAAATTCAAGTGAGGTTTTAAGTTTGTATCTGTTTAAAGGGTATTGCTACAGTCTACAGATTTCCATGGCAGCTGCAGATTTGTAAGAAATCAATATGTGCAATAAATTTCGAACCAGCTCAACAAGAGCATTAGATGAGAAGATACGGATACTGTCAAACGTTAATACCATGTCTGATTTAATAAGTTGGTGTTCTAATCAGAGTATATTTAAAATACACTGATTAATTGGAGAAAGTAACACATAAAGTGTTGTGTGATGTTCCTTAATAACGAGAAGCGATAAATATGGAATTTCAAAGTACCATATCCACCATTTACTTAAAAAAAAAGATAGGTCTAATTTCACAGCAAACAAAATGTTCTTTCTCCCTTATCATCCATCTCATGTTCAACAAGTTGTATGAACACAATTGTATACTTTGCCTGACTAAAACAATGCAAGTTCAATTTTCAATTTTTCTGTCTTCGAAGTTTAACTTTTTACTTTTTAGCAACTCATTGGAAAAACAAGAGTTTGAGAGTTCAAAAAAAAAAAAAGGCTGATGACGTCAGCAAAACCCCATAGAAAAGTTAATATTTGTCATTACACGACGTTGAGAAAAGTCTCCGGTTTATAAAACCTCCGTTGATTTAAATCTCGCCGGCGACTTATGCTTACCGACCATTATATTAACTAATCTCTCAGGAACATTTAAATGAAGGGTTGGTTTAAGGAGGAGCATCATCTGACTCTCGGCCTCGAAGAAGGTGAGAGAGAGAGAGAGAGAAGTACATGGAAGTAATGGAGAAAGGAGCAAGAGAATTAAAAACCCATAACCTCTCTCTCTTCTGCTTTCTGTCAAACGCCATTAAAAACCCATCAGTATCAGTTACGCAATTTCTCAAGGCAGACAGGTAAGAAGAGAGAGAGATTTGTTTTTTGGGAATCTGTAATGAATGTAAAAGGAGCGAAAGGTGGGAGAGACGAATGCACTAATGGCGGCTTATGATAGGCTCGAGACGAAAGGTCGATTCATCCATCAATTACTCTACTCTCGTTTCTCTCTCTCTCTCAGTCTAGAAGAACCATAATTACGGATTTTGAAATTTGGGGATTCTATGAGATTCTTCTTCCTCTTTGGTTAAAAACCTGGAGATTATCGTTTTCCAATTCTAGCCTTTTCTTCTCCCCTTAATATCTTCTCTCTGATTCTCTTCCGTTTCGTTTTCTCTATTCCCCGAGATCTTTTGGTTAAAGGAAGATAAAGTTTGAAACTTTTTTATTGTTTCACTAGGCTTGCGTTAATGGCGACAGTTGTGTGATGGTCCAGAGTTAGCAAGTTTTACTTACTCGTTTGGTTAAAAGGACAGAGAGTAGAGGGAAAAAGGCTTTGTTACTGTTTTTTTTCGTCTGCACATTACTATGGAGTTTCTCGGCGACAGTCAAAATCACGATAGCTCTGAAACAGAGAAGAAGAACAAGAAGAAGAAGCGATTTCACCGTCACACACCTCACCAGATCCAACGGCTTGAATCGTATGTAAACCCTTTTTCTCTCAGTGCTTTCTCTGTTTTTGTTGTTTTCTGTTCTCTGCTGATTTTGCTTTTTGTTTGTAGAACTTTCAATGAGTGTCAACATCCAGATGAGAAACAGAGGAACCAACTTAGTAGAGAGTTGGGTTTAGCTCCAAGACAGATCAAGTTCTGGTTTCAAAACAGAAGAACTCAAAAGAAGGTTTTTGTTTTGTTTTAAAGTTTCTCTCTTTCTTGTTCTGTCTTCATAGAAGTCTCTTAATTTTGCTTCTCTGTTTGTTTTGTTGCAGGCACAACACGAAAGAGCTGATAATTGTGCATTGAAAGAAGAGAATGATAAGATTCGATGCGAAAACATTGCTATTAGAGAAGCTATTAAACACGCCATTTGCCCCAGCTGTGGTGATTCTCCTGTTAATGAAGACTCTTACTTTGATGAGCAAAAGCTTCGCATCGAAAATGCACAGCTTAGAGATGAGGTCTTTGTTTTCTGAGTCCTTTTTGTTGCATTGTGATTCTCTTTACTGTTAGAAACTTCCATTAAAATTTGGATGTTTTTTGTTTGCAGCTCGAAAGGGTTTCGAGTATTGCAGCTAAATTCTTAGGAAGACCAATCTCCCATCTTCCACCATTACTAAATCCGATGCATGTTTCGCCATTAGAGTTATTCCATACCGGACCTTCACTTGATTTTGATCTTCTCCCAGGAAGTTGTTCTTCAATGTCTGTTCCAAGTTTACCATCTCAGCCAAACTTGGTTTTATCAGAGATGGATAAGTCTCTTATGACCAACATTGCTGTGACCGCTATGGAAGAATTGCTTAGGCTTCTTCAAACAAATGAGCCTCTGTGGATCAAAACTGATGGATGCAGAGATGTTCTCAATCTCGAAAACTATGAGAATATGTTTACAAGATCAAGTACTAGTGGTGGAAAGAAGAATAACCTTGGAATGGAAGCATCTAGATCTTCTGGTGTTGTTTTCACTAATGCTATTACACTTGTGGACATGCTTATGAACTCTGTAAGCAATAACCCGAATCGAAGTTTTTGTTTCCACAGTTGGTTTTCTGGTTTTTTCTCATATAGTTTTTCATGAATTTGCAGGTCAAATTAACAGAGCTTTTTCCCTCGATCGTTGCATCATCTAAAACCCTTGCAGTGATTTCATCGGGATTGCGTGGAAACCATGGAGATGCATTGCATTTGGTAAAAACAACCATTACTATTAAAACCATGTGTGTGTGTGTGTGTGTGAAACTTTTGATTTACTTTGCTTTTGCTTGTGTTAGATGATTGAAGAGCTTCAAGTGCTTTCACCATTGGTAACAACGCGTGAGTTCTGTGTGCTAAGATATTGTCAGCAAATCGAACATGGAACTTGGGCAATAGTAAATGTCTCATATGAGTTTCCTCAGTTTATATCTCAATCTCGGTCATATAGATTTCCTTCTGGTTGCTTGATCCAAGATATGTCCAATGGCTATTCAAAGGTGTGTAACTGTCCTGTTTGTTTCATTCTTTTAGCTTCTTGAATCATTTGATTGTATCTTTTTGAATGTAAAACAACAGGTTACTTGGGTGGAACATGGTGAATTCGAGGAGCAAGAACCGATACATGAGATGTTTAAAGATATAGTTCATAAAGGATTAGCTTTTGGAGCTGAACGTTGGATTGCTACTCTCCAAAGAATGTGTGAGAGATTCACGAATCTATTGGAACCTGCAACATCATCCCTTGATCTTGGAGGAGGTAAATAAAGCCATTTTTTTGAAATCGTAATTGATCAGCTAAGTAAACCATAAGTAACTCATTTGAAATAAATTCAGTGATTCCATCGCCAGAAGGGAAGAGAAGTATAATGAGACTTGCTCACAGAATGGTAAGCAACTTCTGCTTGAGTGTTGGCACATCTAACAACACTCGCTCAACGGTTGTCTCGGGACTGGATGAATTTGGAATCCGTGTGACTTCGCATAAGAGCAGACATGAACCAAATGGAATGGTTCTATGTGCAGCCACAAGTTTCTGGCTCCCTATTTCTCCACAAAACGTCTTCAATTTCCTCAAAGATGAGAGAACTCGGCCTCAGGTACTACACAGACTTAACATTGCCATAGAAACCAGAATTATTTGGTGTTTAATTAATCACCCGAGTGACATTTTCTTTGTTTTGGTTTTATAGTGGGACGTTCTTTCAAATGGAAACTCTGTTCAAGAAGTTGCTCATATCACAAACGGATCAAATCCTGGAAACTGCATATCTGTTCTTCGTGTAAGCTTGCTCATTTGAAACTATACAGATTTTTGGATTCTTGATTCTTCAAACTGATAATTTGGTTCCTTTGTTTTCATCAGGGATTCAATGCATCATCATCACAAAACAACATGTTGATTCTACAAGAAAGCTGCATAGACTCATCAAGTGCAGCGCTTGTGATCTACACTCCAGTGGATCTACCAGCGTTGAACATAGCAATGAGTGGTCAAGACACATCTTATATTCCGATATTACCCTCAGGTTTTGCCATTTCACCAGACGGAAGCAGCAAAGGAGGAGGATCATTGATAACGGTTGGGTTTCAGATAATGGTGAGTGGTTTGCAACCGGCAAAACTGAACATGGAGTCAATGGAGACAGTAAATAATCTCATCAATACCACTGTCCACCAAATTAAAACGACCTTGAATTGTCCTTCAACTGCTTGAGACGTCATTAAAAGCTATTTCCCCATCTGATTTCTGAGAAGGGTCTTCAATGAGCAGAGAAGTGAAAGTTATTATTAGTGTTTTGTCTTCAATGCCTGCAAAGAGTGTAAGAAATCATTATTCTTCTGGGTATCACTCTCTCTCTCCTCTTTCTTGTTCTTTATTTTTGAGTTTCTTTTTTAAGCTTAGTGGGAAAGTGGGAGTCAAGAACGCACCATGCACAAATGTTTTTTTGTATGGTTCGGGCATTGACTTCTGTTTGTTTGTTTTTTACTTCTTTTTGTCTAATTACAATGACCAAATTACTATTTCTTCTTGGTTTAATTTATTCCATAGTTTCTCTATCTATGGCCATTAATCTCAATATTTGCTATTGCATTATAGTTTTGAATCTGTCCATTAGCATAACCTGAGACATTGTGATTGATTAAAGGTGATAGTATAGTTGGAGATCTTAGGACAAGTAATGGAACTGAGAAGTTGCTTTTGAGGATCATAACCACACAATATATCAATTGAGTTACAAATAAACAAACTTAGCAAGCCTTAACAAAAGACATCAAATGTATTTGACCATCAAATTACTGTGTACACTACCTCACATTGATCTTGCAATCTCCGTGCTTCCAGAATAGCCTCTAAATAACTTCGTGGTTTCATCTTCTTCATCAATTTGAATTTGCACCTGAAAATCCTCTGGAGCTGAACAAATCCTCTCCAAAGCTGTAGAAACTTCTCTCATATCTGGCCGAGTCTTCCCTGTTTTCTTCAGACACCTCAATGCCAGATTTGCCACTGCAATGACCTGTTCCAGCTTGCAATCATTTCTTATTCGAGCATCGATGATCTCAAAGAGTCGGTTCTCTCTCATTGCAAGTCTGAAATAATCTGCCAACCCTGTTATTTCTTGAGTCTCTGAAAGGGTTATAACAGGCTTCTCTCCTGTAATAAGCTCTACTAGGACAACCCCGAAACTATAAACATCACTTTTCTCAGTAAAGTGGCTAGAACCGTAGTATTCTGGATCCACATACCCGACTGTACCCGATATTACAGTTGTCCAATGAGTATGATCTATGGAAACTGATCTTGAAGTTCCAAAATCAGATACTTTGGCCCGGTATTTCTCATCGAGTAATATGTTTGTTGACTTGATATCTCTGTGATAAATTGGAGAACATGCAGCAGTATGTAGATACGAAAAAGCTCCCGAGATATCTACAGCAATGCGCATACGTACACCCCATAAGGCTGTGTAGTCGTCAAATTCTTCATGGAGATGTTGAAAGAGGTTTCCGTTGGGGATGAACTCGTACACCAGAATAGGAACTTCTGTCTCAAGGCAACATCCCAAAAGCTTCACGACGTGTCTATGGTTGATCTGAGAGAGAATAATGACTTCGTTGATGAACTCTTGTAGTTTGTCTTCATCTACAACATTGGATTTCTTGACTGCTACGGATCTACCATCTACGAGCATACCTTTGTACACAGTTCCTTGACCGCCTTGTCCAATAACCCTATTATCGTTGAAGTTATCAGTGGCTTTCTCCAGCTCTCTTGAGCTAAATAATTTTGTTTTTTCAACTCTGCCTTGAGTTGTATTTAACTGTTGCTGCAACAATAGTCCTCCATTACGTTTGAAGAATTTCCTCTTGCGGTTTGTCATCCTCCTTTTTCTAAGAAGTTTTCTCCACCACCATATACCACCCCCTACGATTAAGACAAAAAAACCTGCACCTAATCCTGTAAACACCACACAAGAAAAACTAGACGTTCATCATCATTTTTTTTAATATCTTAAAATTTTGTTGCTTGAGTTTCGATACATAATTTAGTGACTTACCTAGCATTACTTCTGGAATGTGGTAGTCTATGCAACGATGACCTCCCGATGTATTAATACAAGTATTGCGATATAAAATTCTGGTATCCCCACAGGGGTTCTTATATTCGGTACACTCATTAATATCTGCAAACGAAAGAGTCATGAAACTACGTATAAAAAGAAAGTCATGAAATTGTACTCAGATGATAGATGATGTTAGATGCACAAACAAAAAAAACCTTGGCAGTCGTCTGAAACGTATGGATTGCCCTTGTAACCGCTAGCACATGCACAACTTGCGTAACCCATCCCGGAAGCTATATGATTATCGCATGTGCATTGTCTTGTTCTTTTTTTACCTTTATCCAATTCTCCTCTGTTTTGGCAGTCCAATGACTGTAAAAACGAATGGTTTTTCGTTTGAATGAACCATCCTAGGCTAACAGTAACGCCCTTAGAAAAAAACTGTTCAGGATCGGTTGCATTCGATAAAGTGTAGACTTCATCTGTTAAAAAGGCAACTTTGCATCCTCCTCCCTTTGTAAGGTTTCCATTAGTAGAGTTCGTTATTGTGACACCAATGAGTTGTTGAGAGCCAACAGGTGCTTTTGCCTGGCAGCATCCCTCCCCGTTGCAGATTAATGTGTCGTCCTGTATTTTCGTTGTACTGCAAACCGGTATGTAGTTTTTAGGCAAGAGGTCTCGAGTGACGCTGTCGACGGACCCAGAGCATCCAACTTTGTTGAAAAAAGGGATGCTCCGCGAATTGTTGCTTGTAGTGCAAGTCGACTCGCATCCCACCATCGTTGGTTCTACATTTGTCAGCGACGCCTTGTTATTGCAACCGACAGCCACGAGGTTGTTTTGGTCCCCAAAGAAAAAAGGAGTCTCCGTAAAATTCAAAGTCAATCCAGAATCGTTTCCATCGGTAGAACATCCCATGGATGCAACCGGGCTTTTGACACGAATTGAAGAGAATGACGGATAAGTATAAAAGATATCATCATTGGTCCCCGGAAGGGAAATATTCACAACCTCCATGTTGATTTTGGGAAGGAAGGGGAAAACTTTCCCAGAAGTAGCACTTGGTCGACATTCGACTTGGTACCACTCGTCGAGATAGCAACCTATTTCTCCGATTCCAAAGGGGAACGGGATCTGGATATCTCCACATTTGTGTGTACAAGAGCTAAAATGAAGGATGGGTAGACTTAGAAAATAGAGGAGACTCAGAAAGTAGTAATTCTTGTTTCCCCTCATGATGTTGAATGTTTCTTGTTAAACAAGTATGCACAGCTGAGACGGATACTTATAGAGTTATAGGGAAGGTTACATTCATTGTTTCTTTAGACCCGTTCTGCTGGTACAATGCTACTTGTTTGTATGTCGGAAACGCTTATGGCCTTAGAAGAAATCAAACAGTGACGAATATATGATAGCTCAAAACATCTTAAGTCAACTCCCAACATCCCTTTTTTTACTTACTACAGCTCAAAGTTGCACCCAATCAAATTTAAAATAGGGTAATTTGCGGGCCACACCTTTTGACCATATTTTATTTTCAAGGATTGGCAAAGTGAAAGGTAGTTTTCACGTTTTGTCTTTTCAGCTGAAATTTGACCATTTTTTCCTTGCTGCTACAGCTGAGAAACTGTTGAATGTACAGTTTAGTTAGTCAGGTTTAGTTAGGTACACTGTTCCGGTTTAGTTGGAATTATTTTTGTTTCACGTTGAGGAGTGCGGCTGTACAGTAAGAAGAGAGATTTTTTCCATTAAAAACGAAATGACATCAACATTTAATGGCCCAAAAAGTTTAGACGTGACTCTTGTCATAATTAATGCAAAATCATCATTACATGTTATAAAATTATAAAATTATTGACAATAATTGTTGAATTAAAGATGAACCCAGGAACAAACATTAATTGCGAACGTACATTGATGCTCAAGAAGTGTTGATCTTGTTTATTTCCGAAGTTTGGAGCCAAGATAAGCATTATCGTGTAAGTAATGAAGTTTTAAAAAATGTTTTTGTTATAACACACTATGATCTTCAATTGTGTTCGAAATCAACTTTGTTTTTTATAGATAAACCCAGAAATATTTTATTTTCAATTTTGTTGGTTGAAAATGATAAATGTGTAAATATTTATGTTTTAAGTGTGTATATTGAAATTCTATTTGTTTTTGTAGATATAATCATGTTTTCAGTTGCATTTACTAGGTTTTTCCTGAATTTATGATGTTGTTGGGTAATGGATATTCCTGTATTTAGTATGGTCGGTGAGTGAAGATGCAAAGAAGAAGAATAAAAATTTAAACTAAAGGAATACATGTTTGGTCGCTGTGTACGTGTTAAGGAAAACATGACGTACACGGAATTTGTACGTAACACTAAGCGAGGCTTTCAGTTTGTAGTTCATAGAGATCAATCCCATAATTAGTTACTGGATTCCGGGAGAGATGTTAGTGATGATAGATACTAAACGCCCTCCTGTCTACATTGACAGTCAAGTGGGGTTGAATACGTTCTTTTTAATTCGTGGTAGGTATCCTTCTCTCAACTTGTTTGTCTCTTTCATTACAACCGTCAAGACACTCGGAAATAATGTCTCTAGGACTCATGGTGACGATGCTGAAAGTGACCGTGTTTCAAATGTTGATGAAAATAATGAGGCCGTAGATGAGCAAGACAACATTGAAGACGATAAAACAGATGAGGATGAAAAGGAGGGGGACAACGAAGATGGTGATGGGTATGATGATTATCAGGGTGACGATGAATCTATGGGGGGAAGTACCCTCGATCCTACTATTGATGGTAGTGAAAGTAGTGACGAAGATTGTGATTACAACAAGTGGAACGATGTAATTGTAGAAGAATATGGAATGTTGAGGAGAACGTCATTCTCACACCAGGGGAATTCAGTCGTCTGTTGGCAGAGTGTACGTACACAAGTCAGCGTGTACCTGACAGAGATAACATTTCTCACTCGGGTGACCGTACACCAGTTGTGACTCCAAGAAGTATGTGTCAACATGGTTTGTACCAATGTACGTACACTAGAGATTGAGAAGTGTTTTTAAGAACAGAAAAATCATACAACAAACAATGACTTATCTCAGCCACTGACAATATTGGTTTAATATTGTATCAATAAATTTTTCTTAATAATTTAATTCACAAACAAAGATGTACGTATATTATTACACATGTACATACATTAATTTACCAACAAAAATATACTTACATTATTTCACCATCTATTTTTATTAAATTATTATGTATGTATTGAGATTATTGAGATATAAGAATAAGTAATAAAATAGTTTGAGTTATTAGAAATCGTCCCATATACGTTCCAATAAATAATTTCGTGTAAGTACATTGTAAATTGAATATACGTACACGGAAAAAATTCGATGAAGGGTATAATTGTAATTTTCCAGTCATCTTCAACCTGTGTGTCCTTTTCTGCAAACCTAATTTTGCGGTCGTCTTTATCAGTTTTCTCAAAATCTCATTTTTTTTTACGTTTGGATTACTATTTATAAATAAATCTTGTAAACCTAAAGTATCTTTAGTCTAAAAAGTTAAAGTGTTTGAATGTATGAGCTTTTTTTTTGCATTTTGTTCATCTCTGAAAACAAGAAATTTGTTCCTCAATTTTGGAGTTCAATGGAGAGATGTCGAAATATGAAGGAGTGGAT
>Ga0041059_1000300_pt1 | contig 35008 bp, 33 predicted proteins | sample AraColnosormetaG_FD_56232 | JGI IMG/M metagenome (GOLD analysis project Ga0041059, IMG submission 56232) | Arabidopsis roots microbial communities from North Carolina, USA - Col MF nosort | ecosystem: Host-associated > Plants > Roots > Unclassified | place: USA: North Carolina | collected...
AAAAATGTTAAAAAAAACACGTAAAAAAAAAAAAAAAAAGATTAGAAAAGTGGATTGATTTGATGTGTACCATCGTGAAATGGCGATGATGAAAATCTATTGAATGTATAAGTACTAGGTACGGTAGTGTTGGTGTTTTGTATGTGTTTCTGTCCTGTATACACAATTATGTGCATCTACGTATATCTGAATCATACATATTGTTCTCTCTTACATAAATCTAAATTGTCTACCTTAACTATTATCTAAATTCTTATCTCATTTGAATAAATGATATACATCTCCCTCTTATTAAATGATATACACAGATGAAGTAAAAAAAATGTTGTATACAGTATTTCTAAAGTAATACATACATTTTATTTGTTACAAGATTATGGTATGTTTCACAAGATTACGCAGGAGAAAGAAAAAAAGAGAAGAATTTGGATACTCTACTTCTCACACTCTCCACAACTTTAGAATAAATTAGTGAAAAAAAGTTAGGAAGATGTTATAAAGAAAGAGGAGATAGAGAGACTACACTTAAGTCGCCGATTTTACAGATACAGAGAAAAAACAAATGTGGTGGTCAAAAGGCAAAAAAATGGTCGGAGTTCACGGAGGAGAAATCTCAAAATAGTCAATAGGTTGTGGTTAAGGCAATGTCAGGATTCGTGAGCAAGTTAGAATGCATGTGACATTCTTAAATTAGCTATTTTTGGTAGAATATGAGTTATAGAATACCTAAAATTTTGTGAGTCGGCCATTAAAATTAGACATTCTTTTGTATTGTAATAGATTAACATTTATCAAAACATTATTATTAAACAAATATATAAAGCATCATAATTTTATCGGGGATGAAACAAATAATTGTTTCTGCGTTGTTCTCTCGTGGATTATCATCGTACACAAACAATAACATGTCATGTAGACTAATTCCCCACGACAAGCACGTGACGTAAGCGACACGTAGCTAGAAGACAACAATAATCAAGTTTGGTAAGTTGTTCAGCATGTGATGTAAGCGATGATGATGAATGGATGGTGATGATGCCACCATATAGGCTTAGGAATATATACACATGCTCCATTTTTCATTTTTTTGGTTAGTTCGCTTTGATACGGTTTAATTCATCGCTCTATTTCACTTCATCTCTAAAATGCCCCCAAAAAATATTATCCCGCTAACGAAGAATGAGACAAATTTACAAAAACCACCAACTTGTTTTGTTTTGGGCAACTAATGGGCTTTCCACTTGTTTTCTAATAGACTTTGGGCTTAGCGAGACTGTTCCATTGTGTTCTCGGTAATTTACTAGAGAAGAAACTATGTGAGAGAGTATGCGATTAACTGTTTTTCTATAATAAATGTTATCTCTACAAAACCTGGTTTTTACAAAAACAAATTATACAAAATTATTTTTGTTATAGAGTAACAATGTTCAAGAGAGACGCTCTATGTTGAATAAGTCGTCTAGATAAGTAACTTAACTCATCCTTAATTGCCTCAAGGCTCACATTAACCATAGCTAATCTCCCGAGGATTGTTTGCGCATCAATCTCCTTCACCATCTTCCTACCGATGATTCTTCCAAAGAAAGAACGGATCATCGAGTTATCTACACATCCAATTTCACCATTTTTCTTCTCGTTGTTCTCACCGGAAGTAGAAAGAAACTGCAAGAGTGACTGTAAAATAGAGATCGTCGATGCGTTTGATTGCCTTAGAATATTGGAGACCATAGAAGAATGTTCATCAAGACCACCGGATTGTTTGATAACCCAAGCTTTTTTCTTTGTTTGTCTCCTTGCAAGGGATTTAACTTGTCTCGCTGCTTCGGTCTTGGATTTCTTGTGAAAGCTAATGTAACTTCGGATCTCGGACTGAACGGAAGAGAGATTTCCTCTGCGTCTACGTAAAGCGGATTGAAGTTCTTGAATATGCTCCATGAGTGTTCCTATCAAGTCTCTTGTGAAGTCAGAGACATCTAGTAACACGATGGATTCATCAAGAGCGTCTTCCACAAGTTTCCTGTTGCGACAAAGGCGAAGAGCTTGTTGGCCTTGAGGAGAACTTATGACTTGTTCATTGACAAAGTCATAGAGCTCAACGAGCTTGGCAAGTCCAAGTTGGATCCGAGAAGAAGCTGATGAAGAAGAGTTTAAAGCTTGAATCTTTTTCAGTTCTTCTTCAACTCTCTGTGCTTTAGGATGGATTAGTCTTGTAGGCAAACTAATAGACCTAGCAGGTACATGCGTAGTCGCTACAGAGGATGATGATGATTCAGCCATTTCCAAGCTCTGAAGCAAACAGAGAAGTCAAAAAGCCTTAAACTTGGAAATGGGTTTTGGTGGGTTATAAAGGTTCAGAGACTTCAAAGGTATATAATAGAGGAGAACTTAACAGATAAATCCAAAATAACCCTTTAATTAAAAAGGTTTTAATGTAAGAGCAAATTGGGCATGTGTTTAAAAAACCTTATAAAGAGGATATCTGCACAATTATCCCTTTTTGCTAAATTTAATAATCTCTTTGTGGTTATAAATGGAGCAACGTCAAGCTTTATTTTGATTATCTTTGTCTCCTAACTTGTCCCTCTTTGCCTCATTCATCATCGCTGGCAAACTCAAAGATCTGTTTCATCAGGAAAAAAAAAAACACAACAACTCAGAGAACGTTTTCCAAGGAGAGATTTAAACTTATAAAGAAATATTTGTGGAGAGAAAAAAGAGCTAAGGCCATTATTCCAAGAATCTAGGTTTTTAAAACAATACGAGTAGTAGGAGAATCTTGTTCAATAAGGTCGTGGTACGTTTCATTTCCTAGTCATGTGTGTAGTTATTTCCGTAGCTATCTATTATTTTAATGTGAGACAAGGAGACAGAAGTTTTAATTCACAAATCTATTGAGAATATGACAGAAGAGAGAAGAAATAGAGTAGAAAAAAAAAGGAATTTATTTAGCCAAATGATTTGAAGAGAGTCATCAAAAATGAATAGAGTATTAATATAATGTTGACCACTTGTCCTTTGTAAATCTTCTCTAATTGATCCCATGAACATTTTCTTCTCTTTTGGCTCTCAATGATTAGCAATCTAATTTCACTGAAACGTCACAATACTCTGCACTTGGCTACTTAGTGTTAAGAAAATATTCTTCCTTTAGTCTTTTTCCTCTTGTCATTTGAGAGAGTATTCAATGGGAGATTACAGTATCGCTTGCCTCTCTTCTTTTTCACAAAAGAAAAGAACAGAACAATCTTTGATCAGATACTGCTGTCTGATTTACTAGAAAACAAATCCATTTTCGGTTGAGATTTGGATATCTACACAAAGCAAATTTTGTTTTCTTAAGCAACCACAAGGTCAAGCACAGTATAAGCATTCATAAGATTCACATATTTTACTCCAATTTCTTTCTTGTAAGAAGAGTGTAGATGACAAGAAAGGTAAAGACACTAATGCTAGCTAGCCTAACATTGCTCAGCAATTATGTATTAGTCCATTAATTCAATATATTGACAATGTATACTGTTCTTTATGGCTTTTCTGTTAATATGACATTACCTATTAGAATCATGCCTTTTTGAAGCAGGACAATTTTTTCGATACTGTAAAACTCAAAATGTCCTTATCAAATTTGCATTGTTAGACAGCTCATTGCTTTATCTCTTTTCCTTTCTTAAGCGGAATGTAAAATCCATTCCGGTTCATCAGCATTTATTTGCCCTGGGAACACAGAAACCGGCAGATCTCATATAATATTTGGCTGAATCCTGATTCATCCACTTTGGAGCAGAAGAGGGGTTTCTTGTCAAACAAGTAACTATTCGTTTTTAAATTAACTAAGACCAAGAAGAAAGATTATGATTGTTTTTGGAGGTGGCATTGCAAAACGTGCATTGTTGTAAAATCTGAACTAGTAGGTTTTCAAAATCTAGTCTTAAGCTTCAAACGAAACATAACATTAAACATTAAACATCAAACAAGATATACAAGAAACTATCTACTTTCTCGTCTCTGCAACATCTTATAAAGAGAAATGCTAAGCAAATGAGAAAAGGTTCTAAGGTAAGAGTTTCTCAATGCCATTCTCAAACGTTTTAAGAAATTTACAGGAAATCAAGAAAAAGTAAAACAGAGCCATTTCTTGGTTGGTTTAACGCCGTCTTGTTTTCTCTGTGAAGGTGCCTTGCTAGAGCTCCGACCTGTTTTTTTATCCTCGCCGGCTTTACTAAATATAACGGTGAATCCCTCTGCCGTCGCCGGATCATTCACATCCCATTCTCCGAATTTTGGCAAAGGCCTTGCGTCACTATTCGATGCCATTTCAATCTTCAGGATCAACAAATCAGAGCAAAATTTCTCAAAAACAAATTATTTTCTTCCTTTTATTGTTGTTCTTCTTTTTCAATGACTTCTATTCTGAGATCGTTCTAATTGATCAAAAGATGATGGACTCAGGGTGTATTTTATAGTTGGAAGATTTCAATAAAGCAGAAACAGAGAAGTTTTGTTATGAAATGTTCCTACGGAATGTACTCGTATGAAACACGGAGACAAGATATTTCTCTTTACGCATTTCTTCTTAAACATTCTGAGGTTCAAAATCTTTGGTCTTTGCGCGTCATACCCTGTAAAACCCTAATTATAGCAAAATGCTTCTTATCCATGACTGCTCTGTTTTCTTATTTGGTGCTACTGTTATCTTTGGTTCTCTACATGCTTGTTTAGTAATCAGAGACCTTATATAATATCCTCCTGGTCAATGAGTTCAACAAATCTAAATTTGTATCACATTTTCTTCAAGTCATTTATTATGCCTTTTTTAACAAGTAATTTGATTAGTGTTTTTACCTAATTTTGATGCAAAAAGAGTTCAAAATCTTGCTTGATAAACAACATTGCTTCTGTCTGTCCTTATTGATTTTATTTTATAACATAGAGCTCATGCTCAAACGTGAGATCGGATATTAATCAAAAAGAGAACAAAAATGAATCAAGAAACAAAAAATAGCAACGCAAAACAGAGAAAACCAACACTTTTCTCTTAGTTGAAATGAAAAAGACGAAAGAAGAAGCAAGCAGAAGCAGAGAAGCTCACATGGTTTCACTCAAGAGCTGCTATGACAGCATCAACAACTTCCTGCGTGGTACAATCTCCTCCAAGATCTTTTGTTCTATATTTTCCTTCTTTAATCACTTGTTTCACTGCTGTTTCAAGCCGATCAGCAAAAGTAGGAAACCGGAGATGTCTTAGCATCATAGCCGACGAGAGAAGTAGAGCCACCGGATTCGCTTTCTTCTGTTCCACCATCTTATCATTCCCCACATTCCCTGCTGATGCACCTTGCTCGAATATCGCATGTTCTGCACCAACATTCCCTGTCCCCAACAAACCCAAGAAACGTCATTTTACGAAAGATTATAACTGTAACTATTATATTTATTTGACAAACCTCCTGGCATCACTCCAGTGCCACCGGCTATTCCAGCCGCCGTGTTTGCTATAAGGTTACCATACAAATTAGGTGTCACCTGAAACAAACCAACAAAAAATATCCATGAGAGACATCAAAACAACATCAATGATGGTTTCATCGTCTGTCACATTTCAAAATGACTCATTTTGATTTGTAACTAGGAAAAGAAGAGCATTACCATGACATCAAATTGCTCAGGCTTGGCGACAAGCTGCATACAGCAATTGTCTACGATTATTTCATTGTAAGTAATCCCCGAATAATGTTTAGCAACCTCTCTACAAGATTCAAGGAAGAGCCCATCCGCAAGCTTCATAATGTTAGCTTTATGAACAGCAGTCACTTTCTTCCTATTGTTTAGATACGCATACTCAAATGCATATCTCGCTATTCTCTCAGAACAAAACTTTGTTATCACCTACACAAACAATTCAACAACATCATGTATACAAAAGGGATCACAATTTGGACTAAAAACAATCCCTATAATTATATATGGTTTACCTTAAGGCTCTCGACAACACCAGGAACAACCTCATGCTCGAGACCTGAGTACTCTCCTTCAGTGTTCTCTCTTATCACAACGATATCAACATTTTCGTGTCGCGTCACTAATCCAGGGACATTGATGCAATTGACAAGAGAAGCGAAGATATCGAGTTCTTTCCTCAATTGCATATTCAAAGAACTGACACCCCCACCAACAGGAGTCGCTAATCCACCTTTGAGACAAACCTTGTTTCTCTTCACAGACTCGATCACTTCTTCAGGGACTTTTCTCATGTTTCCTAGAACCTCGTATCTCTCGAAATGCACTGGCGCGTGCATCGCTTCCATGACCTGTTCCACCGCACCGGTCACCAAAGGTCCGATTCCGTCGCCGGGAATTAGGGTTACGGTTCGTGGAGCTCCATCTCCGGGTCTAGGCATGTAGGTGATGGATCGGGACAGTGATGTGAATGGAGAAGGAGGATTCGCCAGAAGGCGATTAAATATCGAAACGGATCTTCTCGCCATTGCTAGATTTAGCTTCTTTTAGGGTTTCAGAGCAACGAAGGTCGATTTCGTTTTCGGCGATTTACATGCAGCGTTTATGCCTTTGTCAGTTTTATTTTATTTCTTTGGCCAATCAGCTTTATTCCAAAAAAAATTATTTTGTTCAATCATTTTTTTGTAATTTCTAAAATAATATTTTGTAAAAAAATGAAAATTGTTTTATGATAATATAAAGAAATGTTTTATTGTAGCCTAAAGTTCACGTCCACTTCGTGTGTGGTACGTTTAAAGTAATATAGATAAAGGATACTTCCAAATAGTTTTGGATTCTCTTGCAATGGTGGTGGTATTAAGAACTTGGACTGAATCACGGTCACACGCATTACAAACAAGAGCAGAGAGAGAGAGACCACATCTGATTTCGCATGAAACATTCCAAAACAGTGAGGACAGAAACACAAGACTTCAGTTTTACTTTTTTTTTTCTTTTATCTTTTTGACTGTCGCTACTTCGATTCCAACACAATCAATCACTGTGTTTAAAAGGGTTTCTCAGTTTCCTTATCATTAACCTTTTTTTTATCATCTTCTCTACACTCTTCACCAATAGCTTCACTCTTTTTGGTCATGGCTTGTATAAACGGCGAGAATCGTGATTTTTCTTCCTCGTCATCTTTGTCTTCTCTTCCAATGATTGTCTCCCGGAACTTTTCTGCCAGAGACGATGGAGAGACCGGTGACGAGTTTCCTTTCGAGAGGATTTTCCCGGTTTACGCTAGAGGAACCCTTAATCCCGTGGCCGACCCGGTTTTGCTGGATTTTACCAATTCTAGTTATGACCCAATTTGGGATTCTATAAGAGAAGAAGCTAAGCTTGAGGTTTTCTCCTTATGCTCCATAATCATATTCTTATTATTGATTTATACGTTTTTCATATATGTGACTTCAATTCAACAAAGACAGAAACTTTGATATTGTTAATCAACTTCGATTTTCTACATTGAAAGGTTATGATAATGACATTCTTGTGTACCTTTTATATCAATCCGACAAAACCGTGGGGTCGAATTCTCACTAAATGCTTTCTCTGTCTCTTTAACTACTTGATTAAAGCTTTTAAATTTTTCTTGCTGTTACGTATTTCTCTCACCCGTCTACTTTTTCAGCGTCAATTTTTCATTAACTACACGAAGGACAAGTTAAGGAACAGAGTTTGTGTGTGTTTATGTTCCTTTAATGGTGAATATTGTTGTGTGTTTTACAGGCAGAAGAGGAGCCGGTTTTGAGTAGCTTCTTGTATGCTAGTATCTTGTCGCATGACTGTTTAGAGCAAGCATTGAGTTTTGTTCTAGCTAACCGTCTCCAAAACCCTACCTTGTTGGCAACTCAGCTTATGGATATATTTTGCAACGTTATGGTACATGACAGAGGTATTCAAAGCTCGATTCGTCTTGATGTTCAGGTAAAAACGCTATCTCGTATCGGTGAATCTTCCTTTTGACACTGATATTATTGTCTGAGAATGTGACTGCAGTGTAATGTTTTTTTTTTTTGGTCCATTGAAGGCATTCAAAGACAGAGATCCTGCTTGTCTATCGTATAGTTCGGCTATTTTACATCTGAAGGTAGTCTCTTAACCATCATAGTTGCTGATTTAAAGACAATAACATCTCTTACACCGATATAAAATGATTGCTAAGTGAGTTTTCATGTGTATTTTACCAGAATAGTTTGTTCCACAGGGCTATCTTGCACTGCAGGCGTATAGAGTAGCACATAAGTTGTGGAAGCAAGGAAGAAAACTATTAGCATTGGCACTGCAAAGCCGAGTAAGCGAGGTAAGAGTAACTTCTACAACTTCTTTGGTTACTGTTATAGTCTTGGTGTACAACGTTAACCTCTGATCCATGTCAATGGTTTCTCTCAGGTTTTTGGAATCGATATTCATCCCGGTAAAGATTTTAGATTCATAGCTAATAGCTTGTCTATGCTTTTACATCTAGCATCTGAATAACTTTGGTTTCTGTTTTTTTTGCTCAGCTGCAAGAATTGGGAAAGGAATATTGTTGGATCATGGAACTGGTGTGGTCATAGGTGAGACTGCTGTGATAGGCGACCGTGTCTCAATTTTGCATGTACAAATCCGTTCTCTAACTTCATTTCTCCAAAACTATAAAGAACTGTTGATGTTATAAATGCTAGCTTATATTTTCATGTTACAGGGTGTGACATTAGGAGGAACTGGGAAAGAAACCGGTGACCGCCATCCAAATATAGGCGACGGTGCTCTTCTTGGAGCATGTGTGACTATACTTGGTAACATTAAGATAGGCGCTGGAGCAATGGTAGCTGCTGGTTCGCTTGTGTTAAAGGATGTTCCTTCGCATAGGTATGAAACCACTGACATGCATCTAAATATCAATCTCGTTGAGCTTTTTTGTTTGAACATTGCTCAAATTGACATTTTCTCTCGGGCGTTTCTGAAGCATGGTGGCTGGAAATCCAGCAAAACTCATCGGGTTTGTTGATGAGCAAGATCCATCTATGACAATGGAGCATGGTGAGTCTTGATTGTGAAAATAGTATTCTGATTTTGTTCTCCATTGCTCAGGCTTTCGTAGTGTGCCAATATGCTAGTTGATTGAATATGCAGATGCTACCAGAGAGTTCTTTCAAAATGTAGCTGTTGCTTATAGAGAGACAATACCAAATGGTAACTTACTTTCTTAATTCCTACAGTGAACTGTGTATTTATATATCTGAGTATAGTTTGGGATCTGAATTGAATTTTGCTTTTTTGTTAAAACAGGATCTTCAGTTTCAGGGAGTTGCAGGGAAAGGAGACATTAAAAAGAGAACATGAGATCACCTGCAGCTTCTTTAAGGCGGTTTTCATCATCAATCATAATCACTTCAAACAAATAACAAAGCTCTTTGTTTGTTAACAAACTTGTTTTTCCAATTGATGGAGAAAGATTTTGATACATTGTTAAACATTATTCATTCTGAAAAGAAGAAAAAAAAACAAATCATAAGCTTTAAAGCTTATCATCTTTAAAGCTTATCATCTTTCAACAAACATAACCAAAATGCAAAAACCCTTAAAACTAAGCATGCTTAGCCTGGAAATCTTTCATGAAAGCAACAAGCTTTTCAACACCAGCCAAAGGCATTGCATTGTAAATAGAAGCTCTCATACCTCCCACTGATCTATGTCCTTTGAGCTGCACCATCTTCTCTTTAGCAGCTTCCTTGATAAACTCAGCTTCCAATTCAGACTTCTCCAATGTGAAAGGCACATTCATCAACGACCTCACTGATTTCTCAACAGGACATCTGAAAAAGCCATTGCTTTCTTCAATAGCATTGTAAAGCAAATCAGCTTTCCTCTGGTTCTTCTTCTCCACTTCTTTCAATCCACCTTGCTCCAACAGATCTTCAAACACAAGACCACACATGTAAATCCCAAAGCAAGGAGGCGTGTTGTACAACGAACTATTCTCATCATGAATCTTGTAATCAAGCATCACAGGAGTAATATCTTGAGCATTCCCAATCAAATCTTTACGAATGATCACAATTGTGACACCAGATGGACCAACGTTCTTCTGTGCACCACCGTAAATCACACCAAACTTAGATACATCAACAGGTTTCGAACAGAAGTTAGAAGACATATCAGCAACCAAGAACCCATTTTTAGGAACAGGGTAATCTTTAAACTCAACTCCATGAATAGTCTCATTGGCGCATATATGCAAATACTTAGCGTCCGGAGTTTGCTCCAACTCCTCAAAAGATGGAACCTTTGTGTATTTCTCAGATTTCCCAGACCAAATCACATTAGTCTTGCAATACTTCTTCGCTTCCTTGACAGCTTTATCACCCCACGAACCAGTAACAACGAAATCGACTGTATCATCCGATTTGCAGAGATTGAGAGGTAAAGCAGCGAATTGAGTAGTGGCACCACCTTGTAAGAACAAAACGGAATATTCCTGAGGAATCTCGAGAAGCTGACGAAGATCCGATTCAGCTTTTTGTATAATCGAGAGAAACTCTTTGCCTCTGTGACTCATCTCCATCACACTCATGCCAGATCCACGCCAGTTGTATAGATCCGCCTGAGCTTTTAGGAGAACGTTCTCAGGCAAAGTGGCTGGACCCGCCGCGAAGTTGAAGACACGTTCTTGGGATCCGACGGAGCCGGATCTAACTCCATCTTGAACTTGAGTCGTTGAAGCGACGCATCTAACAGCGACGGGCTTGGTTTTGCTGACGAAGTTGACGGTGTTTGGTTTGCTGAGGTGAAGAAAGGATTGAGATGATGATTTGGGTTTCAAAGCAGGAATCTGAGTGTTGTTGCTTCCGACAAGGAAAGAGTTCGTCGTAGCCGCCATGATTGTTGTGAGATTCTCCGAGTTTATTTTTGTTTGTTGCCCTTTTCGCTTTTACTTAGACAAAAGATCTGAGAAAGAGTTGGTGGGAGATATATAAATGTAGCTTGAAAACGACAGCGTTTGTGTTAGGTGGTACTAGTTTTGTCTGCGGTGTTAGTATAGTTAAGACTCATTTCCAATGTGTTTTATTTAAAGTTGTAGAAGAAAAAGAGTTCAAATCAAAACTCTCATCCTTATATCATACATATTCTATGAATCTGTAACTATTGACAAAAAATATGATTGGTATAAGAGAATTTTATTGCTGAGATATCAATAAAAGAAAGACTTGTTACAGATCAAATCAGAGGAATGTTTTGAACTTATTTCGTTTGTAATTAAAAATTGAGAGGGAAAATGTTAGCAGCGAGCTATACACAAACTACTATTTTCCACTCTTTAGTGAGAATCTGACACAAGAAAGTGTGCAGCTTCATACTTTGTTGCTATGTATCCGAATTTGGAGGAGCTGTATTTTCTATGTACTCCTGTTAGTTTATCAGTCCCAGCTTTCTGATGTAGTCTCACCATTCTTCTACAACATTCTCTGTAAAACAAACCCATATTAGTTACAAAGATGAGTCTTTATAGGTGCTAATGGGTAAAAGAGACTTACAGGAGTTGATTCTCAGAGTAGTGACAATGGAATTCACAAGTGCTGTTCCATTCACTGAAGCCATGGATTGTACATTGAGCTGTGTACACGGCAGTGGCGGCGAGTAACGATGGTGGATACCGAACCATTTCGTAGTCCACAAGAGCAAGCTCAATCAAGAACGACGCCAAGATCTCAAGCTGTTTCAATAACAAGATTAGTTTGTAATTCACAATCCATTTATATTATTGTGTACATTGATAGATTTGTTTCTTTACCTTCTTGTCTGATTGAGCTGCCTTGAGGAACCTCTTCAAGAAAGGGTATTGCGTTGGTAACGACATATTGAATTGCAAAGTACTAAGCATAATCTTCTCCTGCACACAAAGATTATATTATTGAAATCAGATCAAATGTATAATCTTTTTACCGAGTTTTTGGAAAGAAACAATCTTATTTTACCATTTCTAAAACATCGGTCCTCGTATAAGCTTTGTCCGAAATGACTACCAAATCTTCAACAATAGGTACTGAAACCTCTTCGTACTTGCAAGCTAAGAGCAATGCAACTAAACCAACAAGCTGAAGCTTCTTTCTTGCAACAGCTTGCTTGGACAAGAATCTATCTATCAGATTGACTGTTAGAAACAATGTCTCGTTCATCAGCTCAAACTTATCATGTACCTGAAACATCCAAGAAGCTTCTTAATTAGCCTCTATATATACAATAATCCATTACCATTGAGAGGTGCTTGAATATACCTCGATGAGCCAGTCAATAAGTATTGCTCTCATTTTGTCAGATATATCAAACTGTTGCGCCATGTAATCTAGAGGAACACAGCTAAATCTCTGCAGATTACCAAAATCCATGGAAAATTGTCTCAGTCCGAATTCAAAATCTTATGGTTTTGGTTCAGAGACATATTAAGAAACCGTACCTCGGTTTTACGGTAGAAATCGTAAAGATCTTGGACGTATTCAACAGCTGCAAGAGAGTTGTTTGCATCGTATTCGTCTATATCCAAAACTGGTTCTTCTTGTTCTTCTTCCATATCCTCCATCTCAACTTCTTCCTCCTGTCCAAATCAAAAAACTTTCTTTAGAATTCACATTAAAAGAAAAAAGCTAAAGATCTTTTGAAAAGTGATTGTTAATTACCATTGGATCAAATTCAATGTATGGTTCCTCCAATGACATTGGCATAGGTTGGTCCAATGTAACTTCTTCATTCTTCTCCTCTTCTTCATCAATGAATATGCAATCACCAAACTCGTTTCCACTTGGTTTCAGCTTCTTAGTCTCTTCCTGAGATCTGCAGAAATTCAAATAACATCAGATCTCTCTTTCTCAGCAAAAGAAACGTTTTTGAAAGCTTTAAACTTTATTAACCTTGAAATTGACGGATGCAATGAATCAAGCTTCTTCTTGTCACAGCTTTCTTGTTTTCTCCTATTGAAGAAAATAATCATCAAAATCCCAAAACCAAGAATCAAAGAGACAAACTTTAGGATTCGAGAGAGTTAAGTATATTACTGAGATAAGCCTCTTCTCTTGTTAACAACACAAGGATAAGCTTTTGCACCAACGAGATTGTGATTAATCACACCCAATGCTCTCCTGTTCTGTCTCTTCATCTCTACACCGAATTTTCTGCTTCTCTTATCATCATCTGACAAAACCCAGAAACAAAACAACATCAGACTCTCTGTTCGTCAGACCTATAATTCTCAGATTTTTCAAAGGCGTTTTACTACTACTACCTTGAAGAATCTCTGTAATGGGTTTGACAACGAGATTACGATTGTTCTCCTCTGGATTAACCATTGTTTATTTTACTCGATTTGATAGTGCTCCTGGAGAAGAATCTAGAAGAAGAAGAAGAGCATCAAACGAAGAAGGATCTCTCTTCTCTCTGTGACTCTGTGTATACGTCTGATGCAATTGAATGAATCAGTAGGAGTCAGAGAAGGGGATGAAATAAGCGAGAGAGAGAAATTAAATCAAATCAATTAAAATTAAAGTTGCTACCTTTTTTTATTTTATTTTTTTTTATTATTGAAGGAAATAGCAACGGCTAGGTGATTAAGATGACCGTTGGATCATGAAGGAAACGATTTGTTTCTAAGTCTGTCTAAACCCAACGGTAACTTTTTTGGCCATGTGGTGTGTGTGGTGGCTCTCTCTTTCTCATTTCAAATTTATTATTCCTTTTTTGTGTTTTTTTTGTTGCCTTTTTCAGACAAAGAAGGCTCGTTACCACTAGCCAGAGCCTCCGTAAGGCGCGGCTCTAAGATCTTAAAGTCAACATATTGATTCTTTAATCTTAATCTTAGCTTATTAATCTGTGTTTTACTACAGAGCTAAGAATTGCTCTCTTTCCTAAGAATTATTGTTACCGAGAATTATGCTGACTCTGTAGTAAGTGTTCTTGCCATTTCTTTTTTTTTGGTCAAGCTTTTTAAAAATATTTAATTTAGAGAATATCAAAAATTAGGCTAGATGATTCTGGTCATAGTTATTGTAATTGAATTTCCTTAGAATGGTCAAAAGGTGATTGTGTTTCTAATTTCTTATTCAAATATGTGAAATATTTTAGATAACTTTTTATATCTGCATTTTTAGAAAACTGTTAAACGTTTAGTTAGAGTCTAGTGTGTAGATATTATTCAAAATAATATTTAAGACAGTTGCGGCTTCGCTATATCATATATCACACATCAATGGTTACATTAGTTTTTTTTGGTGTTGCAATTTGTTGTATTTGTGATTTATTACATAGCTTCAAGAGCTTCCTTCTGACATTGAAAACTATGTTTACCGGTATACATCAATGTTTAAATTTTAAATAGTAAAAACATATAGAATAAATAAAGAATGGCTAATAAAAATGATAATGTTTCCACCCAAAAAAAAAAAATGATAATGTTATTGTAATAATAAATAAAGAAAAAATATGTCAAAACAAAAGTTTACAAGTCACGTCATTGTCGGATGTCACATGCATAATAGTATTAGTGCAGTTGCAACGACTCTTGCAATCTCGATGACCAAAAACGCACGAGAAACGATTACAAACAGAAAACAAGAAAAACTCTTGAACCAACCTACCAAGTACGAATAACTTATGGGCTAGTAATGGGCTTTATACGATATTAAGCCCAAATTTACGTAATATCAGAGTTTAGGACGGACCAATCACAAACGACGGATGCAAATCTTCAAACGAAAAGGCGGGAGAGGAATTAACTGTCATAACCGCCATGGTTCAGAGAAAACTTTATATAAGGGCTAATTCAATGTCGTTTTGAAACATCAATCCCTAGACTAAAGTGCGAAAATAGTATGAGTAATCCGAACCCAGAGAAAACGAAAGTGGATGTTACTGAGGAAGAGAAAGAGGAATCTGATGAGCAATGGAGCGATGAAGAAACCAATATGAGAGAAATTGTTCTCGGCCTCCCTGCTTTGAATATCAGCAGTAGAATATTTGGAGAGAGTAGTAGTGTCGTTGAGGAAGATGCAGAAAAAGCGCGTTTGAATGAGCAAGCGGTTCTTGCGGCGGGGTTGATTTTGGCTGCGGCAGAGGAAGCGGTTATGAAAGGAATGAATGAGGGAAGTGGGAGTGGTGGGAAGAAAAAGAGTAGACCAAGGATATCTACGCAAACCGATGACGAAGGGGATGGTTTGGGTGAAGGAGAAGCGAAAAAGCCGAAGAAGAAAGCAAAGGAATTGACTCATCCACCGAAAGGACCACCGGTTTGTCATATCTGTGGAAGAGGTTTCGGTTCGTGGAAGGCAGTGTTTGGGCATATGAGGGCTCATAGAGATAGAAACTATCAAGGGTTTCTTCCTCCTCCTACATTCTCTGCGGGGGCTGAAAGGTTTGTGATTCCCGGGCTAAGATCTGCTTTTACTATTGCCACTGTCGGAGGAGGAAGTTCTGGTGGTGTAGCGGTAGGAGGAAGAAGTTCCGGTGATTTTTCTGGCAGTGGTGGTGGTGATGCGCCAGGATCTGAAGGTGGGAGAGGTTCAGGTATTGATTTGAATGTGGAACCTGTGGAGCAAGTAGAGGAAGCGACTGAATCTGGATGTATTGCCAAGTTCGATCTTAATAAATCTCCACCAAAAGATGAAGAGGAAGAGGACAAACCCAAGTGAAAGATTTTTTCATACTATTTAATAATTTACTATAACACATAGTATAGTTATTATTTTCATATTTCATATTTGATATATTTATCTAACACATTATGTTGATTCTTTGAATTAGTAATGTTTTGCAACAATGAAGAAAAGGAAGATCTTGTTAAAGGACCTAATATTAACTTTTATTTCTTAACACCATTTTAATCTGCAACAATGTGAAAAAGTACAAATAAATTTATATAAATATTCAACATCAAAATGAATAGTAAACAAAAAACATACAACTTCCAGTGCATGCAAATAATGCAGAGGAAAAATGAATGTGTAAGATCATAAAAGGAAACCTTTGTCAGGATCTAAATGATTGAAATGAAGATAATACTTTGTCCAAATCCCACTATAATTAAATCTGAAAATAGCAATTGGCAATAAAATATTCTTCTCAGAGCCATCAAATGTTCACCAATCTTTGAAAAACGACATCATTATCCTCTTTTTGTATGAAACTTTCTCAAACTTTTTACCAATATCAACTCTGTAAACATAGACTTTAAAAAAATATATATAGAATGAAAATATTTATCTAGAATTACAAAAGAAACAGTATTATACACAAAACCTTTCAAGAATTAATTCAAAGAGAATGAAACAATAAAGACTCTAAAATCATTTCATACCGCCGGAAAAAAAAGATACCAAACAACTATTTATTTTTCTACTGATCCAAACCGTCCAGGCGTTGCTCTCTTGCGTTCAGCCCCAAGTGCGCCAGCTTTATAGCGATAGTGATGTGGCGAAGAACGTGAAGAGTTAGCAACGGCCTGTTTAGTGGAAGAACGGTTAGGGACAACATTAAGCCCTTGGATGTGTTCGAGGACTTCGACTACTTCCTTCATGTGTGGTCGGTTTTTTGGGTCTGGCTCGATACAAGAGAGTGTAATGCGTGCCATTTCGGTCGCGACCTTGGTTGTGTATTGACCTTTGATTCCTTTGTCCATTATTTGTTTCACTCTGTGTTTGTTTGAGAGTTCTGGTCTTAACCAGTCGACAAGACTCTCTTGTCCTCTGGGCCGTTTTGTGTTGTGCGCCGTCAGTCCGGTCATTATTTCTAGTAAAACCACACCAAAGGCGAATACGTCACTCTTAACGTATAAATGGCCTGAAGATGAAGACAAGAAACAAACTGTTTATTATACAGGTATTGTCCATATCGTTTTTAGATAAAAGACTATATATGGGTTATGTTTTTCAAATAGTACCTGTTGCCATATATTCAGGAGCAGCATAACCATATGTGCCCATGATCCTAGTCGTGACGTGTGACTTCTCATCTGCTGGTCCTAGCTTTGCTAGTCCGAAATCTGAAAGCTTTGCGTCATAGTTCTACACCCATATGTATCAAAGAAATCTCATCAGCCAAAAATAGAAGGAGATTCTTCTAATTATCGCGAGTAATTAAATTAGAGTACTAACCGAATCAAGAAGTATATTGGAAGCTTTGAAGTCTCTATAGATGACTTCTCTTTGTAAGCTGTGTAGAAACGCAAGGCCACGAGCTGCACCAATCACAATCTTGATCCTTAAATCCCAAGGAAAAGGATCGTTTCCTGAATTATAAATGATGCAAAGCACATTAAAGTTTTTTTGGTGATCAAGACTTTGTTATAACGATGAATAATGTTTCGTGGGTTAAAGAGATCTTAATTACGTCTAAAAAGATGACTCTCAAGACTTCCTTTGGGCATGAACTCGTAGACAAGGAGAAGCTCTTTGTCTTCACGACAGTATCCCAATAACTTCACCAGATTTCGGTGCGAAAGCATTCCCAAGAAGTTAACTTCTGACTGTCCAAAAAACAAACAAAGCCATAAAACTCAAATTTAGCCTATATAACTTGAAGGATTAATCTATTCTGCTAATTAAGACATACAATAAACTCAATGAAAGAATCCAGATTTGCATCCAATACGAGGCAACAGAGAAATAATGTTGACTTTCTAATAACCTTTTACTAATTTTAAATTAATTATATTACATTATAATGAATTATACTTTGACTACAATGTTATGAGCTAATAACATGTACCAACGTGTCCCCAACTCAAAAGTCCGGTAACAACGGAAAGTTCCTAGCTACACCGAATTCAATAGCAGACAATGGAAAAGTATCTTCAAATGGAAAAAAACGAGGTCTTCAATTTCAAAAAGTTATAATTTGATGTAAAAATTGTTATCATAGGAGAAAACATCATCTGTTTATTAAAACAAATTATCTTTATAATTCTTAAATTATTCTGTAGAAGTCGTTTCTTGATTGAAATAGTCAACTCTTCTTTCATCTTGATCGAATTACGTAAATAATTGGGCTAGTTTTTTTTGTTTTCCAACAAAAGAAGAAGTCAAAATCGCAAAAAAGTAGTTTTGGAATTAAGAGATAAAGAATCTTACACGCCACTCTGCAAATCCTTGAACACTCTCAGAATTCAATCTCTTGATGGCAACGATCATACCAGAACCGACTCTGGAAGGAGCAAGAGTCGTGGCATCGACCCAACCTCTGTATACTTTCCCGAAACCTCCTTGACCCAACATCGAATCCGGTTTGAAATTCTTCGTCGCCGTCTTTAGATCCAGAAAGTTATAGACTTTGAGATTTGGCGATTCCAGTAGTTTACCGGAATCACTTATAATCCCAGTGGAAATATCGGAGAATTGGCTCTGTTGTCCGACGCTGCTGTTTGTTGTCGCGCCGGTGGTTGACGAGAACTCTGTTCCATTGCTGTGGTTGTTCGTTGTGGCTGCTTATCATTAACAAAGACAGAGAGAGAGAGAGAGATCAGAAAGTGTAGATCTTTTAGGTTTTATGCAAGAACCCAGAAAGAAAAACAACAACTTGTAGAGATTAAATACCATGACTATGGAGACCTGTTTTGGAAGGAGAGGAAGAAGAAAAGAACGAAATACAAGCACCCATCAATTTCTAATGAGCCTTCTCTTTCTTCTTCTTCTTCTTCTTCTTCTTCTTGTTTTACCAATTCAGACAAGAGCTAGTGGATATGGATCTCAAGTCAGTTGGTTTATTTGAGTTTTTATTGCTCGAGTTTAGAACTATTGAAAGAGGCAACGATGGGTTGCAAAATAATTTTGACTTAATTTAGATAACAAAATAAAATAAAGGGAGGAAAATTGGGGGTTGCTAGCGTGAACCGAAGAAGGGTTTTGGTCTACCTTTTCATTTTTTATGCATTTCTTTCTCATTTAAAAGAAATTAAAAAAAAACAAACGAAAATGCCAAGAAGATGGGACCAAAAAGAAGAATCATAGCCTAAGAGCCTTTTCTATCTATTTATGATCGTGTGATCTGAAAAAAATAATTGAGAATTTTGTTTTTACTTTGGAAATCTTTGAATTATTTGTAATTTTATTTCACATGTTTTTTTTTAATCACTGTCCACATCATTCAAAAAATAGTAGAGATGTGAAACCGTTAGGAAGTAAAAAGACTTTTGCTTGTGCCAGCAAAATGCTTAAAAGTCATCCTCTCAGTCACAGTGCTTGGACGTTTGTGTCTTTATGGAAATTTCTCATTCATTTCCACAAATATGAAAGTCATTCGACTTCTACTATAGTCTATAGAGCTGTTTCACAATTAGAAACACCAAAATTCTCCAATGGCAAAATTAGAATATATTTTTCTTTATATGAATGCGTAAGAGAAAAAAATTTCTTCACTTTGTCAGAGATGTTCGTAAGTTGGCCTTTTTTCAAAACATCATACTTTTCATTTTTAAATGATCATATAATATATAGATCTTTTTTTGTTTGGTCAAATATATATATATAGGCCTTTTAGATCAGAAAATAAAGTATTGTTATTTCTTTTTTAATATTAAAACAAAAAAAATGATCTTCACCAAAAAATAACAAAAAAAATTTTTGATCAAAAACACTGAAAATGACTTCAAAATGATACTTGACCACGTACAAAATGCCAGTTGCATGGAAAATGAAACAAAGAAAAACATTTTCTCATTTTCGTAAATATTGACGTAGGATCACACACACACGTATACACACTTGTAGACTTCGAACTTCTTTGTACGATACACGTTAATTGATGGTCTTCGTCGTGTGGACAGAGTCGTCGTAGATTTTCAAAGCACGAGCTGGGACCACTCAAGAACACACATAACCAATAGCCTTAAACAAAACTGGTCATCACACTTTTGAAAGTTTTTCTTGACTATGGATGGGTTAATTTGGATCAGTTCCTAAACCATGATTTGGGTTTGATCTTTCACCATTATATAAAGAAATTCGATCTTAATTGCTACCTAATTGCACTAAGAAAAAATAAAAGATTCAATTCTGATATCCGACCACAAAAAATCATGATACAAGAGTTCCTCTCTTCTTGGAACTTCTTATACCAAAAACAAACATGGCTTAGCATCATCTGTTAGACTTGTAACTAACATTTCTAAATACCAAAACGCTTCACAGAAACCCCTAACTAACTAATATATCCGATGTTACTGTTAAAGGACCTAAAGTCTTTAAGTGGAAGAGGAAGTGACAAGAGATTCTTGATTCTTCTTGGCTCTAGAAGCCCTGTGTCTTTTCTTGAAGTTTTCTTGTCTGAATTTTTTGGTTTCTATCCCTATCTCCATGAATGGTCTCTTCACTATATTTCTCTTCTCTGTCTCCAGTTTCTCCTGTTTCTTAGCTACCGCCATTGCTGCTGCTTCATTCTTTTCCTGCTGCTTCTCTGCTTCCCTCTAATCAATACCAAAACAAATCAATGCTTCTTTCAGTGAATTGATGTATTAGGATTGATAAAGAGAGAGAGAGAGAGAGAAGACCTGAAGATCGTGGATGAGACAGTCGAGAGATTTGATCTTCCTATGAGGCCACCGTGGAATCCCAAACTCTCTGCATTTCTTTTTCAAAACAGTGAGACCGACCTTGAGATTCCGAGAAGCTTCCACGATAGTGAGGTCAAAGTATTTTGAAAGCTCTTCTAAGGATAGTTCAGCAACATGTCTCGATGGTGTCCTCTTCTTCTTCTTCAAAATCTCAGTCTTAGCATCTGTGTTTTTACAATAACCCGAAATTAATCACCAAAATGCTTAAAACTGGACCTTGTACCAAAAAAAAGAGAGCTTAAAACTGGCCTAGAGTTATATATTATCTGGAAGGCAAGTCTATTGACATTTGAAGAAAGAGATTTACCTGATTCCGACTGTTCAGTTTTATCGTTTTCAAATTCCGAATGTTCGGTTTTTTCGTTTACAGATTCCTCGGATTCGGTTTCTGAATCAGGAAGGCAGTTAAGATCTTGTTTCAGAACGAGCTTTCGTGGTTTAGGCAGATCAGAGTTATAATATCCCTCTGTACTGCTACTGCATTGTTCTTCTTCATAAATCTTTGATGGTTTTAACTCGGAGATAAACTTGAGCTCGTTGGCTAAATTAGGGATGTCCTCCAGTTTGGGATTTCTATCAATAAAAAGAGCAAAAACATGTTTGGTTGCTAAAAATGCTCACAACTCAAGTAACACTACAATGTGCTTTTTTTTTAGTAAAATGTTAAGTTTTAGAACATCTATGAATTTCTTTTACCGAATACAGAGATAACAGAAGATCGAATTCTATGCAACACTACAATGTGTTATTGTTACAAGCCTATTTGTTCACAATTAGGTAATCTTAACTCATTCACTTTACATAGTCCATTGCTATTTTTGTGCCATTGTTGTCAAAATTTGACAGTCTTGGAGTCAATAAGACAGTAACACTATATAATCTACAATTCGATTCAAGAGACCTAATTCTAAAAAAAATCAATCTGTTATGTGAAAAATATAACAGCACCAAAAATTTTTAAAACAAAAACGTTCCGAATAATGAATGAGTCAAAACTGGCGTTACCTGGAAAGACAGAGAAGAGTAGGAAACCGAGGAAGCGAGTGATTAAACCGGAACACAAAGATACAACGCCACGTGCCAAAAACCGACCCTTCCGAGATCTCCGGTCGCCGGAAATCTTCCGAACGAAACAGAGGCTTCGCTTTCTTCTCTACATAACAGCTTTTGCTCTTGAACCAGAACTCTCTCTCAATCTCCACCGATTCATAGACATGCAAACTCCTCACCATCTCTGCATTAACAAAACCCATAGAAACAAAATAAAAACCATTTTTCAATCCGACCCGAGTCATTCCGACCCGATTCGAGATTCTAGTCAGAGTTTTGACTTACCTTTGCGGATGACGCTCTGGAAAACGGCGAGTGAGGTTAAGGAATGTGCCATGTCCGAAGAAGACCAAGAGTCGCAAAAGCAGAAGCCCAAGATTTTAACATAAAAAAGTTTTATTAATATATTTTTCTTTTTTTCCTTTTTTAGTGTGAAAAATCTGCAGAAGAATCCAAGGTTTTATGTACTTGAAGCGTTTGTCATTAAGTGAAAAGGCTCCAAGAAAAGTAGGTTAAAATTTTACCCTTGGTCCACCATCGAAATTACCAAAAAGGCAGAATATTCCGGAACGCACGTGTAGGCAAGCGGAGCGTGCGAGGGTAGTTATGTAAAATTAACAGTGGGAAGCGGGTTGCACCGAACCAAGCCCATGTAGCTAAACACTCACACGCGCGACGCATGTCTGAAAAGTGGTAATTGAATTTTGTTTAGAATGATTCTACAGAGGTTGAATTTGGTAAATGAATCAGAGGAATATTAAGCATTTGAGCATAATTTCCAATTTGGTCAGATTATGATATATGTAAATATGTCCATGATTCATTTTCTGTTTTTGGGTTCTCTTTGTTCATTTATTAAGTCATGGGCTGAAGTTTTCATATTTTAAGTCATGGGCTGAGTTCTCAAGGACTAAAACTGGTATTGATATTATGATCTGTTAAAAGCCAATTCATTTAAGGTGTTCAAAATCTAAACTGAATAATTGCGTTAAATTAAGCCGGACATGTTTCAATCAAAAGTCAATAGAATGTGTCAAAATACTCTGGGTACTTGGGTAGTATTAGTAACATTAACTTACAAGGATTTTTCTCTATATAAAAATACAGAGTACTAGTTTTGATTTTATCTGAGTGAGAACTTTCTAATAAAACTCTAATCGAAAACAATTAATATTTTGTATAAAATGGAGTGTAGAACCTAAATATTTTGTATTGCTTGGATATATAGTTTTTTTTCTTCTTAACATGGATATATAAGTTCTATTTCGTACATATTTCCCCTAATTTTAATGTTGAATTTTGGAAAACTTTTGTTGGATAGTGACATGAAGACCCTAATTTTAATCATAACATTTTGGAAAACTTGATTGGGTGAGTGATATGGAGGTGATGTTAACGTATGTTTGGTATCAATAGTTGGTCCAATTAGGCCCAAAGAGTCAAAAAAGGTGCCCAAGTGTTGTCAAAAGAGAAAACAATTAAGAATAGGGCAAAGCTTGGCCAGCAAGATTTAGTGGTCATTTCCTAGAAACGTGTCCAAGAATTTATAAAGATGGGTTGTCTTATAAATACATATCGTTCACGTAATTACCTGAGATCAAATCTTAATCATATCATTCATCGTATATAGACTCCAAACACGTTTTTCAAACTCCTATGATCATGTGTTCTCTCTTTGCCTCCGTCTTTGATTGCTTTGTTCCAAAATCAGACTCAAAGATTAGCTCAACTGATGAGAGTGACTTGAAAGTCCTGTCCTCAAAGAAACCAAAAAGCAAATCCCCGAGAGCTCCGATTATGGTGTCTTACTTTCCCGCCGGTTCAAACCTTTCGCGTCTATAAGTGCCAAATAGAAGAGAAGAGAAGATGAAGTATTGGGATGTTGATTTTGATATAAACGAAAGAAGTTTTTGGTTGTAGACATGTTGTATGCGCAGGCTTTAATTTTATGTTTTATTTAATTATGTACAAATAGACCATTTAGATTGATAGCATCATATATATGCTTTGTATTTAAGACCAAATAAAAGATTAATGTTTATATACATGCGTAAAAATGTTAAGAGCTTAGTTAGTATCATTTTCAAAAACTGATTGTCACTTGAGCTTTTATTTTTCTTATTTTTTTAATTAAGAAAAGTTGTGGCCCTCAAAAAGTTACATGGAATCGGAACAGGAAAAAAAAAATGTCGAAAACTGATTAATCTAGGCAACGTTATCGCATTTTCATATCTTACAAATCCCTTTTTCAATTCAGATTTGGTAGAAATGCAAGGAGAGTTCCATAGTGTATATGTAAAATTTGTATAAAACGTCTAGAAGAATTACAATGCTGAATTTGTTGGAAGCTCTGTTTTTCTCTGCTTAGACGTTTCCAACGTGTTTTGGGTTTCTCTGATCACTGTAAAGCCTAAACCACAAGAGAAGAAAAACCACGAAGCTTTGGGCTTTAAGGCCTTTTTGGGCCCTAGCCACAATAATGGAAGCCTATCAAGAAAAGACAAGACAAGACAATAAGACAGAAGAGGACAAGTGTTTAAAGTGGAAGTTATCTTTCTCACGTGGTCTAAAGAAAGGTTAAAAAAAAAGAGGGAAAAAAAAAAGAAGATGAGAGAAAGCAAAGTGTTGAAGACTTTTTAGAAAGCAGAAAAAAAAGCAGAGAGTGTATTCAAAGTCGGAAAGAAACCCTAAAGAAGAGGATTATGGGTGCTGTATCGATGGAGTCGCTTCCTTTAGGTTTCAGATTCAGACCTACCGATGAAGAGCTCGTCAATCACTACCTCCGTCTCAAGATCAACGGACGTCACTCCGATGTCCGTGTCATCCCTGATATCGATGTCTGCAAATGGGAACCTTGGGATCTTCCTGGTTCGTCTCTTTATTCTCTCAAAATTTGATTCCTTTTATTCTCAGATTCTGTTTTCCCTCTCAAAGATTCCACCTTTTTTTTCTTTACTCAATTGGAAACAAATCTGATTGTCGGCAGCTCTCTCGGTGATTAAGACGGATGATCCAGAGTGGTTCTTTTTCTGCCCTCGTGATCGGAAATACCCTAATGGTCATCGCTCTAACAGAGCAACTGACTCTGGCTATTGGAAAGCTACTGGTAAAGATCGTAGCATCAAGTCTAAGAAGACTTTAATCGGTATGAAGAAGACTCTTGTCTTCTATCGTGGACGAGCTCCTAAAGGTGAGCGGACTAATTGGATTATGCACGAGTATCGTCCCACTCTTAAGGATCTTGATGGCACTTCCCCTGGCCAAAGCCCTTACGTTCTTTGTCGCCTCTTCCACAAGCCTGATGATCGGGTTAATGGTGTCAAGTCCGATGAAGCAGCTTTTACGGCCAGCAACAAATACTCACCTGATGATACATCATCTGATCTTGTTCAAGAAACACCTTCCTCTGATGCTGCTGTTGAGAAACCATCAGATTATTCAGGTGGATGCGGTTATGCTCATAGTAATAGTACCGCAGATGGGACAATGATTGAGGTATGAATGGAAACTCTTGAATAATTAATTAGGCTTTTTTGAGTGACTTGACTAATTTTGAGTTTTGTGTTCATAGGCACCTGAAGAGAATCTTTGGTTATCTTGTGACCTTGAAGATCAAAAGGCACCACTACCGTGTATGGATTCTATATATGCTGGTGATTTCAGTTACGATGAGATTGGATTCCAATTTCAAGATGGTACCAGCGAACCAGATGTATCACTAACAGAATTGTTGGAGGAGGTGTTCAATAACCCTGATGACTTCTCTTGCGAGGAATCGATCAGTCGAGAGAATCCAGCAGTCTCACCAAATGGGATATTTTCATCTGCTAAAATGCTGCAGTCTGCAGCACCAGAGGATGCTTTCTTCAACGACTTCATGGCTTTCACTGATACAGATGCTGAGATGGCGCAATTGCAGGTGAGCACAAAGATACATATTTTGAGGCCTATACAATTTTAGAAGTATCCAAATTATTTTGCTTTAAGTAGGCTAGAAACCTCTAGATCAGTTATCTTTACAATCACTCTTGACATAAGTAAAATGACAATTTTTATCTTTTGTTTGATCAGTATGGTTCAGAAGGTGGAGCTTCTGGTTGGCCAAGTGACACTAATTCATACTATAGTGATTTGGTTCAGCAAGAGCAAATGATCAATCATAACACAGAGAACAACCTCACAGAAGGGAGAGGGATAAAGATCCGGGCTCGACAGCCTCAGAACCGGCAGAGTACAGGATTGATAAACCAGGGTATTGCTCCAAGGAGAATCCGTCTGCAGCTGCAGTCTAACTCTGAAGTAAAAGAACGAGAGGAGGTGAATGAAGGACACACTGTTATTCCCGAGGTACGAGACTAGTGATTCCAAAAGTTGTGTCTTAGACATCAATAACATAAAGGATGCATCTTTTTAATTTGTTGTTAATGGTGGGGATGTGCAGGCCAAAGAAGCTGCAGCTAAATACTCAGAGAAGAGTGGTTCTTTGGTTAAACCTCAAATAAAGCTCAGGGTGCGGGGAACTATAGGCCAAGTAAAAGGAGAGAGATTTGCAGACGACGAGGTAAGAATGAGTGAACTTGTTTACACATGAATGAAGAAAGAGTATAGTAGTAAGCTCTACTAAATACTATAGAATTAGAAAGAAAAAAAAGAGAAAGCAATCAGTAGAGCATGTGAGATCAGCTAGTAATGATAAAAGAAACTGAGAAGTATCTTTGTCTAAAGAGAAGTTTGTTGTGGTTACAGGTACAGGTGCAGAGCAGAAAGAGACGAGGAGGGAAGCGATGGAAGGTGGTTGCAACGGTAATGGTGGCTGTGATGGTTGGGGTAGGGATGGGTATATGGAGGACACTGGTGAGTTCATGACACATGAGACACAAAGAGAGAGAGAGAGAGAATCAAATGTAGTTTAATGTAATTAGGGATGATGCAATGTTAGCATGTTTGTGTGTTGTAACTTAAAAACTTATTTAGGAATCTGATAAAAGTTACTGTTGAATTTACACGGATGGTCAAGATTAAATGTACCAACATCTTAATTATCTACGGTCAAGATTAAAAATACCAACATCTTAAATTAACACCGCATCAAAGAATTATCTCAATCGTCGTCTCTCCCCAATTCAAAAAAAGAAATAACCTAAACGTGTTCACACAGAGGTAAGCTCGCTCCTACTCGCCGCCTCATCTGAGTCAACTCCGAGTCAGCTATTTTTCCCCACCGGATTCTCACTTTTGTTCCTCTCTGTGACAGATCTCGAGATGAAAGATAACCAAACGGAAGTTGAATCGAGGAGCACTGATGATAGGTATCTTTATATTTATCCGTAATCTCGATTCTTAGATTCAATTTGTTTCCGTAGTTTTGAAATCGTCTTTTATGATTCTCAGATTGAAAGTTAGAGGGAACAAAGTTGGAAAGAAAACAAAGGATCCAAACAGGCCTAAGAAACCACCAAGTCCTTTCTTCGTCTTCCTGTAAATAAAAATCACTAATCTCTCTTCTTCTTTTTTCTTCACTAATTTGATTACAGTAATTAATATGCTCTAAATAATTACCCTCTCGGTTGATTTAAAGGGACGATTTCCGAAAGGAGTTTAATCTGGCTAACCCTGACAACAAATCCGTCGGTAATGTAAGTATTAAAGTAGTAGTAATCTCAGTTTTTACAATCTCTGGTAATGCTTTTGTTTTTGTTTATATGAATCTTAGTTTTTTTTTCTTTTTTTTTCAAGGTTGGTAGAGCAGCTGGAAAGAAATGGAAAACCATGACTGAAGAAGTTAGTGTTTTTGATTTGGTTTAAAGTTTAGAAACTCAATGTCTTAAAGTTGATAATAACAAATCCAATGAAACAGGAAAGAGCACCTTTTGTAGCAAAATCACAGAGCAAAAAGACTGAGTATGCTGTGACTATGCAACAGTATAACATGGAACTGGTAACCCATAAACATAAAATTCGTTCTTCTTTTTTCTTTCTTTTGGCTTTTTCTTGTGTTGACAAATATATGAACGTTTTTGGCAGGCTAATGGAAACAAGACAACTGGAGATGATGAGAAACAAGAGAAAGCTGCTGATGATTAGGAAGTTGGATCAGTGATTTGTGTATCAACTATATCTGTTGTTTTATGTCAACTTTTAGCTAGCTTTTAGGGAGAACAATTGTTACATTCCTGTTTTATCCTTTCTGTCAACTGTGGGATTATTCAGATGTAACTTTGGATTTAGCTTTGAGCTTCAATTCCACCTTTTATGAGATCATATCATATGTTTGCAATCTTATTTTGCTCTCTCTATCATTGGTGAAAAGTCAAACACATTTCTGAAAAGTAAGAAATTGTTTCTCTGAAGGAGAATATTGTTTTGGTCTTATGTTATATATTGTGGTTGTCTTTTGTCATCTTGTGGGATCTCTGAAGGAGAGATTGAGATTGAAATTAAGATCACTTCTCTGTTACGATAAAACTATCCATTGTCTAGTGTTCGAAAGAAGTCGTGAAACACACTTGTATAACTTTTGAAGAAAGTATTTACAGTAGGTAATTTTGACATCCAGAGAAAAAGAGTGCTAAGATTTTGAGCTCTGTTTATTGAACTCAACAGCGTTTAGTAGTTCCTTTGCCGTAGAGGAGAAAGACTTTGCAGTATCTTCCATTTCCGTCGTCCTCAAGCTAATTCCCTGCAGAGATACATACAAACAGGCTTTTAACCCTAGAAATGAATCAATCAAAGATTAGGTTAAATCTAAAAAGCCATGAAAAGTACCTGTAACTTTTTCAGGTTGTCTTGAAGTTTGCTCTGAGCCATTTTGGCAGCTCCCATTTCCTGCAATCACAAATGAAGATGAAACCAACGCAAACCGAAACTACAAGCTTGTATAAGGCTTATAGAAGCTTACATCGGACGAGGTAAACCCGTATTTCTTCTTGATCTGATCAACTGTGGCGCCGTTTTTCTCCTCATGCTTCTCGTCATTGGTTACAACACTCTTCTCATTCTTAGCTGCCATCTGTTTCAGCTTACCTTTGAAATTACTAAACCTATTCGCCATCTTCTGTTTACTAAGCCCTGACAATATCCCTTGTTCTTTAGGCTTCTCTTGTTGTTGTTGATTAGGATGATGATCGTCAATGTCAATGTCATCTTCAAAACGTCAAAAAGAAAAATATCAGAGACATACGCCAAACTCAAATATTGCATCACGAAAGGACATCAAAAGTGGACCCTACCTATGTCCAACTCTTCTTCATCTTCCACCCTAGTAATTGTATTGATCTCTCTACTATTCTCAACATTGTTGTTCCAGGGGAAATTAGCTGTAGAGAAGATTTTAGACAGCTCCTCGATCGTTTCCTTGGAGCTTTCTGGTTCTGTATCAGTTGTGCGCTTTGATTTAGTCTTGAAAACAGAACCAAACATACTCTGAAACAAACAAGATAAGATAAATTAGTACTCATGCTTCTGTTTGTGTGTAACAGAAAGCGATAAAGCCAATGTTTAACCTTCTTTTCCCTTGGAGATGATGATGTGATGATTCCTTCGTGACAAACCGAGTTATCTTTCTTGTAAACTCGATTCATGGACTCGACAAGCCTGGAATAAAAGAGTCAGTTTGGACTGTTCATCAATGTGCTAATCAAAGGATCATCAAGTCTTACCTAAAAGTTTCCTTTTGAGGTAAAACTGAGCTAACAATAAGTTCATCATCTCCATTCACCTGCAAATGAAAAAAGATGATCATACAAAAATCCAGCTCTAGAACTGACTACTTGCAGAGTATTTGTTATCAAAGTTACCATGACTAGATCTCCATCCCAAGAAGCGGATATGGTAATCTCTGGTAACGAGTTTGGTTTTGGTGAAGAATATGTGAAGCCTCTAATGGAAGTTTGTTTTAGCTGGGAGAGTTCTGGCAAAGACCTGAGACAAGACAAAACATTGAGAGAGAGTTTTTTGCTAATATGAAGAAAGAAAGGTAGATGTATTTTCACCTTATCTCAACAGTTCCATCTGTGAAAACAAGTGTAAGACCAACACCAGAGGTTCCATAGAATGTGGAAGCTGAGCAAATGGGTGAAGAACTGAACTTTTTCTTGTGGAGGACCTTCTTCACTCCCTGGACAACGTGAGCCAAGGAGTAGATATATATAGCTTTCTCCGAACAAACCAAAACCGAAGGCTGCCTTATCGAGATCTCCTCAACTGTGCTCTCTCTGCTCGTATCAAATCCATTTCCTGAAGTATCTTGCTTTCCATCTGCAAATAAAAAGTATGAGAAAAAATCGTTGAGATTTTGATTGTTGATTTAAACTTATAAAAAGGAGAGTTGAACCTACCTAGGATCTGCATATACAGAACCTTGAATGGCTTTTTAGGCTTAATCATGTTGGTTCCAATCATATTTCCCGTGTCGCTGTCCAGAGCAAAAACCGACGAGTCTCTCATAGCAACCACTAACACGTTCTTCTCGAAGCCTTGCACAATGCAACTCTCGAATTGCAAGGAGATGATCCCTGGACATATATCACTTGCAATGTGTTTTGTGTATAACACATTTGCTTCCTCAATGTCAACCAGAGAAACCTGTAAGTAAACCGGTGTTAACGCATCAATCACCTCAACTAAAGAATCCTACAAGGAAGTGGAAGAAGTACAAGCTTACATGTCCTTGATCTGATCCAATAGCGAGATGTTTTGAGTTTTGGCTCTTCTGAATACAGGTTATGGAACCAGTAAGCTTGATGTACTTAACACTTTGAACAATATGGTTATTTCCTTTCTTTAAGCTTCCTGAAAAACAAAGAATATCAACTCATTGAAAACACATACTGTCTGAAGGATAGTAAACCCAACTTCTACATGTTCTAACATACCTTGGAAAGGGATAAAACTGTTTTCTGTTAGGTATGGCTCAGGTTTGAACCTATAAAGGCGAACCTGCACAAGTTTAGAATCGATCATATATAAGCCTGTATATATGTTAGTCACATTCCATAGAGTATTTTGGGTAAGATGCTTTTTTACCATTCCGTTATGATCACCAGAAACAAGAAGTCTTGAGTTGCTGTCATAATGTAAAGCTGTCAATGCCGCATTTCCGCGTGAAGATACATCTTGATCTATCTGCTAAGAACACACACAACAAATGCAACTTTTCATAAGATCTGCCTTTGCGGAAAACACAAAAGAGTCCGAGAACTCTTACCTGTTCTTTCAGAAACAAGACAAGAATGGGAAAAGAACAGGTCATGTCCCATACACTAATGGTTCCGTCACAGTGTCCTGTGATGTAAACATTCTTAACCTTTGTGAAACCAGGAAAATGTGCAGAACGGGAACTTTCCTTTGGAACTGTATGAAAAGGAAGAAACGGCACAGCATCTTTCGCCAGCTGAGCATAATCCTGCAGCATAAGAGAATCACAATGACTGTTCATTTCATTCTAAACTTCATTGGATGAAAATTTAGATTTACCTCATCTGATAGATTGAGTAAGTGTGAAGGATTTGTGAGGAATTTTCCTACGGTAATGCTGCTTGAATCTGAAAATGGCAGCTTAACCACAGTTTCCTTTGGGAGGGAAGGAGATGATTTGGACTGAGACTGAATCAGATACTTCTCAATCATATAATCATCGTAAGCATAGACACGTCCAGACTTTCCAAGAACAAACAGAAAATCTTGTTTATGCTTGCTCTGTTCATTAACATCAGCTATGATCATCTCCATATCAGCACAAGGCTCAGAAACATGAAGTCCCAGCTTAATCATCCGAGTTTCGGTTTGCTCATTCAACAAAACCACCTGCAACGAGTTTGAGGATGATCCAATGACATAAACCCGGCTTGCCTTCCCTTCAGCATAAACCCATTTCAGAGAAGCTATTGGTATCTTTTCGGATTTGTATCCGAGGTTAAGCTTGCAAATCATAGCAGAACTCTCTGGCGAGCATTCTCCTTTGGAAGGAATGCTCCATATTAGAATATCTCCATTGCTATAGCCAACTGAAACTCTGCTTCCTGAAGGACAAACCCAACAAGCACAAGTCGCTTTCTTCGTATCTTGCTTTACCATACCGTGTACTCCTGTTTTGAGAATCGGTTTGCTTTCTTTGATGTCCCATAACGCTATAAACCCGCTACTAAATACCAATAGAATCCTAAAATGGAGGAGGAAAAGTGTAAATGACTCAATAGGCTTTTCACTAGCACAAAAGATTTGTTGATTTGTTACCTCTTGCTTTCAGCTGTTAGCTGTGGTAGAATGCTCACAACTGAAGTATCCTCAGAAGCTTCAATGGGAGAGCCTAGGCAACAACAAGATGTTTCAAGATAGGCGATTCGATCCATGTAAAAGGTAAACCGAAGAAGCTCTTTTTGGTATTTGATTAATTACCATTTGATGCTAGGTAAGGTATGGTGTACTCCAGTTGTATAACTTGATTAGAATCTTGTTCGATCTTAAACACTGATACATTACCAGAAGAATCTCCAACATAACTGCCAATCAAATATGACCCTTGTTTTCATTATCAGCAAATCAAGAAACTATGCAAAAATAGTACCAAATGAAGATTGAGAAGTGAAACATACAAGTAAGGGGTATGTTGCATAACCCGGAAAGAAGTGATCTCGCCATTGAAAACATGAACATGAGATAGAAGCTTCTTGTCTAAGTCCCAAACCTATTAGAAATTTAGCTTTCAGACCAAAGCTCAGAGGCTACTACTCTACTACTTGAGTCGAATCAAGAAATCTCTTACCTCAATCTGGTTCTTGGAATTCACATTGAGAAGGATTCCTTGGTTCTGAACAAACTGGATAATTCAAGACAATAGAGGGAGAAATTGTTGTCACGGCTATGTGATTGTAACACAGACACAGAAACAAGAGAAAGAAAGAAGAAAGAGATAATGAAGTGACACCTCAAGAAACCTGCTTGTGGATGTTTCTTCAGAGACTAGCAAAGCCTGGGTCTGATCTTTCCCAAACAACTTGATTCTACCATCCCTGAGAACCAAGAACCAAAAATTGGTATGAATACACAAGAAACAATTTATAAAAAGCTTCTTTTAAAAATAAAATAAAAAACTCTTACTTGGTGGAAACGGCGAGGATCTTCTGAAATGGATCATAAGCAAACAAGTGAGAACCTGAAGGGATTCCGTAATGCAGAGCGATACGTGGCTCAACGTCATTAGCTCTCAGTCCTTCTGATGAACTTCCTCCAGGCTACAACATTGGAGGAAATGGTAAGACTTTGAAGATTTTGTTCTGGCTAGAAAATTAGAAATAGAGTGGCCGGTTCGGTTGGACGATACTAAACCGGCCGGTTTTGGTCTTAATGTCTATATGGACAAGTACAAAAGTCAAAAGATAATTGGTGATTAGAAATATAAATAGACAGCATTATGGATGCGAATTTTAATTGAACATTTCAAAATTTAGGACACGAAACATGCGTTGGCAACAAAATTCGTCTTACGTCATCATTACTTTTTTTTTCTAATCAAACTGGATTAAACATCTGGGCTAACCAGGAACCGACACAGAGTCATCACAGTCACATTCACAAGTAATAGATCCGTGTAATAATCCGACAAAAATTAATCAATCAAATCATATCCTAATGTTACATTAATTCTGTGAATCTATAAAATAATAAGACACAGGGGAGAAAAAAACAAATATTATTCTAAGAAATGGATCTAACATCGATTTAGGTAAACTTAAAGGATTTCGAATCGAATCACACTTTTGAACCATCATTGTTCACTGAATCTCTCATAAACCCAATAGCCGAAGAAGATTAGAAAGAAGAAATCATATTATCGGATCGTTGTGTACCTTCTTGGCTGCTATCTCGACCAACTTCTTCACGAACATCTTTTATCCAACGGTGAAGTTAACTTATAACCCGAAGCGAACAAATGAAAATAGACAAAGATCAAACACGAAATTTTTGAGAGTCTTTGAGATCACCAAATCACTGGTTCAATTCCTCGGACATTAGAGAGAAGATAGAGAGAGATAGAAAGAAAAAGAAGAAGAAAAAGAAGAAGAAGAAGAAGAAGAAGTGAGTGTTGAGAAGTAACGGTTCCTTTGATTTGACGGTTTATTATAAACGGCGAAAATTATAAAGTTAATTCATCATAACATTTATGGCAACATATCATATACTATTATTTCATTTTAGTCAATATTCATGTGATGTAATTAAGATTAATCATTTCAATTTTCAACACATTTTTAAGTATTTCCAACGAATTTGACCACACAAAACAAAAAAAATCAAAGAAATACACATTTTATTACTGAATTGTGTCTTTCCAAAATTTCAACTAAAATTCATTAGATATTCAAATGTGTATATAAATTTTTTGATTGATTTTCATTTCAAAAGGACAAAATCATACTTTTTCTTGGTAATTTATGAAAATTTTAACACATAGGTGGCATATATATAGTATTCGTGACAAAATAATATCTAAACTATAATAAACATTTTAAAACGAATTAAAATTGTTGTATTCTAGTCGGAAATTTGTAATTAACCTGCAAATGAAATCTAAATATCCACTAATTAAAAGTATTTTTGAATTCTGATAAAACTCTAGCGTCGCGGATATTCTATTGATCAAAAATAAAATAATTTACTACCACATAAATCTTAATCCATGCGATAAGAGTACATATGTAGGACAATGGTCCTTATTAACTCATCCAACCAACACATGACTTGGAGCTTTTGCAGGTCTCTTTTTGAGTAGAGTGAAAGCTCAATAGGCCAGATTAATTAAAAATTTACATAGAAACTTTAATCTAATTAATTAAAAAAAAATTATTTTCGCATCTAACAAAGATTCAATGTTTTTGTGTGTTTATAATGATCAGATTAATCATATTTTTTTGTTTTTGGTAAGAAGATCAGCTAAATTGATAGATATTCTACTCTTTTCTCTTTTATGTGAATCAGGTTGTGGAAAACAAGTCAATAGAGTACACGTGGCAAGTGCTAATCTGTTATAGGGGTCCCTCTAAGATGAAGTTGGTGATCTGATCTGCCCTTTTTAACGTGGTCTCACGAGAGACGTCCGATATGTAGATGGACGGTGTGAGATGACGCTGCCTTTTTCTTTGAGTGCTCTGACCACCGACTATTTTGATCTATAAATAAATGAAAATACAAGAAAAACTCATAAACATTAGTATTTGTTGTCTTTTTGATAAAAGCTAAAAATATATATTTTGCAATTGCCATTTTCTATTGCGATTCTTAGCGTAATAGAATGGGTTGTATGTGAAAGCAACAACCAAAGTTAGACCCATCCTGAATATATCATTCCTCTGATACGGTCTCTTTAACTTTGTGGGTTTTTTTTTTTTT
>Ga0041059_1000301_pt1 | contig 34975 bp, 27 predicted proteins | sample AraColnosormetaG_FD_56232 | JGI IMG/M metagenome (GOLD analysis project Ga0041059, IMG submission 56232) | Arabidopsis roots microbial communities from North Carolina, USA - Col MF nosort | ecosystem: Host-associated > Plants > Roots > Unclassified | place: USA: North Carolina | collected...
CTTGTTCATTTACATCAAAATGATCACTGCAGCTCTACACGAACCTCAGATTCACAAACCAACCGATACATCCGTCGTCTCCGATGATGTGCTTCCTCATTCTCCTCCTACGCCTCGCATTTTCCGGTCAAAGCTTCCGGACATTGACATCCCTAACCACCTCCCTCTCCACACTTACTGCTTCGAAAAACTCTCATCTGTTTCCGACAAGCCTTGTCTCATCGTTGGCTCCACCGGGAAAAGCTACACCTACGGCGAAACACACCTAATCTGTCGGAGAGTCGCTTCCGGGTTATACAAGTTAGGTATCAGAAAAGGTGACGTCATCATGATCCTTCTCCAAAACTCAGCCGAGTTCGTTTTCTCCTTCATGGGTGCTTCCATGATCGGAGCCGTCTCAACCACCGCAAACCCTTTCTACACTTCTCAAGAGCTTTATAAACAGCTTAAATCTTCCGGAGCCAAACTCATAATCACTCACTCTCAATACGTCGATAAACTTAAAAACCTCGGAGAAAACCTCACGCTGATCACTACCGATGAACCAACACCGGAGAATTGTCTACCATTCTCGACACTCATCACCGACGACGAAACAAACCCATTTCAAGAAACCGTCGATATCGGCGGTGACGATGCGGCGGCGTTACCATTCTCATCGGGAACAACAGGGTTACCAAAAGGAGTTGTTTTGACACACAAGAGCTTAATCACAAGCGTTGCACAACAAGTAGATGGAGATAACCCAAATCTTTACCTCAAATCAAACGACGTCATACTCTGCGTTTTACCACTTTTCCATATCTACTCTCTCAATAGCGTCCTCCTCAATTCACTCCGATCCGGTAATTAAACGACGTCGCATTCCTCATTACATAATCTTTAATGTGTTACCTAACTTTTAAAACACTCCTTTAATAGGCGCCACGGTTCTTTTAATGCATAAGTTTGAGATCGGTGCGTTATTGGATCTTATTCAAAGACATAGAGTGACAATAGCGGCGCTTGTACCGCCGCTAGTGATCGCTCTAGCTAAAAACCCGACGGTTAATTCTTATGATCTCTCCTCCGTTAGATTCGTTCTTTCCGGTGCAGCTCCTTTAGGTAAAGAACTTCAAGATAGTCTTCGTCGCCGTCTCCCTCAAGCCATCCTTGGCCAGGTCTTATCTCTATCTCTGCTTATTTTTTACTCTGTTTTGAGACCCTTACTATTTGAATTTACATTACTAATTTAGCGGGAACGATTTAAAAATCTTAACTCAATTTTATTATTTATTACTGAATTATCATTCTTTAATAATTTTGATGAAAAATGAATAAATTAAAGATTTGAATAATTTTTGCTAAAAAATAAAATAAAAATGAGAGGAGAATGCACGGGAAGAGAGTGAAGAGTGAGTTACGTCTATCTATTCGGCATAGTTCTGGTTACGTACGGTCCAACTATTTGTTCTCAAGCTAATTTCGCATTGCATTATCTTTTTCTTTTCTAATCTTATTATTTGTTTATATATTTTAATTAATGAAAATTTTGTTGTAGTTTAGGTTTTGACTTGGACCAAAAATTAGAAACGGATATGATTTAGGTCGCAACTACAAAGGATACTGCATCTAATTCATTTGACTTTATTTCACATCAATTTCACTCTTTTTCTAATAATATTCAATTCCACTTTAAGTAACTTAAATGTTTCATATTGGAGTTCTTTTGTTGCATTAGTATACATTTCCAACCTCTTCTTAACTTCTCTTTTAGAGTCTTTTCTACGTTTATTTTTCATTTAAAACTTGAATTTTGAAAGCTTTTTTCTCAAAGATTATTGATAAGAGAAGTTAAAGTATTTTCTTCCAGGTTAAATAAAGTATTGTTTACATTTTACGACATTTATAAGATATTATAATAAACATTGAAAATCTTAAACGAAGAATATTGTTATACATTAATTAGTTTATTTGCTAACTACTTTATTCAATGGAGAAAAAAGTAGATGCGGGTCTCGAGTTATCAAAACTCTTTGTGTTGCCAAACCAAAAAACTAGAGTAGAAAGAAAAAAACACTGTATGTGACGTGGTCACGTTTGCGTTCACACACACTTAACACACATCGTTTTCGTTTTCGTTGTTTTTTTGTTCTCTGTTTCTATTTTATTTTGATAACTTAGGATAAGCCCAATTAACTCCTATTACAAGAAGATTACTAGGTTGGAAACTTAGACATCGTGAGATGGAATCATTATTGGGTGCATCTAGCCACAACATCTCGTTTGCTTAAAAACACACACACACACACACACATCAAAGGATCATCAAGAGTTAATATATAAAAACATTTCTACACTGTCAAAGTCTATGTAACCTAGAATTAAATTTTAAAAAAAAATATTCAGAAAAGATATGTAACCTAAAGTATTTATTCTTCTTTTTTTCTATATATATAGGGAATCCGTATTATATTTTGTTGCAGCAACCTCGTATAGTCTAATAATTTAATCTTTGCGAATTAGTACTTGCCAAAAGTGTAATTAGAGAGGTAGTAACGAGTGGATTATATAAAAAACAGGGATATGGTATGACGGAGGCAGGACCAGTGTTGTCAATGAGCCTTGGGTTCGCTAAAGAACCGATACCGACAAAATCAGGTTCATGTGGGACTGTGGTCCGAAACGCAGAGCTTAAAGTGGTTCACCTTGAGACACGTCTCTCTCTTGGATACAACCAACCTGGTGAGATTTGTATCCGCGGTCAACAGATCATGAAAGGTTCGTTTTTGTTTTATCTCTTTAAACACTTTTGAGGACATTTAAAAGTTGTGACAATGAAAGCTTTAATACTCTTTCAATGAAAAATGACATTATAGAGTATCTAATATAATCTGAAAGACTACAATAAGTTTAAGGAACAATAAAAAATTAATTTTTTGTGGTGGTTTGAGAAAATATATATATTTATATATTAATAATATTTTAATTTGCAATTTGCAAGCATCAGAGAAAAATATATTGAATGCAAATTATCAACTCTTACAACGTGAACAAAAATATTTTCAAAAATATTTTTGTGGTGATATCATTTTTATTTTCAATTATATAGCATTTTATTAGGTTTGCATCACATGTACATTTATACGACATGCATATTATTTACGTCATTTACGTGTTCACACACGTGACATGTCTTCTTCATAATTCCTAGTAAATAAATCTTGGGGAGTCAATTTTAGAAAACAAAACAAAATAAAGATTAAGTACATAGTAGCGCAATTTCGACTAATTAATTAAGTGTTGACTATGAATAAACTTTTCAACTAATAACATATGGCTCGCAGAGTACTTGAACGATCCAGAAGCCACTTCAGCAACAATAGACGAAGAAGGTTGGCTTCACACAGGAGACATTGGATATGTTGATGAAGATGATGAGATTTTCATTGTTGATCGACTTAAAGAAGTCATCAAGTTCAAAGGCTTTCAGGCAAGTCCATTCATATTCATTGTTCTTTTTATTTTTAACAAGTGTTTACACCTAAAAAAGATTTACATAATGATATAGAAAATTAATGATATAATACTATTACTTAGTTCAAAAGATAAGATCATTTCGAAATCGCGGTATGATGATGATGAGATGTGAAAGAACAGGTCCCTCCAGCTGAGCTAGAGAGTTTGCTAATCAATCACCATTCAATTGCCGATGCAGCTGTTGTTCCGTAAGTACTTTCACACTAACATATGCATATTGAGTGGTAAGCTAGTGTATAAACGGTACCGTTTTCTTTAACCCTTCTTTGACATGTTCAGGCAAAATGATGAAGTCGCTGGGGAAGTTCCGGTGGCTTTCGTGGTGCGATCAAATGGAAATGATATCACTGAAGAAGATGTTAAAGAATATGTTGCCAAACAGGTACAAATCTTTCTTTCGTTTTATTTGGTTAATTAAATACCATTTGTTTTAATATTGAGTATGTGCTTGTTTACTTGCATTGTTAGGTGGTGTTCTATAAGAGATTGCACAAGGTCTTCTTTGTTGCTTCCATTCCTAAATCTCCTTCGGGAAAAATACTAAGAAAGGACCTCAAAGCTAAGCTTTGTTGAATGTAGTTCTTTTTAATATATTCCATTGATGATTTAAACGTTCATTTGTATCCACAATGCTTTGTGTCTCTTTTATTTTTTAAGATCCTTTGACGCAATAGATGTTGGACACTAAGAGTATGCTTAAGATACTGAATTATTTTGGATCAGTTTATTTCAATGATTTTTGTTTTCTTTATGAAAGTTAGAGAATGATTAAAAAAAATCATCTATAAAAACAGACATATATGAAACGTAATAAATAAAGAGACATATGAATTGTTTCTCTACGACTATAGCGATTATCGATGGTGATATGATATTCTAGTTTTTTCAAAATTTGTGGAGAGATATAAAGTCTTGTTTCAGAACACTATACCATCTCAATCTTTTTCAGTAATTAAATTGACATAATGACAATTTGAACTCTATGAGAAAAAGTGTAACTTACCATAAACATTTTATTTATAGATCCCCAATTTTGCGCATGGCTTCTCACTTGAGCTGGAGAGTTTTCTCGAGGCATCATATCGACACATTAAACTTACACCATTGAAATCTTGAAAGAAGGTTATGTATAATATGACCAATGTTTGTCCGATAATGTGACCACTTTAATAATATTGCTTATCTATTTCAGCCATGGGGTTTTATAGGATTTTAATAAGTATTTGTGTGGTTTTAATGATTCTAATATTATTTTCCAAGTATATTTGTAGTTTCTGAGTTTTTATAGTTTTTTGGGCACTGAAAACCACAAATGGTGCAAAACAAGCTTCAAGATTGTTTCAGAGCATCAGAAGCTTGACAACCGTTGAAGGAATTACCGACCACCGTTTAAAAAAAACAACAACAACCGGGCCTTAGAAGAAAAATAAAAGTTGTATACAAACGGCTAAATTCAATATGGTTTGCTAAAACTCGTTGCACAAAAGAAATGCTTGCTAAAACTCAGTTGATGGTATTAAATGAGAATTGCTCTAGAATATACGAAAACAATTTAATAAAATACAAATTAAATGATAATCTCTCTGAACAAAAGTTCCATCGTTTAAATTATATATATAATATATATTTAAGAGTCAGCTATCATGCTTAAATTTCAGGTTTAATACAAATCATGATATCATTCACACAGTTTTCTTATCTATACCCGAACCAAAAGAATGTTGCTAAACTTCAATTTCAGATCCAGTTAGTAACCAAACCAGAATGATATATTGATATTAGACTATAGTCATCCAATCTCAGTTCAGAAAAAATAAAGTAAAGCAGATATAGTAATCAAAATCCTTTTTGGAGATATCGAAAATGTCCATCAAACCAACAATTTAAAAACAAACCAGGCCAGCTTTGTAGCTTTAGGCCCATTCGAACACATTAATTTAATTTATTTTATGTTTTGTGCAACTCTTAAAACTTCTCTATATAAATCCTATCTAAACCCTAGATCTAATATTAAGTGCCCAAGAAATCTCTTAAGTCTCTCTCGTTGTCTCAGGTTGGTCGATTCCTTCTCTAGATTTCCACTTGTTTAGTCTTTCAAGAGAATAAAGCACAAAACTTTCTATAACTCTCTGTGTCATTTTCAATATCTGAGAATTCTATAAAAACGGTCCCTTGTGTATCACATTTAGTTCATGTAACTCGATTTTTGTCGGATCTTTTCTGATTATGGGTATGTTTTGTTTTGCTCTCTAGCGTTGCAACATATTGTGTAGAGAAAATGGGTTCAAAGGCATCAGATTCTGCAATGTTGAAAACTTGGAGAAGGAACCCTCCTTCTTCTTCTCTTGTCAGACTCTCTCAGCTTGCTAACGACAAATACGAATCCCCTCCTTTCTCGTCCGGTGGACACAACTGGTATGTGATCTTTTTCTTAGCTAAAGTTCACATCTTTCTTCGCCAAAGTTCACATATTTCTTCGCTAAAGTTTACATCTTTCTTCACTAAAGTTTACATCATGAAGTTTACATATTTCTTCACTAAAGTTTACATCATGAAGTTTACATCTTTCTTAGCTAAAGTTCACATCTTTCTTCACTGCAACATATATTACTAAGAAATATTGCCTTTTTTGTAAAAATCAGGAGATTGGTTGTTTACCCGAAAGGAAACGAAGCTGACAATGGAAGGGGCTTTGTTTCAATGTATGTGGAATGCCTCTCATCGACAACACCACCCATTGATGTGTTTGTCTATCTCACTTTCTTTGTCTTTAGCGAAGAAGAGAAGAGGTACCTCTCTATTCAAGGTTCGTTTCCTCTTACCCTTATTATCTATCTCTTTCTCTGTATATATATAAGAATGAAGCTCTAATATGTGTTGATACATGTTGACATGTAGATGTTGAAGTTAAGAGGTTCAATTCCTCAAAAACGGTTTGGGGATTGTCACAAGTTCTTCCGGTTGAAACACTCAAAGACCGTGCAAAGGGATTTATCTTGTCAAGATTGTTTCACAACCCGCCTCTTTTGGTGAAGTTCTCCCTTTTCACAAATTCTCTTGGAGTATTCGTGATTTCGCTCTCCTAGAACAGAATGATTGCGTATCCAAAACCTTTCACATGGGAGAAAAAGATTGGTGAGTTTTTTTTGTTCTGATAGATATTGTTGTATGTGTGCAATAGTGGTAACTTGCTAACAAGTGGATGGTTATGTACTTATGTTTCAAAGGACTCTAAAGTTGTATCCAAAGGGGGACTCTGAGGCAGATGACAAGTTATCCCAGCATTTGCATTTAGCTGACGGGGAAACTTTATCCAAGGGTGAGCTGATTTTCGTGCGAGTGAACCTGCAGGCCGCGTGGATCCAATCACCTTAAAGGATGGCGTAAGTCAAAAACTATTGATGTTACGATTTCGCATGGGATAAATTAGGAGCTGATGACATTTTCAATAGACGTTCTTAACTTGTGATGTCAAATGTCTTACTCCTTTAACATACATTTCTTGTTTTTGTAGTTAAAGGTTGGATCATGAACTCGAACAAAGAGATGGGTCTTCCTCAATCCATGTCTTTCGATAAAATTGAGGGGGCTTACTTGGACCGTGAAGGGACTTTGGAGGTAGAGATCGAATGTGAAATTGAAAACTCCCATAAAAACCATCCCTTCTTTTAGGATATCTACCATGCCATGTCTACTACTCTAAAGTCTAGGACTACTCTGTTTTATGCGTAAAATTGAATGTGAAGTTAACGCTCTATCTATGTATTTATCTACCATGCATGTCTGACTATTGTATGTCTGTATGACTTTTCATGCGTTTATTAATGATCTTTAGTTATTTAATTTTTGCTTTTGGTATATCATTGTTTTTGGTTGATTAAAGTTCATGAAATCTTGTTATGATTGAACTTTTGCATTTTTCATCTATTAAGGTAACACCAATGCTATAGGACATATTAGAGTGAATTAGAGATTCACTTAAAAATCAAATGCTACAGGACATATTAGAAGGGTCAAAATAAAAATTTCTATACAAAAGACTCGAATGGGTTTCTATCGAGTATTTTTCGGATATGATCTTCGGGTCGTGTTTTTCCAAGGCCTAAAGCATTTTCGTCGATAGTGAAGAACCCCCTAGACAAAGAAATAGTTGGGCTTTAAAGATTTCAAATCTAATTGGGCCAAATTAACTCGTGATTGATATGTCTAACTCTTCTACACGTGTCTTTGTCCAAAAAACAAAACTCTTATACACGTGTCGTTATATCATTGGTTGCGCTTACGCAGACGAATTTCTAAGAGAGCTTTTCTTCTTCCTCCTCCCTCTTCGTTCGTGATTTCTCATTTCCTTAACGGAAAGCTTAAGGCTTTAATCATTATATCTCTTCTTCTACCTATACACGACTCTGAATTATCATCTTCTCCTGCTAGCTCCTGATTTCTTCTCTCCTGTAAGTTATTTGATTGAAACAATTTCTGGGTTATGGATTTTGTAGTTTACATTGATCATTGATCAATGAGATTAAAGTTTTGGATTTTTATAATGTTCTTTCCTCTTTTATGATCCTATTGTTGAAGGAGCTTGAAGGACAATGATTCAGCTAAAGGTTTACGCGGGTCTGAGTACTCTCGCGACATTGGTTGTGATATATCATGCTTTTAGTAGCAGAGGTCAATTTTACCCAGCGACTGTGTATCTATCAACGTCTAAGATCAATTTGGTAGTTCTTTTGAACATGGGTTTGGTATTAATGTTGAGTTTATGGAATCTTGTCAAAATTGTGTTTTTGGGTTCTCTTAGAGAAGCTGAAGTTGAGCGTTTGAATGAGCAAGCTTGGAGAGAACTGATGGAGATTCTCTTTGCTATTACTATTTTTAGACAAGATTTCTCTGTTGGGTTTATCTCTTTGGTTGTGACTCTTTTGTTGATTAAGGGTTTGCATTGGATGGCTCAAAAGAGAGTGGAGTATATTGAGACTACTCCTTCTGTGACTTTGCTCTCTCATGTCCGTATAGTTTCTTTTATGGTTTTCCTCCTTATCTTAGATTGTCTCCTTACGTATAGTTCTATACAGCAATTGATTCAGTCACGTAAAGCTTCAATGTCAGTCTTCTTCACGTTTGAGTAAGTGTCTTTTACCTCTTACTTATTTTCATGGAATCAAACTTTTTTTGTTGGGTTGATGTTACTAAGACGGGCTAGGATTCTTATAGAGTTGAAAATTTATGAAGGATATACGCGCATTTACATGTTTTCAGAGCGTTAGGTTGTTTTGGCTGCCAAGAATTTGGGCTGAATTTTGAAATGTTTGAAAGTTTTTGCACCTGCCAAAACTTGTGAATTTGACGTAGCTGAGTTACATAGGAGAAGGATCTCTAATAAATCATCTTTCAGGATTTTATTTGGTCTACGATAACTGACCTTTCGGTTTAGATATCATTGTAGCCCTATATTTGGATAGCTAGTATGTTTTAAATCTCTATATACAAGTAAAAATATGGGAACTATTACTATTGTGAATAATAACTCTGATGTTTGTTTGAGCTCTTTTGGTGTCAGGAAGAACTAACTATATGGGAAACTATTGTGAATGTGTTTTTCTATGAACCTTACTTAAAGGCCTCTTAGATACTGTTTTAGTTTCTAGGATCCTGTTTAATTATCCTCCTAGTTTAAAGCTTATGCCAGCTATCAAACACAAAAGATACATGAAACATCTGTCGAAAATAGCTGAATATATGGGGGAAGGGCTCAGGTGATTAAGAGATCAGGATATTTATTCATGTTATTAGCTTTGTTTACGGTGCATATTGTTTAGTTATGTATCCTTCTTTGGATATGCCATCAATAGACCATGTGATATGTCCCCCTGTTTAGCTGTTTGTTCTGACAATTTAGTCTTACTGAATTTTGCATCATACAGCCTAGCTTTAGACTTAATTACGAATTTTATGTTGCAGGTATATGATTCTGGCAACAACAACTGTTTCTATTATTGTGAAGTATGCCTTCTATGTCACTGATATGCTCAAGGAAGGTCAATGGGAAGGAAAACCAGTATACACTTTCTATCTGGAGCTTGTTCGTGACTTGCTTCACTTGTCCATGTATCTTTGCTTCTTCCTGATGATATTCATGTAAGTTTTTAGTTTATTCACGTTTTCATTATTCCAAACTTAGATGTTATACCACCAAAAGAAACCTAAATCCTGAATTATTAACATGCTGAAATTAGTATGTCACAACTCACTATCGCCTTATCGGTATACAGTGTTTGTTGCTGGATACTTGTAGCAAGAGTTACTTGCATAATTCTATCATTACACTTATGTCCATCTATGAGTCTTCTCTTGGTTACATTAGTACTTTCATATATTCTTACTTGTAGACGATGAAAGTCATAAATGAGAAACAATAATCAGCCAAAACAATAGATCTACTACGTCAGTCTTTATGCAATTTATGGCAATATAGTATTGGAATTTGTATCCTAATTTGAGTATCACTTTTTTATTGCGTAGGAACTATGGCCTTCCCTTGCATCTAATACGGGAGCTCTACGAAACGTTCAGAAACTTCAAGATTCGTGTGACTGATTACCTTCGATATCGGAAAATCACTTCCAATATGAATGATCGGTTTCCTGATGCAACTCCTGAAGAACTTAGTTCGTAAGTTCCAGATATTCCCACAAGATTTATGTTTCCAAATATTCTAAATATCTTTTGAGCAGTTTCTTAAAACTAATTATGCTTGTATATCTAGATCAATCACATTTCTTTATTTGGGGTTTGCAGAAATGATGCCACTTGTATCATATGTCGTGAAGAAATGACCTCAGCGAAGAAATTAGTATGTGGCCATCTATTTCATGTACATTGTCTTCGGTCATGGTTGGAACGACAGAACACATGTCCCACTTGCAGAGCACTGGTTGTCCCAGCTGAGAATGCTACATCAACAGCTTCTGGAAACCGTGGGCCACACCAAGAATCCCTGCAGCAAGGTATCGGTCTTGCTATTCAGACATATTTTTGCTGATATTGAACTCTGTGCTCCCAATTATATTTGTCTCTTGATGTTCTTAGTATGGATGATGACTTATGTGCTTCAGATTGTCCAGAAGATGAATGCGTTTGATTTTTTGTTAACATGGTGACTAATGACGATGCTCTACGCTTCATACAGGAACCGGTACTTCAAGTTCTGATGGTCAGGGTTCTTCTGTTTCTGCTGCTGCCAGTGAGAATATGAGCAGGCACGAGGCTAGGTTTCAAGCCGCTGCTTCTGCAGCCTCTATATATGGGAGATCCATTGTTTATCCATCTTCTGCAAACACACTAGTATGGTATGTTTGAAAGCTATACCCAAATAAATAACACATAGCTTGCATAACAAATATATTCAGACATGATCACTGTAGCTTAAGTAAGCTATTATGGTGCCAGTTTCTCTCACATGTCTTTCTTTCCACCTGAACATATCCATGTGATGGATGTCCTGCATATGTCATGTTAGCCCGAGACTTGGCTTGAATAATTTTTCTTCCATCTAACTTCTGTTATCATCCATTATCTATGATGGTAGAAGTAACACTAAGATTTGTTCATATGAAGGTCTCAAGGTAATTCATTACTTCCTCAGACGGAGGTAGAAGCTCAAAGAAGATTTCTTGAGTCCCAAATCGAGGTATGTCGATAGAATTTTGTACAAAAACTACCTTTTTCCGAGAAGCAGCTCAGAGTTTCTTATCAAATTGTTTTCTGGATAGGTGTTAACGAACCAACTTCGGCTTTTGGAGAAACCGACAACTGTAGATACGAAAGGAAAGTCCGTTGCGGATACTGCATAGTGGTGAACCATTAACGCAAATGTGGTGGTCTCATCAGAGGTCATTTGCGTAAACAAAAAACAAAATGTGGTAAAGAAGAGTTAGGATTTCGGAGTAAAGAGAGAAGTAAGAGTAAACTTCAGATTGTGTGAATGGTTTTGCTATAGAGAGGATTTGAAAATGTAAATGTTGGGTGTCTCATAGAAGCTTGGAACTTAAAAGTAGCAAACTGGTCTTCTGTTTACCTTACCACACTTGTCTCTCTATCTATAATAGTTTTTCTTTAAGTTTGTTCCCTTCTCTTATCAACTAAAGCTGAAAAAAGCAAAAAGATGCAAAACCATAAAGTTTGAAAAGAAGTAAATATTTAGTGTTGAGACTGAAAATCAAATGGAAATTTTAGTCTAGGGTATTTTACAATTTTTATTTCTTGTGGTCAAAGTTTAAGTTTGAGGTTAGTTGAAAGTTTGTTTTGCAATTTGTTCAGACCAAAAAGGGTTTTAATGCAAATTTTTCCTTTTCCAATTAATAACTTAGCAAATTTACTCTTTAGTCCTTCGCCTCCCGCTTCCGCCACTCTCGCTCACTGGATCATCGCCGTCCGGTGAAAATCTCTCACAGCTGAAGGCAAGTCATCGAGTCTCTTCTTTCTTCTTTATGCTTTTGGATACCTATCGTATGTGAATTTCCTACTACTGAATTCTCCGGTTTGAATTGCTTTTGTTGGTGTATCTCAAAAATGGACTTAAACCCTGAACAAATTGTGATATGAGATTTAGATATATACATTTCCTTAGTTATGATTCATTTAGCTATCAAATTGCTTAGGTTATGTAACGTTAATGATTTGATTTTTCATTGGTGTTTTGGTTCTTTGCGCACCAAGTGTTTGACAAAATTGCTCAATGAACATGTGCAGGACATTCTCGTTTCCAATTTTGTTAAAGACGAAGCCATGAAGAGTCTGATATGGTTAACAGCAGAAGAGGCTGCAAAGAACAGAGGAAAAGTTCTTTCTTTGTATCGACAATTACTTAGGAGCATTAACTCGCCAAAATTGCAGCTTAGTTATGCTTCAAGACTTGCGAAGAAAGCTGAGGTTAGGACCATCTTCTTGTTTGGCTCTGAGGAGATTTCGAAACACAATGTCGCTGATCTCATCCGTACTGGTGAATATGCTCTTTCTCAATTGAAACAAGGCAAAATCCCCAACAACTCTACTCAGTATTGAGTCATCATTGTCACACATCCATGGATATATATGGCTTCACTTGCTGCTCTTTTCTATCTTTGTCATGTTTTTGGTATTACAAGATGATGGTTTAGCAAACATGTCGTATGTTTTTGCATATTGCTCAGTGTATCCCAATAATCATTAATGATAAGTTTGAGAAGAACAACACAATGCATAAGTGAGATTGTCCAAATTGATGAAAACTCATGTAAAATGATATTAGTAGAATGCTTTTTTTTTTGTTTGTTTCTTTCACAAAATCTATGGTTTAAGACAATGTTTATAATTATAATTCGACAAGAATCTACTGGATTCTACCAAAACTTGCATCAAAATTAATGTCAGCTCACAATTTTTCAATAAACACTAAAAATCAGCTCTTATTCTGAGTCCTCATGCTCTTCGTCTACCTTCTGAGGTTCCTGCTTTCCAATCTGTGGCCGTCTCATAGCTGAATAAACATAGAGAAAGATGAACAACCATAATGTCACAACTTGTGGGAGTTTGTTTATTGGCTTTGTATGGTTTAGAAAAACACATTCTGAAAAATAAACTTACATTTAAGAGCTGACCCGGCAAGACAAGTAAGCCTTGATTTAGTATTTGTCTCGGCTAATGGTTTTGTATTTTCTTTAGCCGCCATTCGCACGTCCCAAACACGTATGATCCCATCAGACGATGCAGAACCAATCAAGTATGGATCTTCCAAGGAGCCGTCACTATCATTCCTGGTAAGCACAACAATACCTTTGATTCGAGCTGGGTGAGCATCTTCTATGGAATATGCAAGCTTCCCACTATTTGTATCCCAAGCTGTTATAGCCCGATCCTCACCACCTGTGAACAGAGTTCCACTCTGTTGCAAATTAAGCAAACATTTGTAAGCCAAAGAACAAATCCTCTAAATCAAATTTATCACCATTTCCACAAATAAAACACAAGCACCGCATCAATAAGGAAGAGAAACTCTATTAAGCGAGATAACTCTCAGAGGCTTTATAAACTTAAACCGAACACACAGTTGAGCAAAAGAAGCAACCTTTAGTTTATCTGATTATAACACTTTTCCCAAAAGAGTAATCAGAGTCTAGGGTTGCATACTTTGATAGTATTAAATTAACCTCTTTTAAGGTTCCAAGGTGGAATCTTCTGCAATATGCACACATGGGTAACATAGGACTAAGCATTAAAAGAGACAAACCAAATCACGCAGCTCTAGAACAATTTAATCAGCAATCAAAGCAAAACCAATACACAACAAGCTAAGAATCTCAAAGTTACTCACAGAGAAAGCTTAGTAAACCAATACTCAACAACAAGCCAACAATCTCAAAGTTACTCACAGACAATAGTTTGAACATGCCAAATGTTCCAATTAAGAGACTAAAGTTACAATTGTGGGTTCCAAAGAGTAAGAAACACAACCTCTCCAGGAGTAGCACAGAGAATACGCTTGCGGCTCGGATTCTCGAGCTCAAGAAGAAGCTTAGCATCTTCAGACTGATGAACTCCAACTTTATTACTCACAACCATGTAAAACCTTTCACCACTAGGATCAAATTTCACAAGACTAGCTTCATGACCTAACCTACAACAAAAACTCCTCTTTCCTCTAACTAAATTCAACATCGCAAAGAACTCATCACGATAAACAGCTAAAGCAAGCTTCCCTGAAGGATGAATCGCTAAATCATTAACCGCTTTCTTATGAGGACGAAACGACTTAAGCAAAACAAAAGGATCAGTATCGAATATAGCAACGGAGCCATCTGCGGCGGCGGAGATTAGATTACGAGGGAAGGAGAGTGAAGAAGGTGTGTAGAAGGAGAGAGCGGTGATTGAAGCTGCGTGATTGTGGTCAAGGAGAGAGCCGAGGGAAGAAGCGGAGGGAAGGTCGTAGAGGTGGATTGTATCGTCGGAGCCGCCGGAAGCTGCGGCGGGACCGGAACAAGCGACGGTGGTGATTGGGGAGATGTGGGAAGGGTAGGAGAAGAGAGGGGAGAGAGTTAGGGTTTGAGATTCGGCGTCGTGCTTCGTGGGTTTAAGCTTGAAACCCCAAATGAATCTCTCGTAGGAGCCTGCGATGATACTCATTGTAGCTTCGGTGAGAGGTTTCGAAAGTGGAAGTCTGATTGAAAATAATTAGGGTTTTAGGTTTTTATTGAAGAGGAAGACTGTTTTGTAAATTAAACCGGATACCAAAACCGGTTAGTTTTGTGGTTTATGGCTCGATTGAACCGACTTTTTTGTGTTAGTTTTTAGCATCTTTGTTGTTCGTTTACTTCAGCTGGGGTTTTTTCTTTTTTCTTAATTTCCAAGAATCGTCTCTTTTCTCTCAATCCTCCAATTCCCAAATTTCAACAACAAGACGAAGCAAACGATGTGGATTGAAATCATCTGCGGTCTCGTCATCTACAAACTCGTCCGCCGTTTCTTCTACGACGACGAATTCTCCGACGTCGAAACTTCCGATTCCACTGCTCTCTTCTCCGTTGCTCACAGGTTCCCGATTTTCCCCATACTCCATTTTTCGATTCTCGATTTCCACTGAAATTGATTCTGATTTCCATTTGTTATTGCAGACTTGAGAAACTTTATGGTGGAAAAGCTTATGTAGGACTTCGAATTCCAGATGCCGACACTGCTTCTAGACAAGACATTGATGTTGTTCTTGTTACTAAAGGAGATGTTGTAGTGATTTCTGTGAAGAATCTATCGGGGATTGTTACGGTAACTAGTGATGGTAGCTGGGTTTGTGAAGGTGGCAAGCATCATACTACTGAGACTTTCCCTGATCCTGTAAGTTTTGTTTGATTCTTTGTGATTACACACAATGCTTATAGTTTGAACATCCAAGTTATTAGAGTGTCGTTTTAGTGCTTGTGAGTGATTCTCTATAATTTTCTGTTCTAGATTGTAAAGGATACATATATTGGAACTCTGCTGCTATCTCCTTGTTGCATAATTATGTCATTGTGAGAAAATAGCACTGATGATTTACTTCTAGAGGCTTATAGGGTTTTTCTCTTTGCACGACCACAGTGAATTGGATATGTTCATTTTATGTAAGGTCTCCATCGAATTGTAAATGTGTATATGTTTTGGCAAAGTAGAGAGTATGATTGTCGCTTGAGTAGATTATGAAACAGAATATTCTTGTTATTTATACGAATGTGCTTGGTTATCCTTTCTTTTCTCCTGGATCGTTCTTACACGTTTCATTTCAAGTCTCTTGATCAAATCTCCTGTATTTTTATCGACTTAGGAAAGTTGACCTGCATCTTGCATCTATGCAATCTTGTTTATGACTAATGGATGTGTGTTTTCTCAGCTGGCGGAGGTCAAGAAACAAGCTTCAGTTCTTGAATCATATCTTGAACAGAGGGGAGTTACTTTACTAGAAGGAAATGTGTCTTGCAAAGTTGTCATTCCCAATCCAAGTTTTCGGTATGTTATCGTTATCCTTGCTACCGTCAGTATCTTCCTGCTTGCAAGAGGTAGACAAAAAAGCAATCAATTTGAAGTACAGGACATCTTGTAGTGCGTGCATGGGCGTGGCTATCTTGGTCTGTAAAGACATTCTTTATTTTCCTACTGGTGCATAAATATATGTTTTCTTTTTGTTTTTTTTCAGTACAATTCATGCATTCCCGAGTGAGGTAATTACCTATGAAGATTGGCAACAGCTAAAACCAGTATCAAAAAGTAAAATTTCTGGTTGGGTTAAAGGCGCATTCAGCACCGGAAAAGAGATGCAGGAATCTTCGCATCAAAAACTTAATTTCATCCTTGGCACAGCACCAACGTGGGATAGGTCATACATCTCATCTTTATTGACGTTCAATTTAAAAATTGTCTGAGTTGGTCATACATCTCATCTCTTGAACCCTTGATGAAGTAGTTCTGTTCAAAGAGTTTTCATTAAAAGTTGATTATGCTGCAGAGTGGAGCTTAAAAGTAGCAAAATTGTGTTAGGGGAATTCCTCGAGTTTAAAGGAAAGCAGGAAGATACCCTGGCTTTAAGAAATATCAAAAGGTCAAAAGTCGACCGTGTCTCTATTCAGAAAACAAGCATGTTTGGATTAGGTAAATTCTCTTTAGACCTTGATTATTTGTTTGCGTTCGCGATTGTGTTTACATTTACAAATGAGCTATGTAATTAATAAAAAAAATGATTTGGGTTGCAGCTCCTTCGAGGTTGCAGGTTCTGTATTCGTATAGGGACTACAGAAGTGAAGGCAGTTCAGGGGCAGAGTCGAAAGAAGTGACTGTCAGGTCGAGCACTGAGGTTCTGTTTCAGCCACGAGACTCCACAAAGATGAAGAAATTCAAGCTATCGTCGCTTGTCTCCATTTCACTAAGTGCCTAACTATGAAGTGAGCTTATTAGCATGCAGCAGAGGAAGTTGTCAATGTTTATTGTAACAATTACATTGTCCATGACTGAAGTAAGCTTATGTTATTCTCAAGAGTATTGACCTCTTTATGGAAATGTTTTCTTCGTATAGTACATGCTACAAAGCCTTGCATGAAAACGTTTCAGATTCGAAGCTTCGTGGTGTTTAGGACATATACACTTCAAAAGAAATGTTAGAATAACAAGAAAACAACGATTCTTCTTAATAAGCAACTCAGCTTCTATACAGAATCATATGCAGATAATGAATGAAATGTTCAATCTTTGCTAAAAACAACTTCATGAAACAGAGAAATAAACAATAAGGGAACAAGATCAAAGGGCAGTGTCTAATGTCATAGACAATCTAAATCTTGGTAACCAGAAAGCATAGATCAAATATATAGAGCTATACTCGTAAGAAATTTCAAGAAAACCAAGAAAAGCCCAGGTGCAAAGAGATAATCTTCCTCTACTTTTGACTGCTGCTGCTTGTACTCTTCTTTTTAAGCAGGTTTCCGAATTTCCGGAGCAAAGGTTTCTTCTTCTTCATATGTTGTTCCTTTAAGAGCAGATTTCCGGAATCTTCAGTGTGGTCTGTTAAAGAAAAGCCATTGCTGTACTGATCCATGTTCTCACTACTTTCTGCTTTCGAATCAACTTCCTCTTCCACAGAGTCGAGCTCGGTCTCTCTCTCTGGAGATACTTCGCTTTTTTCTATCTTGTAGCTATCCCACATCTTGAATTCAGACTCTTTCTCTACATTTCTTTCTCCTTCAACTCTGTGCGCTACCTTATGAATTGCTGCTCTTTCACCCATCAAATGTTTATCAATTGCTTCCATTGGACTTTCTTGTATCATATGTTCTCTGCTTCTCTGTTGATAATGATCAGTCTTTGTCTTTTCGTCACCATTACTAGCACCGTTTACTTCAGAAAACTGAACCAAGTCATAATCTTTTCCGATGCTGTTTAGCTCACTGTTCCCATGCTTTGATGGTTCTTCCATTTTCTCAAGGGCAGCAGCTTCCCTGCATTTTAGCTCGGTTTCTTTTTCAAGTAAACTCTCTTTCAGCTTCGACAACTCCTCTATTTTCTTTGCTGCTAAAGCATCCTGCGTTTTTAGCTCTAGGTTTTCTTGAGTAACTCTTTGAAACTCACTCTCCTTTTCAAGCCAACTTTGCTCAAGATGTAACAACTCATCAATCTTTTTCAAAGACGAAGCCTCCTTGGCCTTAAGCTCCTCGTTTTCATGAAAGACACCCTGGAGTTCGTTCTGCTTATCAATCAAAGTCTGTTTAAGATTTGTCAACTCTTCAATCCTCTGGAGGGACAAGGCTGCTTCAGCCTTGAGCTTCTCATTTTCAACAATGGCAGCCTGCAGCTCCTTTTCTTTGTGAATCAAACTTTGTTTCAGATCTGACAGCTCGTCTATCGTCTTTAGTGTTGAAACCTGCTTGGACTTCAGTTCCTCATTTTCGCAGACAACAGCCTGTAACTCATTCTCTTTAATGAGCAAACTTGCATTAAAATTTGATAACTCTTCTATCTTCTTTTGGGCTAGAGAGTCCTTGGATCTAAGGTCCTCAATCTCCACGACCATACCATGCAGCTCATTTTCTTTGTTAAGAAGATCCTCTTGCACCTTTGACAACTCCTCAATCTTCTTAAGATAAGCAGTCTCCCTTTCTTTGAGCTCCTCTTTTTCATGATTAGAAATCTGGAGTTTGGTTTCTTGATCAGATAAGATTTCATGCAACTTTGACAACTCCTCAATCTTTTTAAGATAAGCAGTCTCTCTTTCTCTCAATTCCTCATTTTCCTGAACAACTGTTTGCAATTTGCTCGCTTTATCGACTAAGCTTTCATTCAATTCTGACAACTCCTCTGCCTTCTTAAGTAATGTAGTCTCTCTTTCTCTGAGCTCCTTATTTTCTTCAGATATGTTCTGCAGATTGGTTACGTTATCAGCCAAGGTCCCATTTGCCGTTGACAATTCGTCAATCTTCTTAAGATAAGCAACCTCCCTTTCTCTGAGATCCTTACTTTCTTCAGCAATGTTTTGCATATTGGCTACATTATCAACCAAGTTCTCATTTTCCTTTGACAACTCTTCAATCTTCTTCAAATGAGAAGCCTCCCTTCCTCTGAGCTCCTCAGCCTCTTGATCAATGTGCTGCAGTTTGGTCTCTTTATCAACCAAGCTCTCATTTGCCACTGACAACTCCTCGATCTTCTTAAGATACGCAACCTCCCTTTCTTTGAGATCCTTACTTTCTTGAACAATGCTTTGCAGATCCGTTACGTTATCAGCCAGACTCTCATTTGCTACTGATAACTCCTCAATCTTCTTAAGATAACCAGCTTCCTTTTCTTTGAGATCTTCACTTTCTTGAACAATGCTCTGTAATTTGGTTGCTTCATCAACCAAGCTTGCATTCGCCGTTGACAACTCCTCAATCTGCTTCATATGAGCAGCCTCCCTTCCTTTCAGCTCCTCAGCTTCTTGAGTAATGCTCTGCAGCTTGGTTTCTTTATCAACCAAGCTTTCCTTTACCTTTGACAACTCCTCGATTTTCTCAAGTACAGAACCTTCCCATTCTCTGAGGCTGCTGATTTCTGCCGTGACATTCTTTAGGTCTTCTTCTTTGTCCAACAAGCTCTCTTTCAGTTTCATGCTTTCAGCTTTTGCTTCTCCAAGTGTTTCCTGCAGATACTTTACCTCCCCCTCAGCTACTTTGAGATTATTTTTAAGACTGGCTTCTTCTTCCTTTCTCGCACATGCATCTTCTTCGCTTTCTTTGAGTAAATTCACAAGCCTGCTTACTTCTTCCTGCGAAGACGAATTTTCTTCTTCTGATTTCTTCACACAACCCATCAGATGAAGTTCTTTCTGTTCCCACCCAGCCTTAGAGTTCTCAAACTCGTTCTGGATACTATCTACAGTACTTTTTAGACTATCTATTTCATTTCTAGCATCCTCAAGCATTTTCTCATACTTTTCGTTTGTCTCCTTTGAAGCCAACTTCAAACTGTCAACCTGGGATTCACAGTTCTTGAGCTCCTCTTGACATACCAACAACGTCGCCTTCGCTTCACTTGATTCAGTAGAAGCTTCCTGCAAAGCCAACGTCAAGCTCTCCATATCTTTCTTGCTCTTCTCTTCTTCCACCTTACATCGTTCCAACTCTATCGAAAGTTCTGTCCTTTGATCCAATAGATTCTGAATATTTGATGTTGCAGCCTTTTCATTGTCCAAGGCCCTAGTTTTTTCCTCTTGGGAGATTTCAAGCTCAGATTTTATTGATTCAACAAGATTTTCCAGCTTAGAAGCTTCTTCTTTTGCAATGCAAACCTGGCGTCCATATTCCTCAAGATCCGTTCTCTGTGCTTCGATTGTTTTCTCTAGCAACTCAATCTTTTCCTTTTGTGCAGCATTATCTGACTTTGTCTCATGCAGCACATGATTTAATTCAGCAAGCTGTTTCATAACTGATTCCATAGACTCCGAAGCAGATGACTTCGATCTATTTGATTCTTCAACTTCTTTTTCAAGTTCATGAACCTTGTTCTTCCATTCTTCTACTGAGCTATTAGTGCAAGATTCAGCCATTTTAGCAGCTTCAAGATCAACTTTAAGCTGTTCAACTAATCCTTCTTGCTCTTTCAGACTACTCTCAAGGATACTAACTTTTTCAAGCTCCCCTCTCAACAATTCAATCTCAGACTTCAGTTTAGACACTATCTCATTACCTTCAATAGCTTCCTTTTCTTCCTTTGAACCGAGCAATGCCTTTAACCGCCCTAATTCAGAAGCAAGAATCTCAGCTTTCTCAGCATGAATTTCAGCAATCTTCGTCGCTTCCTCAGCATGGCTAAGCGCCTTGTTTTTAGCATCAGCGGTCATAGACAATTCATGTTTTACCCTCTGGAGTTCTTCTGTGGTGGAGAGGAGAGCTGAGATATCCAACGCATGCTGACTTCTAATAGACTCTAGCTCGTTCTTTGAAGTTACGTCCTTTTTCTGAACAGCTTCAAGTCCAGCCTGTTCCAGTTCAACAGCTCGGAATTTCTCAACCTCGAAACTCTCCTCAGCTCGTTTCTGTGCTGCCAATGCTTCTTTAAGTTTCTCATTGGCTTCTTCAACAAGTTTTTCGGATTCTTTAAGATCATCTATAGCTTTAGCTTTATCTTTCTTGAGCAATTCTATTTGCTCATCAGCTTTCTTTAAATCCTCCTGAATTTGATTCAGTTGTGTCTGCAGCTCCGTTCCTTTTACCAACCGCGAATGCACTTTCTGAAAATGTCAAAGAATATGGTCATCATCAATGTCTTTTAAAGCTAATGAAAACCAAAAAAAGATTCATATATCAGTTGGAGAGAGTTCAGTATCTTGCCTCGGGTGTAGGAATCCTAGAAGGTCGACGGTCAGGAGTAGGCTTTGAGTTAACGGTTGGAGGAGAACGGTCAAGCGAAAGACGAGTATTTGGCACCGGGGAAGCCGAATTGCTATCGGATTTAGAAGCAGAGAGTTTACTCAGTCTAGGAGGTGGTGGTGATGGTTTACTACGAGGAGTCTCCATCAAACCAGTTCTACAGTAAACATGAATCAAGACAATGTTACACTAAACATCAATAAAAAAAAGTTTTAAATTTGTGGATCTAACATTATTTTACCAAAACAAGAGTAATTAAGTTGCTAAAAATCATAACTTTTCACCTGACTAAATCAACTAAGTTCCCAAAAGTCAAAACATTTACTAGACTCAAATCAATTCAGTTACATTTACTAGACTAAATCAACTACATTCCAATCAAATTAGGATTAAAATGATCAACTCAACAATTCATCACAAGAAACAGATCCAACTGTCAAAATCAAGAATCATATCAGATCCACTTGTAATGAAAGTAGAAGAAAGACTAAAAGTACTCACTTGGTTCTAGATGCCATTGTTGTTGCAAGAGAAGAGCTTCAAAGAAAAGAGAAATTGAATTGACAAAAAAAGAGTAATAAATGCAGCTAAATCCTCAGCATTGCTGCGAGAAGTCAGATCGATTTCATGGTCTTCTTCTTCTTCTTCTTACAGGACTACAACAGCACAAAGTCTTGAACTTACGATTAAGGGTCTTGTTAGAAGAACACAAAGTCTTGAACTTTAGGCAAAAGAATGGTAGGAGAGACTAATAATGAGTAATGGGTTGCGCTGTCTCCATAGTGGTCACCCTCTCTCTCTCCTTTCTTTCTCACCGCTTTTGCTTTTTTTTTTTTTGGGGAGTAATATATTATGATGACAAAAGAAAAAAGAAGAATAATAAAAGCTGTGAGTGAAGTGGACCAAAACAAGTTGGCTTTATTTAATAATGGAGGTGAGAATAAATCTCTCTAACGATCTGATTTAAGACCAGAGAGTTTGAGATCTTGGAGTTGTGTCATGTGGACTTCATGTGCTCTACTCAATCATGTTGATTTTTTTTTTCTCTTAATGAGATCTGCTAAACTTAGTTTAAACTTTAAAGACAGTCAATTTATTAATATAATTATAATTTGTCCACATTCAAATGTTTTCTCTACCTTTGTTTGGATATCTATTGTTGACACAAAATAAGAAATTATAAGTGCATCAGAAATCTTGGTGTTCATAGAAAAGAGGGATGATAGTGCAAGATTATTTCTCATAAGTACTGTCTCAAGATTACTTCTAGATCTTCTGAAATTTGTTTTGTAAATTTTTCCACATTTACTTGCATTAGTTAATTAACCTATATGTCTGATTTAGATTTTTGTTGTTGGTGTTCATAAAAAGAATATAAAGTTTTGACTCTTTTTAAAGCAACCATAGAAACAAGAACATTCCTTACAAATAAACATAAAATCGTTAGTCGTTCCGGAATTTTCTCACGTCAAATGATTCTGACACTCCTATTCACAAAACCGACAAAAGCTGTAACACAACAGCTCACTCTGTAGCTGTGTGCAATGCAAGAAGTGGTTCAAGACAGTACCCAGCAGAGAGATCACAAGCTAAGTCTTTTACTCCTAAGAAGGCTACAATAATTTAAGATTATTTACATGATGTTTTTATGGAAAAAAAAAGGCTTATGAGAGCTCTCACTCATACATCAGTCATCATATGAAATGTGAGGGTTTGTGACACAACCTGGTGCATTAGGATCCTCTGCCCCGCAACAATCATAGAACTTGGCAGCATACGGTGGATCATCTGGTTTCAATTCATAGTACCTTCATTTATTGATTAAAAAAAACAAGTTCTAGTTAATTCCACTTCTTAGTAAAAAGTAGAAATCAAACAGATGCATCATACTCAAGTCGATTAAACATGGTTTGGAATAAATATATATTCAGTTTCGAAACACCTTAAAATTAAAATGAAATAACAAATATCAGGTACCAGCAAGAATATGAATGCCAAAACCAACAACCATAAACACCAAAATAAACTCATTCGTTGCACATAACGATAAAAGCTCAACAAAAGATAGTTAAGTCTATGCTATGTGGGTAACTACAATGCATGGAACAGAGAGAATCACAAACAGAGGAAGTAAGTAAATAACCAAAGGAGCCAATAACGGAACAGAGACACCTACGTTCCTTCCTAGTCCAAAGTTTATTACCAAGATAAAACACGCAACATAGAATCAGATGATAAATCTCTAAACTGTATTTTTCACCACTCTTTATTTATGCTATTAACCGTCGACTAAACCATTTTTTCAACTAGCAGAACAAAGTGTAGGCCACTAGACAGCTTGAAAACTTGTCGAGATAATTTTTTATCCTCAGTGGTTAAGAGTATTCGACGTTTAAGAGTGACCACAATCATTAAACAGCTTCATGATTATGCCTAAAGAGTTTGAAATGGGCAAGGCAAATACAACAGTAGCTAATTATCTGCAAAGAAGGCTAAGAGCTAGTTTCAAATCAACCAAAACATGACCTTTGACCCACAAATAGCCATTAAACTGAGATCATGATCATCTATCACTTCAAAATTATTGGCTACAAAGAATCTAAGGTATCTAACTAAATTAGCTATAGATCCAGAACCTTAATACAATAAAGTGGATGGCTTTCAAAACCCATCTCAACAATTTGTGCTTTGCCATTATAAATTAGCGAATCAAGCTGCTTGGGATGTGAGATTCTTCATTAGTGAATAGATTTAGGGTTTGTAGGAGACATAACCTTTTCTGGTCATCGTGACGACGACAAACGAAGAAGGAAGGATGAAAACGGCAAGAGGAAGTTTCGTTTGAAAGATCTGTGTAGCTTTGTTTGCACCTTTGGCACAACTTCTCCATCTCCTTCTTCTCCATTCTCGAAGAACACTGTAATCAATTTCCTAATTTCTACGGCAAGTCAAATGGATCCGATTCCGGTTCACCGGAAGTTTGGTATTGCCTTTCGATTCCGGTAGATTAAATCAGTAATCTACGTTTTAGCAAAGATGAGCTGTTTTTGCTGTATTGACTTATGGGCCTTAATGGGCTTATTGGGTTTAGTTTTTATTTTTATTTTTATAACTTGGCCTCATTTTTCTGATAGTGAAATGTAGGATTGAAAAGCATAAAAACATTATAAACAAAATAGCTCAAAACTTTTTTTTGTTAAATAATTGTGATATAATAAGAAAAACGTTTTGTAGTTTTTTTAATTTTGAATTATTTTTTCCACATGCATCAAATATAACATACACATGAAAATCAAATATAAATGTATGATAAATATTGTGAATGGTAAAAATAATAGAATCACGTTATGAAAAATGGTATATTATACATCATCGATTGGTGTCTGATAAGTTTGGAGGAAACTTTAGCAATAATACAGGTTTTCTCTATTTATTCATTAGCTAATAGGATTATTTATACAAAAATCATAACTTGATTAGCAAGTTCTTTACATTTATGATAATATTAAATTTTCTATCTAACAATAAGAAAATGTACACAAATATTAATTTTTTATTAATGATAAAAAAAATATTTATCTTGATCCCGTAATTATAAGATTTATCATGAACTATCGATATCCCGATCTTTCCCTTCCCACTTCCCGCAAATTTATATATGGTAACACGTGTAAGATTGGACAAGCCTTCTAAACAACAATTTTAATGAATCGATCATTTTTCGTGTATATATGTAAAAGTGAAAGAAAAACAAAAAAATCAATCGACCAGATAAGAAAACATGTCGGAAAATGGAGTTAAAATTATCATCAACACTAGACTAGACGCCAAAACCTATAAACAAAAAAAAAGGATAGAAACACTATTGTTGTGCAGTTTCTTTCACATTACTCCGTAGCTCAATGGTTGGTTAGCGTTTAATAACGCCTTCCTCTCTGCGAGTTCGAGTTGAGTCGCATGGTGGTGGTGGTGATGATGAAGTTGATGAGGTTGTTGTTGATTAGAGTTTAAACCAAATAAACCCTAACCAAAAATAAATAAGGTATTCTTAAATACTTTTTTTTTAATTGTTTCATAAATGATCAAATTCGAATCGAATCGTACAACAGAAGCTCTGGTGTTGAATCGCCATGAGGTTTTTGCAGATCTGAGGTTTTTTCTCGAGAAGTAAGAGAGATCTGGAATTTGGCGACGATGAGTTACGGATGGGCGATATACGAAGGCACGGTGGTGATAGCTTCACTAAGTCTCTTAGGATGGGCAGGTTTATGGTTTCTTAATCGGAGATTATACAAAGAGTATGAAGAGAAACGAGCTTTGGTTCAAATCATTTTCAGTGTCGTCTTCGCTTTCTCTTGTAATCTATTGCAGCTCGTTTTGTTCGAGATCATACCTGTTCTCTCTAGAGAGTAAGTCTTTTCTCGAGTAATCCACTCTGTAGTTTTTGATATTTAGCTAGTTTTGGTGTTTTCTGGCATTGGAGGTTTTTGGAAACTTTACTTATTTGTTGTCTTCTAGATTGTGTTACTTACTTGGTCCTCCTTTGTTTGCAATTGCTTAATTTTGTTGACTTCTTACCTAATTGGCAATGATTTTGAGATTGAGTGTAGATTGATGGAGTTATTGTCTTAAGAATTTTTTTACTTGACAATTTTTTTGGTGTATGTGTAATGTAATCGAGTATATAAACTGTGTGGTAGCTAGCTTCTCTTGTTTATTCCTTTATGTCATGTGGAAATTTGATACTTGATACTAGATGCTTATATCATTGAGCTTTTGAGGTGTTTGTCATTGTACGTAATACTTATATTGGAGGGGGAATTCATGGCATTATGTAGCAATTGTTTAGTTGGAATATTAATTTAGAGTTTTAAGCCTTGGACCGATCTTTTGATGATTTTGCAGGGCAAGGATGATAAACTGGAAGGTGGATCTTTTTTGTTTGATACTTCTTCTGGTTTTCATGTTGCCGTATTACCATTGCTATTTGATGCTTCGTAATAGTGGTAAGCCTTATTTCATATGTGAATTTTCTTTGCTCTTATCACTTCTTGTTTAGAAGGTAATCACTATAATTGGTTAATTCATTGCAAGTTTCTTAGGAGCTCCTGAAACTATTTTTGTTATATAATTGCTACTCAACTGAGATTTCTTTGAGAACACTTCTGTGCAGCTGTGTATAAACAGTCTTTGGCCCATCATTTTGATCTTATATCTTGAAAAATCTTGATCCTTATCTCTGGCTTTGTTGCTTCTTTTATAAACACTCATGAGTTCAATTAGATGGAGATAAATGAATTTGAGAAAGCATCACTTTATTGTTCGCTGCCGCATATTACAGCATTTTGTGTGAACTGTCTGTAATTTTTTCAAGTTAAAATAACATTTCAGGTGTAAGAAGGGAGCGTGCCTCTGTTGGGGCTTTCTTATTCTTGTCAGCATTCCTTTACGCATTCTGGCGTATGGGAGTTCATTTCCCTATGCCTTCAGCAGATAAAGGTATTTATTTCAAACTACTGTAACCATTCCTTTCCTTCCAGCATCGCATCGTTATCTTGCTAGTTGCTACTCATTTTCCTCTTCTAAGTTCATTTATCCCTTGCAGTAGTGATAATTATAAACTTTAAGAACTAAGCTTGGTACCAGTGTTACACCTAATTTAATTTCTGTATAGATGAATATGGCATATTTATCCATTGTTATATGCACCAATATTGATAATACTGACTACTGAATATCTAGATTAGAGGGTATGATGTTGTTTGCAACGAAAGATAATGAGAGCTAGATAAGAGTGTATAGCATTACCGATAATGAGAGCTTGATAAGAGTGTATAGCATTACCTTGCTGAAAAATATCTTCAAAGAAAAAGCTCAAAATGACTAACTATTTATACTTTTCTTGTCTACTTCTGATCAGCACAAGCTTCTGCATCCAAGCATTCTCATTTCTGGGTTTTGGTTTTTGGATTTTATTGTCTGTTGAAGTTGTTGACTTAAAGCTCCTATTTCTTTGAAGGGTTTTTTACCATGCCTCAGCTGGTCAGTAGAATTGGGGTCATTGGTGTGACCTTAATGGCTGTCTTATCAGGATTTGGAGCTGTAAATTTACCCTACAGCTATATATCCCTCTTCATTAGGTACTAATATTCAACTCTATTTCCGTAAGCTACTAGATAGTGTTCTATTCATTATTTCCTTTTTCTAGTTTATATTTAACCAACAATAAGAGTGTTTCCTTATAGGGGAACCATTCAATGGGCTACATGATAAGCATACATAATTAGCACTGAATATATATAGTGCCACCTGCATGTCCTTCGGAGAGAAAGCATAAAAATGTAGAATGAAAGAAGAAAGCTTAGGAAAGAAAAAATGCAGATTTAATGCGACAAATATGCTAAGAAACTCCACAAAATAGGAACTTATATTCCACATTTTGAACTTGAATGAAACAAATGGTGCTGGATGTTCAGTTGGGATATTTTTATAAGCTATTTCCAGAAGCTTGTCATTTCTGTGATTTACATATTGGGTTTTGACTGGATTGGCAGGTTTATATAAAAGATATTTCTTTCTAACAGCACTTTTGTTCCTCTCTCATATAGGGAGATTGAAGAAGCAGATATAATATCTTTGGAAAGGCAACTGATTCAGTCAACTGAGACGTGCATAGCAAAGAAGAAGAAAATTATTTTGTGTCAATTGGAGGTGGAACGAAATCAAGGATCAGAAGAGGTTTGTTTTCGTTTTATCCTCATATGATTGTATTGTCTAATCTCATATTCTTTATGTTTCTGTTCTTGTGTCATAGTTCTTATAAAAGCCTTTGAACAAAGACTATTTCATACTTATGTGTCAAACTGCTCATTGTACTCTGAAGTCTCTGAACTGACTGTATCCTGACACTTTTCTTCGCATTAGTAAACAACCAGAAAAAAAGAATTTATTTATTTATTTATTTATTTATATATTTACATTAGACTGATAAAATAATGATGCTGTAAATGGAACCAAAACTATGGATAATTTATTTAAGACCGGAGAGATTATTGTCGGTCTCGAGCAAACAATCCATGGTCTTGGTTCCTTGCTCAGCTGCACGTCCTTTTCTGAGTGGGTACCTGAGTTCTTATTTTCATTGCTGTTATCTCAAACTTCTGTCTAATAGTTTTTAGTTAAACAATATGCCATATTTTCAGTGATGATTTTGGGAGCTAATAATCTGATGCTTTTTTTCTCCCAGAATCAGAAACGTAGCTCTTTCTTCAGAAGAATTGTTGGGACTGTTGTGCGGTCGGTTCAAGATGACCAAAAGGAACAAGGTCAGTTTATGTGTTCTTGATTTTATTTGTAGTTGTATTCCACAATTTTTATTTTTTTTGGTGTAAAACTGAAATGAGTATACTCTGAATGCTTTACTTTGAGACAATGTGAAAATTGTTTATCATTAATCATAATTCATAAGTGGCTTTGGCTTGAGGAGAATGAGCCTCGTCAGCGGTAGTTGAACAAGAAATTTTGTTAATATGCTTTATTTGTGCATGTGTTCTGTGTCTTGATGGTGCTGTTAGTAACTAGAACAACTACAACAACAAAAGGGAAAATTACTGTCTAAACCAAAAAAGTAATGTTGATGCTTACTACAGGGGAAGGCTTACGTCTATTTTTGTCCATAAATATGTTTAGTTGACCATGAATCTTGTACATATTTATTCACGTAGACCAACTTGAGATCAATTTTTTCCTTGTTTGTTAGAATTAGTATTTTTTATTGAATAGTACCTTAGCACTTTTTGCGAAAATGAACTTTTAGCATTGGATAATTCAGTTTGTTAAATGTTTTCAAGTGTACATGGTGAGAGATTAGTCATTTTATGAATAGATCGTCTGGTGATGTCCCTCCAATTAATTGATAATTTTTCCTTGAGAAGACATAAAAATATTGGAAGCGGAGGTGGAAGCCTTAGAGGAGCTGTCAAAACAGTTATTTTTGGAAGTATATGAGCTGCGTCAAGCAAAGGTTAGCTTTCAGCTGCCTTGGTTTTTGATTCACTAAAGAATTCTACTCATTGACTTGGTGGTGACATCGTACTTTGGTTGAATTTTCTATTGTTGAGATTAGTGCTTCTGACTATCTTCTTTGGTTGTAATATTTTAAAAGCATTTGCTATGACTTCATCCCATTTGCAGGATGCTGCTGCTTATTCTAGAACTTGGAAGGGTCATGTGCAGAACTTACTTGGTTATGCATGTTCCATTTATTGTGTGTATAAAATGTTGAAGGTAAGTTTTTTTATCCTTCTAATGATGATCTAGCTTAAAAGTCTTCTCACTATTGTCGTTTTGAACATGAGTAACTCTTGTTCTCCTTTTTTTTGTGCTCTATTTTTGCAGTCTCTTCAAAGTGTTGTCTTCAAAGAGGTACCCACATGCGCTATTTTTTTTTTGTTAACTTATGTATCACTACCGTTCTTTAATGGGTTATATGTGCACCTCTTACTACTTGAAATTGTTAGTAATCAGCTTGTTTACAGGCCGGTACAAAAGATCCTGTCACGACGATGATCAGCATATTCTTGCGGTTGTTTGATATAGGAGTAGATGCTGCACTCCTCTCACAGGTTTGCGTTACCTTACGTTGCTATCTCTAATGATAGAGTAATTAAGCTAAAGAAATCCAATCTGGACGTTTTTTCTTCTAGACTTGAAAGTATTTCTAGACTTGAAAGCCTAAAGCATTTATTTCTTCAATATTAAGTCACTATCTCTAAGCCTTTGATGGGATGGAAAGTTAGATGGTTAAAGAGATCAGAGCTGTCCTAGGGCCTAGTTATATTCCAAACTATTTATCATTATAAAGTAAAACATATGCTGAATTCTCTCAACTTTTCTGCGTCTGGTTTGCTAGATTGTGAGACTTATCTCTAATTCTGTTTCTTTCTTTCTTGTTCGCAGTATATATCCCTGCTGTTCATTGGGATGTTGATTGTGATTTCTGTGAGGGGATTCCTGACGAACCTGATGAAGGTGAATTATGATTCTCGTTTTTCGATTTTTTCATTGGTGTGCCTCTAAACTGTCATCTATTCAACAAAGACTCTTCTGGATCCTTTGAATTTGTGCATAAACACATTCACATGATTACTCATACAGTCCTTGATTTAGTTTCAATCTTGTATCCCCACCATTTAATCAAGCTACTTCTTAGAGGCAATCATGTTTTAAATAGAAGAATCCTTTCACTATTTAAGCTGCGTATACTAGACTGCTAGTCACAGATGAGTATTGTGGTTGTAGTGAAAACATAACAAACTGCACGCTGAATTTTTGGTTAATTTGAATGCTGTAGTTTTAGTTAATGAGTTGGAGTTTGTGGATGGTGCAGTTTTTCTTTGCTGTCTCAAGAGTGGGAAGTGGGTCTTCAAGCAATGTTGTACTTTTCCTATCTGAAATCATGGGAATGTACTTTTTGTCTTCAATTCTTCTTATCAGAAAAAGCTTGAGAAATGAGTACAGGTACGCAACACATAATTCTGATCATGAGGAAGATAATGATACCTTATATATTCTTAATCAAAGGACTTACTGGCTTGTCTAGGTTAGAGTTTTAATGTCATTGCTTCTATGTTCCGAGTCTAGTAATCTGCTCTTGGTCTATATTTTTGCTGTGTATGAAAGATCTGAGACTGGAATCTGAAGCATCAGTGGTTTTATTTCGTAGGGGAATCATAACAGATGTGTTGGGTGGAGATATTCAGTTTGATTTCTATCATCGATGGTTTGATGCAATTTTTGTGGCGAGTGCTTTTCTTTCTCTCGTTTTGCTTTCTGCACATTACACGTCTCGTCAATCTGATAAGCACGCCATCGAGTAAGTTTCTTATTCAATAATGGTGCCTGAGAGAGTCTTATGATTGTTTGGCCTGACACAACGAAAATCAATTTACTACTAGTAAAGGTGACTTAGTGTATAGCTTACAATTGGCTATTTGTTTGTTTTTGACGCTTATGTGAAAGATTAAACTGATCAGTTCAAAATTTCTTATACCATAAACGTTGAATTATGTTTATTTGTACATTGCTCCTACTGAGGAAGTAATGATACGATGAAGTCAAGAAGATTTTCGATATTTGTATGTTCGACTTATTCCACAGGATCCAGGTTTCTCCATTTGTTATTTATTAACATATACAAATTGTATTATAAAATGCGTTGCGTGAGTAACCTTAGTAAATAAGTAATAACACATTCAGTATTGGATGCTCGTAAAACAATTTTGAGTAGTAGAAAGTCTAACGATTTTGTTAGATTGAAACTGCAAGACTAGGGAGCTAAGAATATGAATATCTCAATCCCACCAAATGTAATAAAATGTTGAATGAATCATAAACCTCTAGAGTAGGGTCTGGTGGTCTGATTCAGTTAATCAATCCATATTACAAGTCGATGTGGAAACGACCAATCATTTAGACTAAAGAGTCTGTAAATTTTTCAATATATTTCTAACCATGCAAACTTTAGACTAAACTAAAAAAGAGTCATATACTTATTAATGCATGGAACAAAGAAAAAAAGTAAAAAAATAAAAATAACGAAGAAAAAAGATTAAAAAAAAAACAGAGCGTGTAGTGGAGGCCCGAGCACATGGGAAGAGAAAGAAGCAACGCATAAAGCTCACGCCGACGCCGAGTCAACACGTGAGTCAACTCGAGCCTCTGTTTTTATAATTAAAAAATAGTTAATTTCTAAAATTAAAGAGACATCACTCTTCCCCTCCTTTCTCGCTCCAAATCTCTCTTTCTCCTTTGTTCCACATTTTAGTCCACAAATCTCCATTTCTGTCGGTGCTCCAAGCTTTTTCTCAAGATCCAAGTTCTCATCATCTCCTCCAGGTACGCTCTGTTCTTCCTCATTTCCTTCAGATTCGTTCTCGATTCCTCTGTGTCACTCCAATCCATGCCTCAATTCCCGTTTCTATCTTACTAGATTCGCAGTTTCATTGTTTCGCTTTATCAGCGTAATATGATTATATAGATCTTTAGTTGTCCATGTCTCTGATTTAGTTTGAATCCATGGCTTCTTCATTCATCTGAAGATTCTTCAATTTCCGTTTCTGACTACTAGATTTTCACTTGATTCGCATTTTGATTTGGTTTTGATTCATCACGATTCTTCAATTTTGCTTATCATTATGAGATGATATAGATCTTTCTCATTTCTTCGAAATTCGTTGTAGATTTCTTTGTGTGTTACTTCATTCATCTGAATATGGCTTCAATTTCCGATTCTAGCTTCTAGATTTGCACTTGATTCACATTTCGATAAGGTTTTGCTTCATAACGATTCTGTTTCTTACGAATTTGCTTAATCTAATGAGATGCTACAGATCTTAACTTTTGCAATGAAATTTATGGCAGATTCGAATTCTGCAACAACAATGACAATTAGCAACGGAGATGTCAAATCTGAAACCTGCAACAATGGCTCTTCTGAGAAGAAACCATTCAGGATCTTCGTTGGTTACGATCCACGAGAAGATCTTGCCTACCAAGTTTGTCATCATTCAATCACAAAAAGATCTTCAATCCCTGTAGAGATCACACCAATTATTCAATCAGATCTTCGAAAGAAAGGTCTGTATTGGAGAGAAAGAGGTCAGTTAGAGAGCACTGAGTTCTCTTTCTCTCGTTTCTTGACTCCTCACTTGTCAGATTACCAAGGTTGGGCTATGTTCGTCGACTGTGATTTCCTCTACCTTGCTGATATCAAGGAACTCACTGATTTGATCGATGATAAATATGCGATCATGTGTGTTCAACATGATTATACTCCTAAGGAGACTACTAAGATGGATGGTGCGGTTCAAACTGTGTACCCGAGGAAGAACTGGTCTTCAATGGTGCTTTACAACTGTGGACACCCTAAGAACAAGACTTTGAGCCCTGAGATTGTTAATACTCAGACTGGTGCGTTTCTCCATAGGTTCCAGTGGCTTGAGGATGAAGAGATTGGGTCTATTCCTTTTGTGTGGAACTTTCTTGAAGGGCACAATAGGGTTGTTGAGAAAGATCCCACCACGCAGCCTAAAGCGGTGCATTATACTCGTGGAGGGCCTTGGTTTGATGCTTGGAAGGATTGCGAGTTTGCGGATCTTTGGCTTAATGAGATGGAAGAGTACAACAAAGAGAACAAGAAGGAAGCTGATAACGCAAAGTAGAAAGAAAGAAGTAAGAGGTATGTTGTTACTTACCAACACGAGTAGTGAACTTCCTTTACATAGTGTTGGCTTTGTAGAGCCAGGGATCATTAGTCTTGTGGAGGGCTATGGAGTTTTTTTTAATTTCATTGAATTCGTTAAATCATTCGCAAACACTATTAGTACCTATATTGAGGTCATATGGTATAATAACCCTATTCGTTTGTTTATTTGTTGTGTTTTGTACCTTTGATGGTATTTTATTTGTATAATTGATATGTGAATTTATGTAGCATTTCTTTTTAATTGATCTATAATGAGCAGTAGCTCAACATATTTAAAACATGGATGGATGAGTAATGATCATTAGCTAGCAACCTTCCAGATGATCAGCGGCTGTAACAAGGTAGACTCGCCTTCGTGGACGAGTAACTACCGTTGTAATGGGACTTGTACATGTACTTACTGATAATTACCTAACTAAACGAGACTCAGTGCTAGAATATGAGCATAAATCCTCATATTGAGGAATCACTAATCATTTTTATACTATTTACCTTTCACATCGTATTCTTATTCATTTTGATCCTTTTTTGGTATCAAACTAACAATGTTGAGTTATTCAGTTTTTCATTCTGATTATCTCTTTTCTTCATCTTCTAATCTAGTACTGATCAATAGAAAGCCTTTCTCATTTTGATTTGTTACTCTATCCTGCGAATATCTTACCCCTAAATGTTACCCATCCCGATAAAAAAAAATTACATTGATACGGACTTTATATATTCACACCCACCATCACTATGCATCATATTAACTCATAATAAATGTTGTCGAAATCCTCTTCTGTGAGTTTGTAATGCACAACTACAAATCTTCAAGTGGATAAAAACACGTTACTATGTTTGTATGTGATTTCAAATATTATAAATTAGTAGGTGATACAATTATTACTTTATCTTACAACATTAATAATAGGTATCTATGTTTATTTTTATTTTCTTAAAACTTGTAATTTATATAGTTTTTATAAAGTATTAGGCCGCAGATTGGTCTTTTTCTAAATGGATTCAACCATTTGAAATTGATGCGTGTGATATGCTAATCCACAATATCCAAAAAAAATTCCTTCTAAAATTGTGACTTTAAAATTTTGACTGGTTTTGTTAAGAGTAACGTTGAAGAGGAAGGGGAAGGAAAAGTCAATAATGAAAGAAAATAGTTTCTTCATTTTTGGATTTAAATGGTGAGCATGGTTAGAAGAAAAGAAAATTATCAAAGGAAACAATATCTATATATTACCCAACTATTTATCAGTCAAAAAAAAAGAATTGTTTCCACCCTACCAAAAAAAAAAAA
>Ga0041059_1000302_pt1 | contig 34975 bp, 18 predicted proteins | sample AraColnosormetaG_FD_56232 | JGI IMG/M metagenome (GOLD analysis project Ga0041059, IMG submission 56232) | Arabidopsis roots microbial communities from North Carolina, USA - Col MF nosort | ecosystem: Host-associated > Plants > Roots > Unclassified | place: USA: North Carolina | collected...
TTTTTGGTAAGGAGGATTTTTTTTTTTGGTAAGGTTGAACTACCATAAGTTTGTTTGCTATCAAAACATTTTTACTTCATTTTGAGCGTAAAAACGGTAAAAAAGAAAACACAAAATTCGAAAACCTGAAACCGTTTTTGGGGTTAGGACAATACTGCAGGCCACTGTCATGCCATCCAATGGGTTTACTTTTTATTATTGTTCCTCCTGTGTGTAAAATACCCTAAATACCCTCGAACTTGCTCTCCAAAATTGCAATTAATTTACCTTTAAAAGCTTAATTAAGAGTGTCCGATTTCTCAAGAAATCTATCTAACACCAAGATTATAATTTCTATTAGCTGCCTAAAATTTGTCTGTGTGCGCAATAATCCACACGTACACACGCATCTACTGTATTCGATTTCGTCTCTATATATAAAAACACAAAGACAGTCTTCTTCGTGATCTCTCATTTTACTGTTGTCTTAAAGCAAACACAAGATAAGAAGAAACAAACAATGGCGATTTCTTTCATTTAGATATTTTCCTCGATTCTTAGCTTCTGGGTACTTCAAATCTCTCTCTCTCCTTCACGGGTTCTTCCAAATTTCCATACTTTTTACCTTGTTTCCTGCGAAAAAAAGCTATCTTTTTTTTATTTGTGACCCTACATTGATATATGACTCAACTGCTGAAAAATTGATACTTTGCCTAGATTCCATCATTTATTGTTTCTTGGGTTAATCAATCACCACTTTTTAGCAAAAACCCTGAAATCGAATCAGTTTTTTCTCTGTAAATTTCATTTCTTTTCTGCAGAAATTAGCCTATTTGAGCTCAGTTTCGTGTATTTGTGCAGATTTTGGTGAAAGGATTTGAAATGGCGGTGTCGCTTTTATCGAAACTACGGTGTATAACAGTAGATGTTACTGGTACACTTATAGCTTACAAAGGAGAGCTTGGTGATTACTATTGTATGGCTGCTAAAGCCATTGGTTTGCCTTGTCCTGATTATAAACGAGTTCATGAAGGTTTTAAACTAGCTTATACAGATATGGCACAAAAGTATCCTTGTTTCGGTTTCCATGCCAAAATGCCAAACATTGTTTGGTGGAAAACTTGTGTGAGAGATTCATTTGTCAAGGTATTTGGTTTTATTTTATCTTCTTCGATATTAGGTGTATGTGTGTTACTTACTTTGATGTTATGGTGGGTCATTGATTAGGCAGGATATGAGTATGATGAGGAGACATTTGAGAAGATATTTAGGAGAATCTATTCGACGTTTGGTTCTGCTGCACCTTACTCTGTGTTTCAAGATTCTCAACCGTTTTTAAGATGGGCACGCAGGAAAGGTCTTATAGTCGGACTTGTTAGCAATGCGGAATACCGATATCAAGAAGTTATTTTACCTTCCTTCGGTTTGAGCAAGGTAGTGAAGAGTGACTCATTGTGACTGTGTGTGGTTCTTAGGTTCTTTAAACTTTACTCAATTTGCCATTTGACTCTTTTCAGGCAGAGTGGGATTTTGGTGTATTCTCTGGAATTGAAGGGATAGAGAAACCAGATCCGAGGATTTTTACGCTCGCGCTAGAGAGAGCCGGGAATAATATTGCGCCTGAAGAGGTTTTGCATATTGGAGACAGCATGCGCAAAGATTATGTTCCAGCAAAGAGTATTGGGATGCATGCTTTGTTGGTTGATAGGTTTAAGACGGAAGCTGCTAAAGACTGGATAGAAGCTGGAGCCATTGTGCTTCCAGATTTGGTTGCTGTTCAACAACTTTTGGAGTCTGATAAGTTGAAATGTTAAAATGCAGACCTCTCTTTAAGTATGAAATCTAATGTATTGTAGTATTGCACATTTGAGTAAAATAAGTTTCAACGGCTTCTTTGGTTACTATCACAGTAAGGTGCAGGCTTAAGATCAATCAAAACTTACAAGAAGTTTCGACGAAATCCTCATGTTTTCAAGGCTTAAGATCAATCAAAACCAAACAAAATCATACTTTCAACAAGTTTGGAATTAACATGAACAAGAAAGTAGTTCTCTTTACTTTAGTTAGAGATAACAACACAACACAACACAACAGAAGAAGAAGAAGCAACATGTTTATGTATTGACTTAAACAGCTGCTTCAGCTCTGGAAGGGATCTTCCTTATGACTGAGATGGTATCACCAACTTTGATTGTTTTCTTTCCTTCGCCTTCAGTGTTGGTTAAGTTCCAATTCCAAACCATCTCCTTGCCAAAGAAAACCTGTCATAAACCGAAATCAATATATTGAATAGGTTTAGCATCATAATCAATCCAACAAGTCTCTTCTGAAAACCAGACTAGAGCTTATATAGCTAACCTTTCCACGCGGTTTCTTGTCAGGCATTAAGACATTGTCTGATCTGAATTTCATCAGAGTTTCAGTTGGTTCTGCTTTACCCATAACCCCGGTTTCTTGATTCACAGTTGGTACCTGAAAGAACAAAATGGTTAAAAGCTCGACTTGAGAATCTGAGTGTTACATTACTTTCACGTCATATTCAGATAATCATCACCTTGCAGCGGCTACATAGCCTAACTCCTTGGAAGACTAAATCGTTTATTTTGATTTCATCCCAAAGATCTTCACCGAAAGGATCACAATTATCAACAAGAATGCTAGAGAGAAACAACAAACCACAGATTATGAACAAAACAACCATCATTGAAGGTAATAATAAGACCTCGAGATGATTGATATCGCTTACTTGGGTCTAAAACGGTTTATAGGCACCGGTTCTGGCAGAAGGGTATTCAAATGGTCTAAAGAACCCTAACAACCAAAAACAAAAAGAAGATCAAATGCGGAAATGCCTATTCACATTAACCGATATCGGAAATATAGATATTGGCTCACCTGAGATGCAACCAAAAACGGAAACATATCCATGAATGTTGTAGAGTAACCCGCTGCAAACTCAGGAGGTGAAGGTCTAGTTTCAGTATCTGTAGACAAATAACTTGATCAACTCGGTGCATTAAGATTTGTTGCAAATCAAAAGATTCAAAAGAAAGTAAACTGAAACCTTTATTAAACCGAACCAAACGGCTTTGTTTTCCAAGATAATCTGAAAACCATTTCGCAGCTTCTTCTCCTTCATCAAAAGCAGAGCCAGACCATTCCCACATCGACACACCTTCTGCTACCGAGCTTGGCCTAGTCAACGGTATCTTTAACGGACTCATACCAGGAGCTCTTATCACTGCAAAATGAATAATCAAGAACGTAAATTGAAGTCTCGATTCAGAGACAATTCTCGTAGTTAAGCCAGAAATTTACCCAACAATGAGTCATTTGTTGGCTCCCAATCTTCCAAGAAGGCTTCCTTAGGCAACTCCGATTCAACAAGAGCAAGGGTTGGCTCAACTCTTTGAGTGTATGCTCTTCCTTTATAGTTAACAACTAACCAATACCGGTCCCACTGAAAACCTACATCAGTTTCCATAGATTAAACCCATGGAATTATCCATTAGATCAAACACCAAGACAACTTCATAGTCAAACATTCCACCATCTTAATTTTAACACACATGAAACTCTCCCGTTTCTTATCAAAATTTAGCCCTATATATTAGCATTGTGTTCACTTTCTCGGAAACTTTGTTCACAATTCTATCAATCAAACAAGACCCTTTTCTGCTATCTTCGAACCCTTAACATATAAAGAAACAGAAATGAGAGTGAAACTGTAGTCTTCATGCCAACAAAAAAAAAAAGAGAAAAACTTTAGTGGTCACTCTCATTATACCCAAATAATATCATCTTCCCAGAAATTGTTCACTTTCCATCCAATCAAACAAGAACAATTTCCAGATAATTTGTTCATTTTCCAACCAATAAACTAATAAAGCAAGACCCTTTCTAGTATCATCGATCCCGTAACAATGAGAGTGAAAAATCTAAATGTTCATGCCAACATAAAAGTGGAGACTTTAAGTGTTCACTCTCATTTTACCCTATTAATAGCAATTTCTGAGACAATTTGTTCACTTTCTCGGAAAATTTGTTGACTTTCCCTAAATCAAACAAAACCCATATCTTATAATCAAAATCTCAGAAAATCAAGAATGATCAAAAGGGAATCTTTCTCATACCAATTTTTTTAAAAGGACCTTTTTTCAATTCTCAGAAGTCAAACTAAGAGGAGTAGAAGAAGAAGAAGAAGATTGTTCTTAGTTTTTACCAGTATGAGTAACGGTAGCCTGAGGAACAGAGATTCCACGGCAAGATTTGATCGGATAAATGACCAAAGATTGAATCTTTAGACCTTCCTCCATTTCTCTCTCCCTTTCACAAACACTTGCTAATGAATCCTTTTAGCTTTAGTAAAAAGGGAACATAAAAAGAAGAATCATTCAAGAATTTGCCATCGTTTTCAAAATGTTGTCGTTTGAGTTTTATGCATTTTTCACACGTGGATTATATAAGCAGACAGGTTACACCAACCATCTTTTAATATTTGGTTCTTTTTCAACTTTTTGATGGACTAAACTCATTCAAGTAAATCCGTGGTAATTAGGATCCCTGTAAAAAATCAATTCTCAATAAGAACAAGTAACAAGTGACACGTTCCATTTCAGTATTAGAATGGTCGACCTACCACCTCAGAATAGTTGAACTAGTACTCAGAATTAGAATGGCCGACCTACCACTTCAGTATTTAGTCACCTTAATATTTAAATTCGAAAAGGTAAAAATCTATAAATTCACTTTCAATCCAACATCAAAGACTGACAAAGAGGATTTGAAATCTATCACGAGATAAGAAAAACTAGATCAAAAAAGTACAAACATCTCACCAATATTAATCTCAAAAAACTCTAAAGACTAAAAGAGTAAGAGAAGAGAAACAAAAGCCATTGACATTTTTAGTCAAAAGGGAAGCAAATAGCTTTCAACTATGTCTCAACATAGTAACATCATTGGAAACCAATTCAGTTTTAAGTAGGAGAAATTTTCACTTATAAGTTCTATCTGATTCAACCAGAAGAGTTTGACTCTAAGAGTGCAGAGAATTTTTTGTAGCTATGGTTATTACTTCTACTTGTTACGCTTCGCAGCACGTTTTCCATGACCCTTCTTTGGTGGTCCTTTGTCACGACGTTTCAACATCTCAAGCTTCGATATCCGCCTACAACAACAACACCCAAACTTAAGTTAAAATGCCTCTCAACAGAGAGAAAACAATGATAACATAAGCAGTGAATATAAAACCAAGTGTAAGTGAATTTCAAAGACAGTACTATCCTTGCCAAATAAGATTAGTTCGTGACTATGTTGCATTTTACACCAGAAACCAAAGAACATGACTCTGCGTAAGCTCCACAAATCACAAGAAGGCTCATACAATCTACATCTAGTTTCTTTCTCATGTCTAGGATTTTGGATACTAACCCCCAAATAGCAATTGAACTAAAAAGCTTGTGGAAACATGTTCCAGCTCAATCCCACTCAAAGAGTTTTCTATGATAAACAAAGCAATCAATTGGAAAGTAAACAAGAAAAGAGAGGTTTAGGAAAGTACTCTTTTTCTTCTCTAGCCAAGACATTGGGATCCTCATTCTTGATGTCGTATGGATACCATTCTGCAACCTTATCACCAATAAGCTTCTTCCTTAATATCTTATGAGGAGATCTCTGTCCCGTTGGGTTAAGCATATGTCCGAAAATCCTTGCTCTTGCTTCGGTCACACCTCGACCCACTGCTGAAGATATAAGGCTCTTCAGGCTACCACTAGCCATCTTCCTTGAAAGTTGACACTATACCACCTTAACGTAAGCAACACAATGAAACAAAATCACTCATTATAGTCTGATAGATTTAACAAAAAAACGTAAACATTTCAATCAAAATTCAGATATATCTTCTTCAAAGCCAAAATGGTAAATGCATCATAGAAAGGTACAAACTTTGATGTTGAAATACAGTAGCTTCTGAAATACGAGAATCTGCAAACTATGAGACCATAAAATTAAGGTTGCTATGTCAATGCGATCAACTCTAACTAACGATTCTCCAAAACTAGGTTCCGTTTCCTTAACAATAGTTTCTAAAGACTGGACATTTTTTATTCCAAAACTAAAACATGAGCATTAGATCCAGACGAATCTGGTAAACTTTTTTTACAATTTGAAAGCTAACCCAGTTCATATTAACGTTAGAACCGCAATACAAAATCACGAACAAAAGCAAAGAGATAAGCAGTTTCGTTATGAGTCTAAAAAAATACTCTTTGAGACATTTCATCGAACATGTTTCGTGCCCGAGTAAATAACTGGAAAACATAGCAATTTACACAATCGACAATAAGATTAGATGTTGGAGAAGAAGGAAATGACAGAGGGGAACTTACCGACGAGAAAGAGTAGCGACGGCGACGAAATAAGAAGGAGAGAGTCGGAGATTGCGAGAGACAGTGAAAAGAGAAATAGACTTCAAAAAATAACAAAAGAAAAAGCTTTCGAGGGTATGGGTTCAATAAAAAAGAAGAAGGAGAAAAATGCTTTCATTGAGAGTTGAACTCAAGACCTCCCGCTTACTAAACGGGTGCTCTAACCAACTGAGCTATGAAAGCTTTGATGTTACATTTAGTATGGTAAATTATTTATAGTCTGTAACTTCAGTTTGTCAGTGTTTATTTATATTATTTATTACTTAGTAATAGTAACAATGAAAACATTAATGGACATTTTTGAAAATATCAAAGAATAAATGGATTAATAAAATATAAATATCATCGTTGGTAGTTTTAGATTTGAAGAAAGTATAATGTCAAAAATGAAAAACTATTAAATGTTTTTTTCTTTTATTAATTACAAACAATAAACAATAATGTTAGAAATTGAAAATATGAAATAGTTTTTTTTTATTATCAATTACAAACAATCAGTAATTACATTTAAAATTTTTAAATCGGAACAGATTGAAAGATTATGGGTATCATAAAAGTAGGAGTTCGTCTGATGACACACTTGACGTTAATCTTTTGATCCCTCAAATTTTGCACTGATCTCTAAGATATGAATCTTCCCATTGTTAAGACTTGGTTCAATATTCTCACAAATATTTTGTTCGCTATACAGATAGGATCAAAATGTTTGTTGGTGTGTTGACATCTATCCACATATACAATCATCTTTCGAATAAAAGACAGTTTGAAAGATCATTCATACGATTATACCAATTTTTATTTTTTTTGTCATGTGTGATATTTGCACAACGTCCACAAAAATTATCTCATTTAGAACATTCTCCAGAGATTGTGTGGTGAAATAAGAAGCTCTAATCTTGGAGCTCATCTTATTGCCAAGAGCGTGACAATGGAGGATCGCCGCCAATCGTATGTAGCAATCGGGTTTCCTTTTTGGCTGAAACATCTTTTTGAGAAAGAAAGTAGTATTGCTTAGTGTAATACTTAATGTGGTTGATCTAGAATGATTGTCTTTGATCCTAACTTTTTGTATATCTGGTTAAAATCTTGAATATAAAGTATATATTTTAGTCAAAGAAAAAAAAATATTCTCCGGAAATGACTAATTTGCCAAACAAATTCTTTAGATTTTTAAAGAATCTCCAAGTTGTCAGTACTAATATTTAAAACGCTGTCAATGTACTACAATAAAAGAATAAAAGAATATTATGAAAATATGTTAATTAGTTTTGAGAAATAACTTTTTAGTAAATATATGTTTGTCATTTTCTTAAAAATTATTAGTCTATATATATTGGCTTAGCGATGCTTAGTTTGAGTATAAATCCCAAAAAAACATTAAGTATTTTCATTTGAAAAACCGATTTATTTCAAATATGTAAAATTGTGGAACGTTTTGCTTCATTGATAAGTTTTAGAACATTTAGATATACACGTTGAAAGTAGTCAAAGGGCCCAATGCTTTGAGATAGATTGATTACCTATAGTTTTATATGTGGGTAAGTTTGGTCAGTAGGAGCCAAAAGAAGAAAGAAGATGAATTGTTAGCAATTGGGTTTCATTAATAGGCACAACCACAAGCTAATAAGACGATTAATTAACTATGCAAATTGAGACTGATCATATTTCAGGAATAACATCACATTTATACAAAAGGAGAATGTTTTTCCATAAGATAAGACTTGTACACTTTAACATTTCACACAAATAAACCATAATGAATACGACGTATCACCATCTTCACATCAATTGATACTTAAATTAATCGATTTTAGACTAACGGGTAATACGATTTCTTACTAGAAAATTGACTCGTATATATAACTAAAATATTGTTAAAGAAGACATTTTGTTTTTTAATCAAGAAGCCTTGGACTTTAACAAGGATTCATTAGTTTTTGGATCGTAGATAAGAAGAAGTTAAACTAGTCTAATCTACTCTTAAAAGTTAAAATCGAACTCGTGATCTTGAGGAGCTCTAAGATGAACATAAATACCAGTGTACCACATGTCCTGTCTAATTATAAACAAAACAGATAAAATAAAATAATGTAAGCTCTTTTAAATGTCTCCGATCTATTTCGAAAAGAAATTATATGCATCCAGTAAAAATATAACTCTAGATCCGCTCATGATTACATCAACTGTTAAACTATGATCAAGAATTCAAAATATTCTGTATTTATCATTTAAGTAAAAGGAAAATAAAAGCATTTGTAATCCATTGTTGTCTCTTTCATGGTAGTATATAGATGGTAGAGTCAATTGAATTTCTATAGAGTGTATGAACACGGTGTGATTCAACTTCAGCAGCTAGAATACTTCGGCCTTTGTTTCAAAGATGACATCTACAAAATCTTTTATTTATTAATCGGGAAAATATCAAAGAGAATCAAATTAGAACTAACCAATATGTTGCCGAGTTTGGGGTGATGACAAAAAATATGGATGAGAGAATGCCTTTGACCTAGCAATTATTTATAGGGATGATTGAGCAATTTTCTTTTTAAAGATAATATAAATTTAAAAGATAGGTTACATGTAAATTTGAGGAAATATAAGAGCATTTTGTTTAGATTTTAGGGTTCAACATTTTAAAATCTATTCTTTATATGTTGGACTATTTTGTCAATCTAAAAAATTTAGACTCCTTGCTTAATTTGCTATGAAATTTACCCTCTTTAAAGTTTATCAAATATGATAAATATTTAGCTTATCATATATACTCAACAATATATATGTAATATTTAACATATTAATTCCACCCATATATTTGTGTGTGAAATTTTCTATAAATCTAAAAACAGAAATACAACTGCCCTCTTTTTTGATGAAAGGACTTAAGTAATGAGAAACTAACACACTTCACAACAAAAGCAGAAATTAAAGAAATGTCATTCAACCAAGTCATCGTCTCTCATCTCAACCACTCTCTTTGCTTGGCCAAGGTCAAAGCCATATCAATTTATATATGTAAACCATTATCATATAACTTATTTATCTCATTGTCATAAATCTCTTTTCTCATTACCATTACTTACACGACTTAGACTCTCATCAAACTGAACTTCTGTAAACAAATAGAGAGACAAGGGTTGAAAAAAGGACAAATTGAAAGACTGCACAATATTTTTACTGTATTTCAAGTTTCAACCAATAAAATTTATGGATTGGAGGCAAATTCATCGAATCTACAAGATCACAAAATTCACAAATTTTTATTGAATGAAATAAAAAATCATTAAACTATTTTAAGAAATTGATCACTTAACATACAAAATACATAAATTGTTATTTCGAAAACCTATAGGCTTCATAAAATATCGCAAAGTAGCATATAACCCATTCCGAGTTCCGCATATTATCTTGGTATAAGTAAATCAACCGATGCGATATCGACCCATCAAAAAAGGTTTTAAAATCCATATTTCGATCATTAGCAACGGCTTAAAAAAATATTTGTTTAGGTCTCTGGTTCGAAAGAGATTATTAGGAAGAATCTAAACTTTTTTTACAAAACTAAAATCCAAAACAATTTAAGTACTAGTACTAGAAAAGAACATAAATACACATTGGCATAGCCGCAACATAAATGGACACTTGCAATTGCATTTTCCAATGTCTCTTCTCTGACCCTCTTTGACCTTCTTCTTCTCTTTCTCATTACTCTCCTTCTCAATGAAAGATCCGAAAACAGAAGAGATATATATATAAAAAAAAACACTCTATATATAGTTCTAGCCTTTATAGCCGATCCCAAAACTTTATCCTCTGCATTTACTTCTCCTCCTACTTACCACATCAAACCCAAACACACATACTTAGACGCGTATACAGAACAGAGATACAGAGATAGTCCCCATGCACCGTTCTTATAACCAATCGTCTTACTTCATCCAAAACCAAACAGTTGTCTTAAATTCTCTATGTTTCCAACATTAGTCGTCTCACTACCACAAGAACTCGAAGAAGCTTCTTTCATTCACTATTACTCTCACAGATCTCTTGTTTCTTGAAGAAGAAGAAGAAGAAAAAAAATGCAGCAAAACTCTGTTCTTCTTGCTCTGTTTTTCCTCTGTTTCTCATCCGGGTTGGGTTCGGGTCAACCGGGTCAAAGAGACGATCTTCAAACTCTTCTCGAACTGAAGAACTCTTTTATCACAAACCCAAAAGAAGAAGACGTTCTCCGAGATTGGAATTCCGGTAGTCCCAGTTACTGCAACTGGACCGGCGTCACATGCGGTGGTCGTGAAATCATCGGTTTAAATCTCTCCGGTTTAGGTTTAACCGGTTCAATTTCTCCTTCGATCGGCCGGTTTAACAACCTAATCCACATCGATTTGTCTTCGAACCGTCTTGTCGGTCCCATCCCAACGACTCTCTCTAACCTCTCCTCTTCATTGGAATCGTTGCATCTCTTCTCTAACCTACTCAGTGGCGATATACCGAGTCAACTCGGCTCACTTGTGAATCTCAAATCGTTAAAACTCGGAGACAACGAACTCAACGGAACAATCCCGGAGACGTTTGGGAACCTCGTCAACCTCCAGATGCTTGCTTTGGCTTCGTGTAGACTCACCGGTCTTATACCGAGTCGATTCGGTAGACTCGTTCAGCTCCAGACTTTGATACTACAAGACAACGAACTCGAAGGACCGATTCCGGCGGAAATCGGAAACTGCACCAGCCTCGCTTTGTTTGCCGCGGCGTTTAATCGTCTCAACGGTTCGTTACCGGCGGAGCTGAATCGACTTAAGAACCTCCAGACGCTGAATTTGGGAGATAACAGTTTCTCCGGTGAGATACCGAGTCAACTCGGTGATTTGGTTAGTATCCAATACCTTAATTTGATTGGTAATCAGTTACAGGGTTTGATTCCAAAGAGATTAACAGAATTAGCGAATCTTCAAACACTTGATTTGTCTTCTAATAATCTCACCGGAGTGATACACGAAGAGTTCTGGAGAATGAATCAGCTTGAGTTCTTGGTATTAGCGAAAAATCGTCTCTCTGGTTCGTTACCAAAGACTATATGTTCTAACAACACAAGCTTGAAGCAACTGTTTCTGTCTGAAACTCAGCTTTCCGGCGAAATTCCAGCGGAAATCAGCAACTGTCAGTCATTAAAATTGCTTGATTTGTCGAACAATACGCTTACAGGTCAAATCCCGGATTCGTTGTTTCAGCTCGTCGAACTCACGAATCTTTATCTTAACAACAATAGCTTGGAGGGTACGTTATCTTCATCAATATCAAACCTCACGAATCTACAAGAGTTTACTCTCTATCACAATAACTTGGAAGGCAAGGTACCTAAAGAAATCGGATTTCTTGGTAAATTGGAGATTATGTATCTGTATGAGAATCGGTTTTCGGGTGAAATGCCGGTTGAGATTGGGAATTGCACGAGACTGCAGGAGATTGATTGGTACGGGAATCGTTTAAGTGGAGAGATTCCTTCTTCAATTGGAAGATTGAAAGATCTTACTCGTCTTCACTTGAGAGAGAACGAGCTTGTAGGTAACATTCCCGCCAGTTTAGGTAACTGTCATCAAATGACGGTTATCGATTTAGCGGATAACCAGCTCTCGGGTTCAATTCCTTCCTCGTTCGGGTTCTTAACGGCATTAGAACTGTTTATGATCTACAACAATTCTCTTCAAGGAAATCTTCCGGATTCACTTATCAACCTCAAGAACCTCACAAGAATCAATTTTTCAAGCAACAAGTTCAATGGTTCGATAAGTCCATTGTGCGGTTCAAGCTCGTATCTCTCGTTTGATGTCACGGAAAACGGATTTGAGGGAGATATACCTCTTGAGCTAGGTAAGTCTACGAATCTTGATCGGTTAAGGCTGGGGAAGAATCAGTTCACAGGAAGAATCCCTCGGACATTTGGGAAGATCAGTGAGCTTTCTTTATTGGATATTTCAAGAAACTCTCTCTCAGGAATCATACCGGTGGAGCTCGGTTTGTGCAAGAAGCTGACACACATTGATCTCAACAATAACTATCTTTCAGGGGTGATACCTACATGGCTTGGAAAGCTTCCATTGTTGGGAGAGCTAAAGCTTTCTTCTAATAAGTTTGTTGGGTCTCTCCCTACTGAGATTTTCAGCTTAACCAATATTCTTACGCTATTTCTTGATGGTAACTCACTCAACGGCTCGATCCCGCAAGAGATTGGTAACTTGCAAGCTCTCAATGCGTTGAACCTCGAAGAGAATCAGCTTTCAGGTCCTCTGCCTTCTACAATAGGGAAACTGAGCAAGCTTTTCGAGCTTCGGTTATCGAGAAACGCTTTAACCGGAGAGATTCCTGTTGAGATTGGACAGCTGCAAGATCTTCAAAGTGCTTTAGATCTCAGCTACAACAACTTTACCGGACGTATACCGTCTACGATTTCGACGTTACCTAAGCTTGAATCTCTTGATCTGTCTCACAATCAGCTTGTAGGAGAAGTTCCTGGCCAAATCGGTGACATGAAAAGCTTGGGATATCTTAACCTCTCTTACAACAACCTTGAGGGAAAGTTAAAGAAACAGTTCTCTAGATGGCAAGCTGATGCGTTTGTAGGCAATGCAGGTCTTTGTGGAAGCCCTCTTAGTCATTGCAACAGAGCTGGATCAAAGAATCAACGAAGTCTTAGTCCGAAAACAGTGGTTATAATCTCTGCGATTTCATCATTAGCAGCGATTGCTTTGATGGTACTTGTTATCATCCTCTTCTTCAAGCAAAACCATGATCTTTTCAAGAAAGTGCGAGGCGGAAACAGCGCATTTTCATCGAACTCTTCTTCTTCACAAGCTCCTCTATTTAGTAATGGAGGTGCAAAGTCAGATATAAAGTGGGATGACATAATGGAAGCTACACATTACCTTAACGAAGAGTTCATGATTGGATCAGGAGGGTCAGGAAAAGTTTACAAAGCGGAGTTAAAGAACGGCGAGACGATAGCTGTGAAGAAGATTCTTTGGAAAGATGATTTGATGTCAAACAAGAGCTTTAACAGAGAAGTTAAGACACTTGGAACAATCAGACATAGACATTTGGTTAAGCTAATGGGTTATTGTAGCAGTAAAGCAGATGGTTTGAATCTGTTGATCTACGAGTATATGGCGAATGGAAGCGTTTGGGATTGGCTTCATGCCAACGAGAATACGAAGAAAAAGGAGGTTCTTGGTTGGGAAACAAGATTGAAAATAGCACTTGGGTTGGCTCAAGGAGTGGAGTATCTTCATTATGACTGTGTTCCTCCGATTGTTCATCGCGATATTAAGTCTAGTAATGTGCTTCTTGATTCCAACATAGAAGCACATTTAGGAGATTTCGGACTCGCCAAGATCCTAACCGGGAATTATGACACCAACACAGAATCAAACACTATGTTTGCAGGCTCTTATGGCTACATCGCGCCAGGTACGGTACATACATGTCTTTCTCGGGTTTCTTAACTACGATTCGACTATTAAACCTAACGTGTTGGATACCGTTCTTTTTTCGCAGAGTATGCGTACTCGTTGAAGGCGACTGAGAAGAGCGATGTTTACAGTATGGGGATAGTGTTGATGGAGATTGTGACTGGTAAAATGCCAACCGAAGCAATGTTTGATGAAGAGACGGATATGGTGAGATGGGTAGAGACAGTTCTTGATACACCTCCGGGTTCTGAAGCAAGAGAGAAGCTGATTGATTCAGAGCTTAAATCGCTGTTACCTTGCGAAGAAGAAGCAGCTTATCAGGTTCTTGAAATAGCACTTCAGTGCACAAAAAGTTATCCTCAAGAGAGACCTTCTTCAAGACAAGCTAGTGAATATCTTCTTAATGTCTTCAACAATAGAGCTGCCAGTTACAGGGAGATGCAAACTGATACCGATAAATGATTTTCGAGACGTGAAGCTAAGTAAACTCGGAATATATCTTTTTTTTGAAAACTCTGTTTTGGTTGAGTAGATTGATGCATTATTTGCGTAGTATCATTTTGTGATAAATAACGTAATCAAGTATGTATTGCTTTCTTATGATTCTTGAGACTATTAACAAAGAAAAAACTACTATTGCTTAATTTAGAGATTAAGTACTATTCGTTCATATAATTATGTACCCAGTCTTTAGTATTTAGATAGTGTACAATATTTTAACATAGAAAATCTCATTATAAAAATACAATAAAAATACATAAATCTTACCAAGTATACACAGTTTTATTTTCTTATATAAAAATATCCAGTGAGAGCAAGTCCTAAAGACTCAGCTTCTTCTCTAGATATATTTCTTCTTACCCTGTTCTTGCCTCTTTGATAGTCCTCTGTTTTGTTCTTCTGTTTCAAGTTTTCAGAAAGTAAATTTCTGTTATCTTAATATCCAAAAGTTTTTCGAGAAACAGAGGACTAAAGAACAGGAAAAACATAACAATTATTATTCGATTTTATCAATTTCTCTGTTATAATCTTTTTTTTTCCCATGTTCTACTCAATTTTTTTTTTGTTCTGAGCGTCTGTAGAAAGCAAAATCATTTTTTTTGTAGTCGTTTGCGATTATAGTTTCTCTCCTTCCTTATTCTTGAGTGTAACAAAACAAAGCAAGTTTAAAAACAAAGCATAGGGTTTGTTTTGATCTTTATTTTTTTATTTAGAAAATGGCTTCGAGGGATGGTAACAAGAAAAAAAAGAATCTCAAAGTTTTTGTCAGAGATCGTTACAACAGCTTTCGTGTTTTGCCTATCGATGATTCTGGAAGTAACGAAGATGGGAAGCGTAAAGAGGTTATTGAATGTTCTTCAAGATCCCCTGTTTTTGAAACAGGGGAATCTTTGCAGATTCCTTCTTCTTATCCACTAGAGACCAATTCCAATCCATTTTATATTCCTGGTCAACCTGAGACCTCGTCAAGAAATGGTGTCAGCATGGGAGCTTCTTCTCTGGTTCAGATTTGGGAAGCTCGGTCGCAGCAGTCAAGTTCGAGTCTAAGTCAATCGCTACTCGATAGCAGGACGAGTTCTGAATCAAGTCTCTCCGACTTTCTCAACGACGAGGCGAGAAAAAGCAACGAAAGCAGTGGTGAAGAAATAGATTGGTTTCCTCAATCAGATATGAATAATGTTTCAAATTCTTATGAGAATGATGGAGAAGGAAGATGTTTTCTTGAGCTGGCTAGTTGTAGTACTCCTAGGATAAGAGGACGGCAAGCAAGTGAAGATGTTTGTAAGATGATTTTGCGTGACCGAGAAAATGAGCTTGAATTGCTCGGTGGTCGCTACGCGGTTTCAAAGTTCTCGCCTCGCGGTTGTGGGCGTCTTCAGGTACTTTTATTTTACCCTCAACTTGTAATTTAATAGATTACACTTTAGATGATGTTACATAAAAATTGACTACTTCCTTATTGTTTAGTATATGCTTATGATCCGAAGTTTGGAAAGGTGCATTGTGATTCAAGAAAGATATCGGTCGAAATCAGATGTAAACCGGTTTTCACGAGGATCTAGGTATGATCAGGCTATTGATATAGGAAATATTTTTCTTCAGTTATTTTTGAACTTGTAGTCTTGTAGAAGAGTATTAAACCAAAGTATATTGATTTTCATCAGTTGAATCAAAATGCAGGAATAGATATATGGCTAATACTAAGAAGGGATTTCGGAGCAATTTGAATAGCGCAGTAGAAACAAAAAATTTGTCTGGAGTAGTATATTTTAGGGTGAAGAGTGTTTTGCAAGAAACAATGGAGAAAAGTAACACAAGGGAGAATCAGGCCGCGGCTGATAAGCCGGAAATTGCCAATAAACCCGTCTTTAATGATGCTGCAAGCAATGAGAACGGTTCAAAGAAACCTGAAATTGAGCGGAAAGCTACAGAAGAAGGAGAAGGGTTGAGGAAAGTTACTGTGAAGGAAGGAGAAGAAACGAACAAGTTCTCATCGAGTTTTGTAGAGAAGGTGTATCTTTGGGATTCTAAGGAGAGAGCTAATAGGAGAAGAACTATGGGGAAAGCTAAAGACGAGGGAAAAGATGCAAGAAGAGTCATTGATGTGAAGACTGAAGGGAGAAACGAAGAAAGGCGAAAGAAAGAAGAAGGTAAATCCATGGAGATTGAGGAATATAGAAGCAACCCTCAAGAAGTGACATCAGTGGTTTGTTTGGATAGAGAAAAGGATGAAGAAACTGCAAGACAAGTATTTAGAGAGAGTGGTAAAGAGGAAAAATCTTCACAAAACGATGAAGAAACATCAAAAGCCGAGAAGCAACAAGCAGCGGAAACATTGTTTCTAATTCTTGAATCACCAATATTTCTAAATGCTTGGGATGAAAATGAAACAGAAAATGAAGAAAATGAAGATTGCAATAGAGAGATTATGTATTATGATTGGATTAGTGATATCTCGCGGCCAAGAAGTTATTGGGAAGATCTCAAGAAACAACGGGTGCTCGAGGTTATGAACAATATTTCCGAGAAAGGCGATATGTGGAACTTGATCAAGTGGTATGTTATCTGATCAATTCTTATTTTCTTAAGATTAGCTTTATAACATTTCGATATTTTAAGGACGTGATTGCTTGTGTAGGAGGACCGTTTCTAGCTTCCTCGAAGGTGATTTTCGGGAAAAGATTGATAAAATCATGATCTCATGCGTGCAAAAGAGGTCAGAAATAGGAAGCAATCTTGTAGAAGAAGAAGAAGGTAACGAGGAGACTTTGGTTGAGTGTTCAGAAAGGTACCAAGGGAACGTAGAAGAAAATGAAACAAAAAAGTTAATCCTTGAACCAGAAACTGTAAGTGATGGTTTTAGCCAATTTCTTTTAACCCTAAGGCTCATGAGAATACCTACTCTATGAGATTGTCTCTGTTTTGCTATGTTTTTTCTTAGGTCAATAGGGTTACGTGTTAATGAAGTAACAGTTTATGGTTAACACAGGAAACACAGATGATATGTGATCTCAAACAACAAATCAAACAGCTTCAAAGAGATATTCTTGAACTACAAAGTTTGGTAAAATCTTGTGTTGATTTCCAGAAATCCTTGGAATTCGAATCACTTTCTGGTGAGTAAACATTATAAACTATTGTTGATTCAGTTAAAAAAAACCATGTAGAATCGTATATTGATGATGTGCTTGTAACTATGAACTATCTCAAACTCTCTTTCAGATTCACTAGAAAGAAATTGTTCTATTTGCTTTGAGATGCCTATAGACTCGCTTCTATACAGGTACCAATGTCTGCTTGTAAAGTCTAGAAAGCGATTGCGGTTAAATCGCAAACGAGATCATAAAATTGCAGTTTTGTTTCGCAGGTGTGGACATATGTGCACTTGTCTGAAATGTGCTCATGAGCTTCAATGGAGTAATATGAAATGTCCGATCTGCATGGCTCCAATTGTAGATGTTGTGAGGGCATTTCTTGATTCTTAGGGCACAAGAAAGACAAGAAAAAACTTTACCTATTTCAGAAATTTAATTTGGCAAGGTGAAACACTCTGATCATATATGCTAAAGTAAAAAGTTTTTCTTTTATATGTTATAAAATTATACATGTATATATAATAAGATTGTAATTTGTAAATATGTTTTTTTTTAAAATTGATGATTTTATATAATCAAATTTAATGTGTTGGCTAAAATCGTTCCAGGAAAAAACATGAAAATGATATAGTATTCAAATAATTAAGGGACCCTTTGTAACGACTACAGATATAAATTGGCTAAAGACAAAGTTTTTAGATTGCCCAACATTGGTTGGACATATCTTTTGAACAGTTTCTTTCGTCCTACTTAATATATCCTATAATTTTTTTTTTCTGTCCATTATACGGATTTAGATTTGGAATACAATATATCGATAATGCTAACATATAATATATCATAACCACTAATATCTAAATTCATGAAACAATATACATAATTATTTTATATAATCATATGAAAAAAACACAAATTGAAAACAATTTAAATTTTAAGAGTGAACCGAAAATAAAGTTATCAGTAGTCCATGGGAAATTACTCATTAGTAATAACAGCTATATTTAAGTGTATATATATGTGTACTTATATGGCAACTTAGGTCAAAATTATTAAACGGTACTATCAACGTATGAAATCACATAATATAAAGTATGATTAATTTAACTGGTTAACTAAATGTACGCACCAATTTATATAGATCTAAGCTGTAATATGCTAAAAATAAATAATAGTTACAGTTTTCATGGGATCGGATCACTATGTATATTATCAACAATTAATTATAGTATTACTGAAATATATAGGCTTAGTAATTGAGAATTATCATTAAAAAAAACGTGGTTTATAGACTCATTCATAAACCAAAACCAGACCAGCCACATGACATGAAAGTCCTCTTTACATCTTTCTACAATTTAGGTTATAATGTACAATCATACATACATGTCTATAAGTATCATTATCATTTATCAATATATTGGAAAAAACACCATGATATAAGTATAAGAGCAACAAAAGTTGTTTGGCCGCAGAAAGGAAAAGAGAAACAATAAACTATTTAAAGCTCGTTTAAAAGAAAATGAAAAGCCTTAAGAAAAGTTTAATATTTTTGTTAAATGTTAAATCAAGTCACAAAAATTTATTTTATGTGGTTTATTCATCAACACATGGGATGTCTCCTCCTCGTGATTCCATTTAAAGAATCACATCCCATCATTTTCATTTTCTTCTTTTTTTCTCTACCTTTTTGTAATATTTTTATCTTCTTATAAAACATCAAACATATTTCATATCCTTTGATTAATGATTATTAAAGGAGATTTCGGTCTATTAAGAAGAAGAAGAAGAAGAAAGAGTTGACGTTTGAAGAGACTTTGGTTGTTCGGTTGTCATCCTACAAAGCTTTAGCTTACTTTTAAATGATTACCTTTTTCTAGACCACTTAATTTCTTAAATAACCAATTAATTTGTTTATTCATGTGATGTGTTTCGCTAATTTGTCCCAATAATTATTATGAGGATTTCGAATTAAGACATTAACTAGTGTTAAGTTTTGTGGAAGATATATGCTTGAGTATATAATTAGTGTTTTGTCTACTTGCTTAAATATTTTAGCGGAAGTTGCAATATTACCTCTCTAAATTTTTAAGCATGAAAATTTGGTTTACTTCTCTAAAATTTTATAATTGTTTTGTTGACAAAAAAACAATAGTGTATTTATTAAATTGTATGAATCAGATCCTGTTTTTCTTTTTTTTCTCAATATGTGTTTCGCGTTTATCCTTAAAGTTTTTAATTATTATATAATTTTGAAGGACCATATATGTAGATAAAGGCTTAAATGTAAGCTTTACTTAGCTAAAAGATGAGATTCCACAAAAAAAAGCTGGAAAATGGTCCATTGTTACACAGCTTGAATCTTGGGACCAATTTCATATTTATATTCGTATGTTGATCTTTTTCTTTCTCTCATTTATATGTACTACTATCATTTCGGTATTGTACTAGTTTCTTATTCTAGATAAGTATTTGTCATATGGTCTTGTAACTTAATGACAATCGCAAAAAAAACATTTTTCTTAAATGTTAATTGATACATTCTCTCTGTTTCACCAAAAGTATCCTTATTTTCATATAAATTAATATATATATAATTTTTATTGTGTCCTTTAAAAGTTATTTTTGATATTATATTATTTTATTAACTTAAACTCGAGGTTAAATTATGTATTTATATCAAATTATACATTAAATACGAAATCGGCATTTTTCATAAACTTAAATCGATAATTGATTCGAAACGAATGGAGTGTTTTCTTTAATTAGTTAATAAAATGATTATTTTACTTGAAAACATAGGGATGATTTGGTCTATACTTTAAAATTATAGAGATACTTAGCTACATAATTTTATGAAAAAATAATTTGTGATTCTTTTTCAAACTTGTTTCATTTTTATTATAACGGAAATACTCTTGGATTGGCAGAATTTACTGTATTTAATCACACGCAGCAAATATTTTTCTTGTCGATGAATATTGTTTGGTGTAATAAATATAAATATAAATAAAAAGATTTGATTGTGAAGCAAATTGGCAAGCTGGATCTTAAATGAAAGGTCTCTCTCAAAATTAAAATAACTCAGCACTTGCAATATTAATAGTAATGGCAAAAGTGAGAGAAGGACTCTTCTTCTCCTAGCTGACAAATTGCTAATGCCAATATCCATTATTTCATAGCTTAAGATGTGTATTTAGCATAAACCATAAGTTCTTGATAAAGACCAAAAAAAAACTAAGAAGAAGACGACAAAAATTCCTAAAATACCAAATTATAACTTGTTTAGGTAAATTGCTTAGAAAGGTTGAAGAACTATTTGAAAATTAAGGAAAGTCTTTCAAAACTGTTTCATACAACGGAATTAAGAAAATTAAGGTAATGTCTTTTATCTACATGGTATTGGGCTAACGGTTGAATCCATGTAAGCCGAAAACGTATGCACCTAAACAAAATACACGAGTCGACACCCATTTAGTTATTTAAAAGCTGATCCTGATTCTCAAAAATGTATAGACCTAGGTCCAAAATTTTCAGATCATCAAAAACAATTGTAGCAATATATCTCAAATTCTTCTGTAAAGATAAGATAATATCAAGCGGTTAGATACGAAATGCTATGGAAAAAGGTATTTAAAAAAAGAAAAGAATGTGGTGTCCTTGTCCTACAATGGTGACCCAAGATAGCACTTCCCTAAGCCATAGGCTATTCTGGAATTGCATTACATATCTCACCCCACCATGTTCTTAAAGAAACCAACTTCCCTGTCACTCCAAACCTTAATTAATTAAAAACCCTAATTAAAACCTATAAAACTTCATTAAACACAATCCAAGACTCTTGTATCAAAAACCTTAATTAGTGTGCATGTAATAAATATAAGTTGCCCACTAGCACCAATTACTACCCCACAATACATCATCCTCTTTTCCCACATATAAAAACCCTTTGAGAGATCTCAACTTTGTTTCATCTCATTTATCATCATCCTTCAAGAACACAAAGCTAGACAGAAAAAAAAAAATGTGTTCCTCAAAATTAAAAAATCTGACCCAAGAAAACATTTCTCAGATCAACGGCCGTCCGGTTCTTCAACCGAAGTCGAACCAAGTTCCGACATTAGACCGACGTAACTCACTAAAAAAATCGCCTCCTAAGCCTTTGAATCCAATTGCATCAAAGATACCCTCACCAAGACCAATTTCTCTAATCTCTCCTCCTTTGTCTCCCAACACAAAATCCTTAAGAAAACCGGCCGGTTCTTGCAAGGAACTTCTTAGGTCTAGCTCTACAAAATCGAAACCAGTGATATCACCAGAGAACAGTGATGGTGGCTACAAAGAGGTTATGCCTATGGTGATTGTTCAAAAGCAGCCTGGAAGTATAGCAGCTGCCAGAAGAGAAGAGGTTGCAATGAAACAAGAAGAGAGAAAGAAGAAAATTTCTCATTACGGTAGAATCAAATCCGTAAAATCGAATGAAAAGAACTTAAATGTTGAGCATGAGAAGAAGAAGAGATGCAGTTTCATCACTACAAGTTCAGGTCTGTAAAAGTTACTTGTCAAGCAAGAAAACCAAATTTCCTTCTCTTACAAGTCAACTTTAGTTAACTGGGTCCAAAACCTTAACTTGTTTCCACAGATCCAATATATGTCGCTTACCATGACAAAGAATGGGGAGTTCCAGTTCATGATGACAAGTAAATAAAATTTTCATTTCTTGATAAATAAAACCAATTTTTATAAGAATTGAAACTAATTATGAGTAATGTTCAAATCTTTTTTCAGTCTACTATTTGAGCTTCTGGTGTTAACCGGAGCTCAGGTCGGATCAGATTGGACTTCGGTTTTAAAGAGAAGAAACACTTTTAGGTAAGAAATTTCAAGATCCCCCCAAAATTTTTACTGTATTGGTAAAACATTTTGGTCTTATAATCAGTAACCTTTGGTTTCACAGAGAGGCTTTCTCTGGTTTCGAAGCAGAGTTGGTCGCAGACTTCAACGAGAAGAAGATACAATCAATAGTCAACGACTATGGCATTAACCTTAGCCAAGTCCTTGCAGTTGTTGACAACGCTAAACAAATTCTCAAGGTATATTTTAGTTTTGTTATCACACAATTTACATATACTTATAGTGTCAACTTTATCTTATAATTGTTGAAAGTAAAATTATCTGAGATTTGTTTTACAGGTGAAAAGAGATTTGGGGTCATTCAACAAATACATTTGGGGGTTTATGAAACACAAACCGGTCACCACAAAATACACATCATGCCAAAAGATACCGGTTAAGACATCGAAATCGGAGACTATAAGCAAAGACATGGTTCGTCGTGGGTTTAGATTCGTTGGTCCGACGGTTATACATTCGTTAATGCAAGCCGCCGGTTTAACCAACGACCACTTGATCACATGTCCGAGGCATCTCGAGTGTACGGCCATGGCGGCTTTATAGGCAAAAGGATCATGTTGTAATTGTTGTTGTAGTCACATTGGCTTTAATTTATATGTAAATAAATAATATTTTGTGTTATTATTTTAGTACTATAGCTTTTCTTTTTGTCAACATTGTAGTACTATATCTACCATGTGATATTTAGGTTTGAGGTCCTAACTTTAGGTATTGATATTTGTACAAAAGCTTTTTGTGTCTGTGTTTGTGATTCTGCTTTAAATTTAATATATGTGTGTGTGTTTATTTATTTTTGTTTAATGTGTTTTTGAGGTTAAATAGTTTGTGGGATATGGGGAATAATGTAAAGAAGAGAGATCCCACAGAGCATGTGCTAAAGTTGGGAAGCAATGTCATGTGGTAGATAATCAATGGAACTTTTTTTTATGTTCTTTTTTTTTAGTTGATAACAAAAAAAATTTAGCTTTTGAGTTGGAAGAAATTCATGTAAATTAAGAAGCTTTGTTTGTTAGTTACAAAATGATGCAATTCTTAGTTTTCATATTAAAGCTTTCCGATGGTATTTTTGCGCTAGAAATAAAACCGATCGATCTCATTCGCATCGGATTTGGATCATGCATTGTTCGATATGTCCATTTGAACCCTAATAAAGATCGTCTTGAATGAAATATATGCAAATTGCATGATGGCATTCTTTTAAAGAAAAACACTCAAGTCATGGGGGATAATGATCATGACACATAATTACGTATTTCATCATTTATATATCCATAAAGTTAAGTTAAAATCAACATTAATCATTGGAGATCTAATCCGATTACGGAGGGTATATCGGACACATTTTTAAACCACATTTTACGCTTTTCGAAACAATCTGGTAGATAAAATAGAAAAAATGATTTGGTTATGGATTGCATGTGCTGTCTATTTTTTAGTTGGTTGTCGAATAATCGAAACTCCAAAGGTGGCAACTGGCAAGGATCTTAAGGCCCATTATTTACATCAGTTAGACCTTAGTAAGAAAAAATGAATTATAATACTTATCTCATCATTAGGGCCTAACTTATATGAGTATTGGGCCTTAAGAGTATCATTCAAAGCCATTGCATCATAGTTTCCAACACTTCCACAACATCGTCTTCACCTTGAAGAGAAATAAAATGCTTGTAAACCTGGCTTAAGTGAGTCTCTTTATAGTTGTCAATTCGATAAGAATTTTTCTTTTCTACTCTCTCGAAAATGACACCAAAATCATCAAAACACTTAGGATTTTTAGTGGGGGAATAGAGTAAATAGAATGAAAAAAGTAGAGGAAAGAAAAAGTGTATTTGGGCGTAAACAATTTTACTCTAGTATTTTTAGTGGAAAGATTTACTCTACTTTTTCTTAATTTTGGTGTAAAGTAGATGAATATTTGTTTTCTCCTCTTTTTTTTTTTTATTGGTGAAAGCTCAGAAAAATAATCTTTTACTCTCTCTTACTTTTGCGCTAAGAGGTCTTTCCAATCACACCCTTAATATGCTCCACTAAACTTATGCATAGTCTTCCTCCCTAATTTGTCCTTAAATGATTTAATTTAGTTTTTTTTTTCTCCAAAATTGTTATGTTATTCATAAGTTATTACAAAAAATGAAAATGGTCGTAACTTGAAGATATAAAAAAAATTAGATAATTTATCATATGTTTATATCTAAACACCTTAAAATTTAAGTGAAAAACAAACAAATTGTAAGATGTTTCGGAAGCTAATCTTGTTCGTGACCATAACTAAAGTAAGCGATTTTGACAAATATTCATATGATAATAATACCGGTTTATTAAGTGACTATCTTTTTTAGTTGTTAAAACAAGCTCAAATGAAACATAATTACAAGCCTAAACCAAAAGTTTTACAAAATACAAGCCCAACAAGTATTCTAGTTTGAGATTGAAATAGTTAATAACTTTTCTACCGGATCTGTAAAAAAAATAAAAAATGACGGGACGAAAGTAAATAAATGTTCATCTAAATTTTATTTATTTTATACGTAAAGGATAATGATGAGTCTTCTAGATTCTGAAAACAGTAGCCTGCTTTTTTCGACCGTTTGCTATGCTTCTAAGCTAAAAGTAAAAAAATAGAAAGCATCGTTGAAAGAGAATGATAAATTTACATGGCAGGTCACAAAGCTGACACGTGTCGTACACATGTTAGTAGGTGATGACGTGTTATAATATTTTGGCAGAGAGCGAAATCCCATGCGTCGGTAAAGGAAACAAAAAAGCATGAGTCGTTTTAAAAGTCTTCTAATCGTCAGACTCTTTTCTTTTTCTCTAGTTATTATATTATTAAAATTCACTATTTTCTGTGTATTTTTTCTCGTGACTTTAAAACAGTAATCTGCAACAACAACAAAAAAACATGATTCAATGTTACACGAGAAAAACCAGTGAGTTATAAATTAAATTCTTACTAAATTGCATAAAAGTTCGATGACTAAATTATAAGGCTGTTAGTTGAAATTGGAGAAGTTAGAGGACCGATTTTGTAAATAGCGTAACATAAAAGAAAAGACGACAAAATTAGTTATAAAAAAAGCTAAAACCTTTTTATTCTCTCTCAATCCAACTCATTTTGGCTGCTTAATAAATTACTTTTATTCTCTTTATAAATACATAACATGCTGTTTAGCACATGTATAGTTTTCTTCGAACAAATTAAATATAGTTTCTTCAATAGAATTATCTTTGAAGCTTTTCAATATTAATCGAAAAATGACAAGAAAAATGAATAAAATAAATTAGTTTCTAATAATGGCATATATATATAAATGGAGAATTCTAACAGCAACAAAGAGTCTCTATTTATAATTTTCATTTCTGAACAATAAATTCACATGAATAATTTTTGTTACAAAAATATATTACTAATTAATAATATGTAAAATGTATATAATATTTGAAGGAAAATTTGAACAAACTGTGCAATTTATTTTTAATTTTATGATATTACAACACAACTACATATTTACCTAATTTTTTATGATTATACTAGTAAACACAAAAAAGTGTTTTTTAATTTACGTATTCATAAAATTAAAAATTATAAAATGAGACTCTTCAATCTTCATTACTGTTAAATTCTCCAAATTTTTTCTTCTCTCTCTCTTCCCTCTGTCGCTTCACTTTCCCTCTGCTTCATAGTTCATACGATTCTTCGATTCGTCTTCTTCAATCAGTGAAGAAGAACTCAAAAGATGGCTAAAGAGAGAGACCAAAACACTAAAGACAAAAACCTCCTCATCTGTTTCTTATGGAACTTCTCCGCCGAGCTTAAGCTAGCTCTAATGGCGTTACTCGTTCTCTGCACTTTAGCTACTCTCCTCCCTTTTCTACCTTCTTCTTTCTCCATCTCCGCTTCCGAACTCCGTTTCTGCATCTCACGCATCGCCGTAAACTCCACCTCCGTCAACTTCACCACCGTCGTCGAAAAGCCAGTCTTAGATAACGCTGTCAAGTTAACTGAGAAGCCGGTGTTGGATAACGGCGTTACGAAACAGCCGTTAACTGAAGAGAAGGTGTTAAATAACGGCGTTATTAAACGGACGTTTACTGGTTACGGCTGGGCAGCTTATAACTTCGTGTTAATGAACGCTTACAGAGGCGGCGTTAACACATTCGCCGTTATCGGTTTATCATCTAAACCACTTCACGTTTACTCTCATCCCACTTACCGTTGCGAATGGATTCCACTAAACCAATCCGATAACCGGATTTTAACCGACGGTACCAAAATCTTAACCGATTGGGGTTACGGTAGAGTTTACACAACCGTCGTCGTAAACTGTACTTTTCCGTCAAACACCGTGATAAACCCTAAAAACACCGGAGGTACTCTTCTCCTCCACGCAACCACCGGAGATACAGACCGGAACATCACCGATTCAATTCCGGTACTCACCGAAACTCCAAACACCGTCGATTTTGCTCTCTACGAATCCAATCTCCGCCGGCGAGAGAAGTACGATTATCTCTATTGTGGATCTTCTCTCTACGGCAACTTATCACCACAGAGAATCAGAGAATGGATCGCTTACCATGTAAGGTTCTTCGGTGAAAGATCTCATTTTGTTCTACATGACGCCGGAGGGATTACAGAGGAAGTGTTTGAGGTTTTAAAGCCATGGATAGAGCTTGGGAGAGTTACTGTTCATGATATTAGAGAACAAGAGAGATTTGATGGTTATTATCATAATCAATTCATGGTGGTGAATGATTGTTTGCATAGGTATAGATTCATGGCGAAGTGGATGTTTTTCTTCGATGTTGATGAGTTTATTTATGTTCCGGCGAAGAGTTCGATTTCGTCGGTGATGGTATCTTTGGAGGAATATTCTCAGTTTACTATTGAACAGATGCCTATGAGTAGTCAGCTTTGTTACGACGGTGATGGTCCGGCGAGGACTTACAGGTAAATTTCAAAGTTTGGGTTTTTATTTGATTAATCATAGATTTGGTTTAAGCATTTAGAATCTGATTCATTTACATGTAAAAAGAGCTTTTTTTTTTGTACACTTTTGTCATTAGTGTGTTTCAGTGCTTGGTCCATGTGGGTGAGAGTTGTTTTCAAAGATTCTAGCTTTTTTAGATTTCTATTTTTATGTAAACCAATTCGAGATTGGGTTGGATTTGATGTTGATGGGTTTGTGTAATTGTCAATGTAAATTTGAATCAGTGTCTCTAGGATTGTGTCTTTAGGTCCTGAGGTTACTTGTTTCAAAGTTTCTAGATTTTAGGTTCCAAAGTTACCAGATATAGTTCAGAATTAGCTAGACATTGATGGGTATGTATGTGTTTACATTCTAAATGCGACTATGTAGGCCTGTAGGGTTTTTTAACTGTGATGTTTACTATTTAGGTGGATCTTTGTTCTTGGATGATTGATATGTGATTGTGTGTTGTTTTTCAGGAAATGGGGATTTGAGAAATTGGCGTATAGAGATGTGAAGAAAGTACCACGACGGGATAGGAAGTATGCGGTTCAACCGCGGAACGTATTTGCGACAGGGGTTCACATGTCTCAGCATCTACAAGGGAAGACGTATCACAGAGCGGAAGGGAAAATACGCTATTTTCACTACCATGGTTCAATCTCGCAGCGTCGTGAGCCTTGTCGTCATCTTTATAACGGTACCCGTATCGTTCATGAGAACAATCCTTACGTGCTTGATACCACAATGCGTGATATTGGTCTCGCGGTGAAGACGTTTGAGATTAGGACGATTGGAGATCGCTTGCTTAGGACGAGACAATGAAGGCAGGAGAAGAATGGTTAAAGACATGTTATCATCATTATGCGTTGTAACGTAAATCTTTTAGAGTATTATTTAGGCGAATGTAACAATTTTCATGGTTTTTTGTTTAGTATATTCTTTTATTGTATTATAAAATGGGTTCGTACATAGAGATCATCATACAGCTCAGATTCTTGGTATATAAGCATCTTTTTTATGGGCTTTATAATTTTTTCCGTTATTTATGGAAAAGTGCTTTATATAAATTAGTGAAAGTTGTTGTGGTCTTCCATGGATCTTTGTCGTGTTAATTAAAAGTTTCCACATTTTCTTTCTCATAATTGAGTCACTAAATAGTAAATACTCGAATATTTGCAATGCACAATGATCATATTTGTTTCATATGGAAATTGTGAAAATCGTTTAGTATTTCATTTTAAAAAATTTAGTAAACACAACTACTTTAAAAAAAATACTTTTTTCTTTTATCAAACATGTAAACACATAACCCATTTCTGTATAAAACTCTATTTTTGCAAAATTGCAACGTTAATAAAATAGCGGATAGATTTCACTTCCATATTATTTTAAGATTTTTTTATCATTTACTAAAAGTAGTATTTCATAAATTATCTTTAATAAATTTGTATTTACATTTACCAAATTAGCTCTAAATTTATCTTTCCATTTAACAAATTAGCTCTGCAAATAAATTTTTTTTTTGCTTTCATTTGCTAATAGTTGTTCCATAAATTATCATTAACAAATTTTATTTTCCAGTTTACAATTTAGCTAAACTCTAGTAAAGTATCTTGTTTTGTTTACAAAATTTTCTTATAACTATTACTAAAAGAGAAAGGTTATTTTGTTTTTAATTTGTTTTTATAAAATTCACAAGTGTTAGTGTAGACCCCAGAAAAAAGTGTCCTTCCAAGTTTCGTGGTTGTTAATTGTCGCAAACGCTGGAAAGTCCTCATTGGTGCCAAATGCTCAACAATCATACACATTATTCCCAATCAACAAATCTCCTAATACCGACAACACTTATTCATCTAATCATTTAACAAATTATGAAATTAATCTCAAAGTTAATGATAAAAATAAAAATAGAAACAAGAGATTGATAAATAGGGAATGTACACCGACGGTTCAGCATTTAATTCTAATGCAAACAAGGTACGTAAAAACAATTTCTAGCACATTCACGAACCCTACCATTACTTCCCTTACATTAATATCGATCGACTCACAAATTTAGTAATTTTGTAAGGTGATTGAATTTTGCCCATAATGATTGTTGTAATGGACGGACTTAAATCATTTAATATGCTTATCAATTTTGTCGGAGACAACATTTAATAGAACTAGTCGAAACTACATGATCTTTGCAGCTGTGATATTCTCTGCAAATCTACAGTTTCCATTTAAACCACTAGTTTAATTTTGGTTCTATTAAATTGTTATTCGTCGTCCACTAAAGAAAGCAACCAAGCTATTTCAACGAGTTTTCTATAAATTGGAAAGAAAAAGTTAATAGACAAAATCTATTTCTTGTATTAATATAATTAAGGCAAAATATATTTCTTGAAAGATTTGTATTAATATGTACTTATTATCTTTGACTCTCTTGTACTCCTATATAAATCGTGCATCTCTAGTTTAGAGTTCTAAATTTGGGACCAATTTAAAAACCATTGCACATAGATACACCGTTGCAAGGTAGGACCAAACTAGGATGGCCAAACATGTGTCTTTGTAGGATGGCCAGATTCCTAGCAACTAGCAAGACCCAAACCTAATGAGATTTGAACTTAGTTTGAAACTGATCTTTATAAGTCCGGTCCTGGCTAAGATCTAGAATACTTTGCATTTGCGTTTAGTTTAAAGCGCAAATGGTAAAAGAAAATTTATTTGTCTTTAACGTTTACTTTTACAAATTACAAAGAAACTTTACTTAAACCAATCGAGAACTAAATCAAACTAGAAAAGTGTACCACATCCATTATTGAAAAGTATATCAACAATATGGAGTAAAAATGTTAGTTTTCTCGGAGGTGAAAAACGATATTAATTTCCCAAAGAAAAATATTTAGCAAGACTTTGGTATATTACAGCTTATATTTTATATTGTAGTTAAGAGTCCATCATTTAAACGGCTTGAGCTTCCAAGAAAGCATTAAAATTCTTGGTGGCTTCTAATAACCGTGGAGAGATCGCCGGAGACGTCGGGTATGAAACCGGCGATGATGTGGAGAATCGAACCTGACGCAGTGAAGGAGACTCCATTGCTTTTCTGTTTTTCGAACCAGAAACCTTTAAAACACCTTTGATCTCTTTCTCAACAGGTTCCTTGTCGAACACGAAAGCCGCTGAAACCGGTTCGTCATGGTCGTTATCACCTGAACCACTTTTGATTAGCTCGGACGGTAAGTCAAAGAAGTGATTTCCTCCTTCCTCTCCGCAGGATTCCGAAGTATATGAGCCGCAATCGAATTTCTCCATTGAAGCTCGAGCGGAGATCACTGTGGTAGTGGTGGTGGATTCTCTGACGGAGACTGTTCTTGAAACGGTAATGGTAGAGGATGATGATCTCGTCATCGTGGTGGTTCGGGTGAAGGAAGAAGAATCGTCTTTCTGTGATGATCTGATCGGTTTTCCTTTACTGAAACCGGGGAGGAATAAACACAGAGCGTTGCATTTGAATCTGTCTTCTAATGTACTATTATTGCTGATGCTCTTGTTCGAATCGGTTTTAATGAAGAAAGAGTTTCTGATTCCGCTGCTCTTATGAGAGAGTGTCTTGCTAGTAGACCCACAAGATTTGCTTCTCTTGTACGACGCCGAAGACGAGTCTTGTTCCTTGTTTCTGAGGGCCCGCATGAGACCTGAACGTTGTTTTGGAGAACCAGTGGTTGAGTTTGGGAGGCTGTCTTGTTCCTTGTTTCTGAGGGCCCGCATGAGACCTGAACGTTGTTTAGGAGAACCAGTGGTTGAGTTTGGAAGGCTGTCTTGGTCCTTGTTTCTGAACGCCCGCATGAGACCTGAACGTTGTTTAGGAGAGTTTGGGAGGCTGTCTTGTTCCCTGTTTCTGAGCGCCCGCATGAGACCTGAACGTTGTTTAGGAGAACCAGTAGTCTGCACTGGCTGCAAAGGAAGAGGCATAGGCGAATCTAAGTCTCTAGGAGGTGACATTGCCGGTAAACGAACCATATCGAAGCTATCGTTCCTTCTCAACGAACCCGACATAGACAACGACCTGATTGATTTCGGATCCATCGATATCTCTCTCTCGGATTGCATCATACTCGTTTGCTTGACTAGAATCTTCTTCTTTGAATCGTTTCTGCTTAGAACTTGCCAATCCTCGCGAGCACTTTCGTCTCTGAAACTAATAGTTGGCATAAGTACTGCAGCCACCATTTTATTTTCCGACCTGAAATCTCGATCTGTAAGAAGAGAAATTGACAAATGGCTAAGTCTTAGTGCTAAAGAGAAGATGAATACTTATACAGAGCCACAGAGAGTAAGCATGGACCGCACGTTTGGTGGCTTAAGGTAGCTACACTGAGTCATGATATGCACGTCCAGCTTTTTTTTCGTTTCCTGCGTATTAGTCTCAGCCAAAGGTTATTGACTTTATTACTATAAACATAAACAAATAATATAAGCTTTAAAATATTTAACATCGTTGACATGAGACTATGCCCAAGATTGAGACAGGATCTGATCATGATAGATATGCTCGCACGAACCACATTTATTTTAATATTACCGAAGGTTTTGGAGTACTTTACCTGGAATTTGTGCAGACCACAAGCCGTTGTATAAGGAAGAAGATGATTAAATAATTGAAAAACTCATTTCATGTTCTTAAGTTACAAAACATCAATGATGGGTCATTGGTGGTGGTGTGTATAACAACTAAATGGATTTGACTCTACTGTAGGGAATTGTAAAACAAAATTAATACAACAGAGATACCAATGATAACTGGTAAAGCTGAGACGAAGTACAACGCTCCATAGCCCTGCAAACGGATTAAGAACAAAAGGCAGGAGAAATATCAATCAGATTTCAAAAAGTCAAATACGGAACGCTTAAAATGTTGTGAAAGAATAACGATTTCCAGGTCAAAGCTGTGAAAGTGTTTGAGAGTGATATGGGAACAAACCGCGACTTTGGTTACTACTCCTTGTTCATCATCGACATCGACTTCTTCAATTGCAGCAGCTGAATCCCATTCGACGTTGAGTCTCTTGGCTGCTTCTTTTGGATCTATTCCAGTGTCTGTGGATTTAGCGTACATTGACTTTCCTCGTTGCTTCTTTGAAACCTCAACCTTATAAGATAAATAAGATAAGGTGTTAAGATAGGGCTTTAAAACAGAGTTCTGCTTAGCTAACTAACTAAATGTATATAGCCGTCACCAGAGTTACACAAAAGAAAAGAGATCTCTTCCATTATAGTTTCTAGCATCAATAGGAACCATTACGGATTATGGATTTAAATTGCCTAAGGAGAGATGTCATTATAGATTTATATTGCCTAAGGCAGTTTCTTCCTATCAGTCCCACCAATAGGCAACAAAAAACAATTGTGAGGTACAAAGAAGAGGTACCTCTAAATTTGGCCAACGGATCATTTCCTCATGCAGCATCCGAAGAGTTGCACGATCTTTAGGGATTTTCCCATCATTTACCTGTGTAAAGCAATCAATTCATTTTTAAGGATCTTCATACTAATGCCACTTAATAACCCCATGTCGCTACAAAGAGCAAACTGCTCAACTTGGTGTTGTCAAGTGAGATTTCTATCACAAGCACAGTTACGCCTTGGAACAGTTTTGCATACTTAGCTTATATATTAGACTAGCCATCACAATGTTACTTGAAACCAGATATGTGACAGATCTAAGTATGAAAGCAACTCAACAAAAGGTTGGTTGAGCAGTGTTTCCATGTAAAGACTGTAATAAGCTGTACAACACTCTTACTCAACAGTAACCAACTGATTTACAACAGCATTCTGTAGACCCTCCTTGAGCCATATATGAGTTCATTTTCACCCTCAGCAGAAAACTGATGTCTATATGGCTCATGTACCAGTCACACAACACACTTAAGTTTACTATTAAGGTAATGGCAGACTCAAGATAATAATATATATCACCTGTTCCAAGGCTTCAGCCAAATCATCTCTGCTTGGAGTATCTGCATCTTCTATTCCAAGAAGCCTCCTTCTTTCCAGTTCCCTTGGATCCTCAATCATAATAGTCAACTTAACCTATAATATGCAAACACACACAAAGCTCGGGCTTAATCAAAACCAATACTAAAAACCAACACAGAACCATGAAAATGTAGCTTACCTCACTGAAGATCATATCTCTATTCCTCCTAAGAAGCTCAATTACCTAAACACACACAAAATACTTCAGTACAATCTGATTCAACTATCTACAATTTCACTCAGCCAAAGGAATCACGAACCCGTTTGATTTCATTGACGTATTTGAGATCTTCAGGATCTACATCTCCTTCATCGATTTCATCTTCTTCATCATCTCGATTTTGTTTCTCCTTCTCTTGTTGCTCCAAAGTTAACGGAACCGGAACTCGAATCTCCGTCACGTCTCCTTTCTCCTGCTTAACTATTAAACTACCAAATCTCCGATTGTTCTTCCTCCGCTTCACCCAAAGACCATCGGAAATTCCATTACTCTTACAAATTACAATCGGAGACGGCGAAGAAGAAGCACCGTAATTCCGTTGGCCGGTGGAAGAAAAACTCGAAGCACAGTACTTTAACGGCAACTGAAATATCTGCGTCGTCATTTCTTCAAAAAAAAATGTGAAATTCGTTTCTACAATTTCACAGATTCTGCATCTCTGAAGATATAGTTTCGATTGAAATTTCCAGAGGAAGAAGACGATCAAAATCTCAACTTTGCCACTTTTAATCTTAAGAAAGGGAGATTGAAAATTTGAATTTTTATAGATTGGAGAATAATACGAGTGGCTGAGACATGTAGATAGCCTCCGAACAACTGCTACTTGGATAATACTATAAAATTACTATTGTGTTTTCCATATTTAGGATTCCCCATATTTAAGGGGTTTTGCATCGAACTTGCCAATTTTTTTCTTTTTTTCTTTTATCTCTAAAAGAATACATACTCATTTTATGAAATCAAAAATAATAAATAATATAACTTTTATATTTTGCATTCATGATTTTAATATCTCAAAAAAAACTAATAATTTTAATTATTTTAATATAATATTCAATATAGAGTGTTATTTCATCAACTATTTGTTTAAATATTTGATTCTTAAAGTACAATTAATTTATCAATTCTAGAATACTGAAACTTGAAATATTGGAAATGTTTCATTTAATATAGTGTCCACAAAATTTTTACATTTGAATCACTATTTTAGTATTCAAGTTTGATAACCAAACAATATTTATAACAGAACGATAAATTGTTACTCAAACAAACTACACATCGTGCATATATTAACCTAGTTGGTTAATATAATGTAATGATGCATGTTTCATCAATTCCTTTTCTTTTCGCTCAATAACTTTCTGAACCATTTTGCCGATTTCTTTGGATATCTCTTACGTCCATCGTTGAAATCCACGTAAACTAGTCCAAATCGGACTGAGTAGCCCGTTGCCCATTCAAAATTATCTAGCAAAGACCACGCAAAGAATCCTTTAACATTGGCTCCAATTGATATAGCGTCTTGAACCATCTTCAAATGTTGAGCGTAGTAATCGATCCTCTCACTATCTTTAAGGTCGATTTTACCGGTACT